>Ga0224501_10004705_pt1 | contig 10759 bp, 10 predicted proteins | sample SF_Oct11_sed_USG_4_FD_169105 | JGI IMG/M metagenome (GOLD analysis project Ga0224501, IMG submission 169105) | Sediment microbial communities from San Francisco Bay, California, United States - SF_Oct11_sed_USGS_8_1 | ecosystem: Environmental > Aquatic > Marine > Sediment | place: USA...
TGGAGCGATCTTTTCCTTCACCGGTGCTCTCGGTGAAGACTTTGCCTTCGAACTTGTCAGCCAGGTGCAGATGGACTTTTCGGCGGAAGTAGGGGTTCATCGGTGGAAGAATGATTTCCTTTTGATTCTCGATGGCAAGCTCTGCCTTTCTTTCGGCTAGGCGGATCACGCTTTCTTCCTGCCTCTTTTTATAGCCATCTACGTCGACTACAATCTGTGTTTCACTGTCTATCTTCTGCTTCCACAAAAGGCATCTTAGCATATGCTGGATCGCGGCAATGGTTTCACCGTGCCAGCCGATAAGCAGGTTGGAGCTTGAGGTGTCGATGGAAACGTAATAACTGTTTTCACCTTCTTTTTGCACTTTTACTCCCGAAAAGGGCACTTTCATGACCTCCAGTATTTTTTCCAGTGTTTCCTTGATGACTAGTTCCATACAAGTTTCAGTCTACAATGAATTATTTTTGTCCGCAAATTAATCATTTCGATTAACAGCGATTTGCTGTCCGATACCGAACAAGGTAGAGGTACCCCAGTAGAAACCGACAGCGGCTGGCAGGCTCGCAGTGAAGACTGTAATCATGACGGGCATCACGTAGAGCATGGTTTTGTTCATCATCGGCATAGGACTCTTGGGATCCTGACTAGCTGCCGCTTTGCCGAGGGTGATCTTCATGTGCGCAAATTGCAGGAGGCCGATGGTAATTGGGAGCATCAGAATATTAACCTTCGTTAAATCGATCATACCCAGGAAGTTGGGGTTGATGAGGCTTGGGTCAAAGTTTTTGAGGCTTGCATAGAGGAGCTCCGGGTTGATGTGCTGAAGTCCGTCTTTAACCACATAAAAAAGAGCGATGAGTACGGGGAACTGAATGAGCATAGGCAGACAGCTGCTCATGGGGTTTACCTTGTGCTTCTGCCAGATCTTCATGGTTTCTTCGGCCAGCTTTTGGGGGTTGTCTTTATACTTTAGTTTGAGGGCATCCAGTTGCGGCTGAACCTTTTGCATTTGTTTTTGAGCCTTTAGGGCCTTGTGATTCGGCGCCAGCAGAAGCAATTTGACCAGAATAGTCAGTAAAATGATGCCCCAGCCCAAATCCTTAGCCGGAAGCTTTGCGATCAGGAAGATGAGAGTGTTTAAAATAGGTTTGTAAAAAAGCTCTCGTCCGATTTTGCGGAAGAGACCAGGAGAGCCCACCGTTACTTCAGTAGTGTAACTTTTTTCCTTCTCTTCCAAGCTTAGATCAAGGGAGACTCGATACTTTCCTTTTTCGTTAAAAAGATCTGCGTTCCAAGGGGCATAGCTCAGCATATAAGATTCACCCGGTTCAATCGTAATATTCGCCACTTCACAGACTCCGGATGTTTCACCGCTTATTTTGCCCCATTCCCCATTCAGATACTGCTCCACGCGCAGAGGATTTTGCGGGCAGTTACTGGGAAAAGTGACTGCTGTCTCCCGATTATTCTGAATTTCCACAATGACATCATTGCCTATGGCAATTTCAGAATCTGTCTTTAGAATAATGTCATCACTGCTGATTCCATTTTCTTTTGGGTTAAAAGCCTGCCAGATGAGCAGTAAGCCAAGGATCAGGATGGCGGTGCGGGCGAATTTAGACATTTTCTTTTAACTGGTTAATGAAAATTTGAACTTCGGTATCGATTATAGCGTATTCAAGTTTTTCAGGCGTTCCTTTTTTCTGGATGATGAGTGCGACAACGGGTGAGGGGATGGATGGCAGGTTGTGCCTCAGGCTTTCTGTGATCTGCCTTCGGAGCTTGTTTCTGCTGACCGCTTTAGGTGCTATTTTTTTGCTGATCGCGATGGCGAATTTTGAATCCGGTAAATCGGAAGGCAGGAACTTGAAGATAAAGTGAGTGGTCATAAAACTAGTTCCCTGTCTTCCTAATTTTTGGATCAATCGCTGGTTTTGAATGCGGTTCTTTTTGCTCAGCATACTTAAGCGCTCAGGCTCTTACGACCTTTACTTCTGCGACTATTGATTACCTTCGCACCTCCCTTTGTAGCCATTCGTGCCTGAAAACCGTGTCTTTTGTGGCGCTTTCTTTGATTACCTTTGCTCAGCATTTTTCTTAAATTTAAATAGCCCAAAAATCTTAAAGGCTGATCAAAGAAAAGTCAATTCCTAATCAAAATATCACTGGAAGTTCGCAAAATCTTTTGCGATATGCCACTTGGGGCGTTGCCAGGAATCCTTGAATGCATCAACGCCTTTTTCCGACGCTTTCCGGTCTTTTTCGTTTCCATCCAGGAATAAGATGAGTTCCAGCTCCTCCTGCTGAGTTCCTGATTCTTTGGTGAATTTTTCCGCGAACTGATTAGGTGAAATTATTGGCCGGCCGTTTACCTGCTGCATTTCTATGCTAAGCGCGCTTATGTCTTGGTAGGCTTTGTAAACAAGTTCGGAGCAAACCAAGGCATTGTCAGTCACAAAGTTAAAGTCAAAATCGTAAGGTCTGCCAAGGTAAGCGAGGGCTTGAGTAACTATTTTGAGATGATCCTGACGGTTAGCATTCCTGGTGCGGAGGACAGCAAAGGAGTCGGCATTGGCGGTGTATTCAAGTGAGGTCAAAATGACTCCCGGGCGTTTGGCTTCGACCACTGCGTATGAGTATCCCTTCTCATCCTTTTGAAGGAGCTGCCGCAAGGCATCAGGATGATTTCCCTCGAGATATTCCTTAAAGGAGGCCCCCTTCAGTTCGGGTAGGTCCTTGAAGTAGCTATCCATTTCTTCAAGACTTCCTATATACAGGGCCGCGTGTGTCCAGAAGCCTGGAATGCCGACATTGGTGGCGTGCCACTCCCGCCGTTCGAGCAGAATGTCTCCCGGCAGCAACCTGCTTCTGTAGTTATCTATCTGCTCCGCTCCAATCAGGTAATCGCGTGTCGCCGTTCTGACAAAACTGATTTGGACAGCTACCTCTTTCTGGATGGGGAACCATAGCTTGAAGGCATTTCTTTCCAGGAAGTTGAGCGGTTTTTTGGCGAGAAGATGCGCGTAATCCCTGAGCGATTCATCTATTCCCTCCAAATGCCCTTCTATCAAACCGTTCAACCTGCCTTCCTTCTCTTTTATAAGGCTGTAGTAGGCGCGTCCAGTGTTCATGCGCAAAAGGTCAGCATTGTCCGTCAGGCGCTCTCTAATCAGATCAAACATACCTTGCTCAATTCCATAATCCGGAAAACTTTGATTGAAAAAAGTACGTTGGTTTTCATCTTTCACTATTTTTGCCAGTGCAAGCCCATAATAGTGCTGACTGAGGAAGGCGGCGTACCCGTTTTCGAAGGCCAGGCGGTGTAGATCCTTTTTAGCGATAGCGTTTAACTGATAAAAGCTCTTGTAGCGCTCTTTAAGGAAATCGAGCTGAAGCATGACCTCAATGTATGAGATCCAAAAATTTTGCAGCTCTTGTTTCTGCTTACCGGAAATATTTTTGAAGTCCGTGGCGAATATATTCTGTGATGAAGCCTCATCAAAATTGCTTTCCAGTTGCCCATTCAGATATGTGATTATCTTCTCATCTTCTTCCAGTCTCTGACCTATCTCCTGATCGGATAGCCCCAGGAATGGTGATTTGACCGGCGGAAAGAGGGTGAGCAGGACGTAGATCGTCCCCAGCATGATGACTGCAAGACCCAGATGAAGCCAGTAGGCCTGAAAAAAGGTCGTGACAGATTCCTGATGCTTTAGGATCCACTGTTTTCGAAGAGAAATGGAATACAGAAATGGAATCCAACCGACTGCGTAGACCGACAGTGCCACAATTCTGTGATAAGGAAAGAAAGCCTTCGTAGCAAAAATGGCAATAGTTGCTATAAGAAAGAGGGTGGCCAGGAGAATACCGATTGAAAAATTCATGTGCTTCATTTTTTAATTTTTTTACTTAGGTCCTTTTGCCAGAGGGCGTACTGGTTTATGAAAATCAGGCTGACGAGAGCAAGCGCCGACACCAGAACAAGATAGGGCAGAAGGGTGTTTAGTATCAGTATACCTCTGCTGACAATAACAAGATGAAGAATAATGAAGAGAATCCTTGCTTCAGTCGGGCCGAACCTCAAAAAGCTGATCTTAAACTCCCCGTCAGCGCTCACCAGCAGGTAGGTGCTTACATGAAATCCGCTGACAATAGCGTACAGCGCAAAGATCCATTCACTCATTCCTAGAATAATGGCGTATCCTGCAATGATCGAAGTTATGAAAACAAAATCCAGAAGATGATCCGCGTAGTAACCCCATCTTACGAGGCCTGTGTTTCTGCGCCTGCCCACCTCTCCATCCAGGAGGTCACTCAGATACTGCAGTAATACCAGAATAGGAACAAGAAAGAGATAAAGCTCATTTTGCGAGCCCATATAAAAAAAATAGATCATAAGTCCACTCCATATCAGGGTGAGGCCGGTCAGGTGATATGTTTCGAGCCACTTAGGCACTTTCGGCACAAGAAAATCTTTGAGCCCACTTTCTATTCTTTTTAGGTACCATTCGCCGGATTTGTTCTTGAGAGCTTCTTTGTTCATCGTTTTGATTTTTCTCAATACTGAGTATAGCAAAAAAAGCGCTCGAGCCCAGTCGGCCCGTTACCCTATTTTGAAATAATTCTACTTGTAGAATTCGTCAATGAACTCTTTGGCTTTTTTGAGGGAGCTAATTACCTTGTCATCATCACCGGCGTTGAGTTCGGTGGGGCGGACGCGCAGGCTGATGGAACCCTTGTATCCGGTGGACTTCAATTTTTTCAGAAAGCTTTCAAGTGGGAGAATACCTTCGTTTGGAAGGGAGTATTCCTTGTGCTTGTTGATGTTTGAAAGATGAACGTGGACGACTATTTTGCTGAGATGGTTGTAGACGGACATAAGATTGCCCCATTTTTTGGAGGCGGCTGAGGAGCAATCCAGAGCAACCATGCCGAATTTTTTTAGGTCTGCCACACTGTTCATAGCGCGGTCCGGCAGAAAGCCCAGAACGGTTTTCCCGGGGGCGTTCACCATAGCGATTTGAATGTGCTTCTTTTTTCTGATTTTCGGAGTTTCTTTTTTGAGCCAGTTGGCGAATTTAAAGTCGAGCAGTTTTGGAGGGGTGATCACTACTACAGGGCATTTCAAGTATTCGGCCATTTCAATTACATGCCTGACGCTTTTGGCAGTACTGTTGATAGGGGAATGAAGCGCCAGAATCGGAAGGTTGTATTCTTCTGAAAGCTTTTTGATGTACTCCGCGTTTTGAGTGTCAAAATTACTCTTATCTACACCAATTTCGATGCCATCGTAACCGGCTTTTTTAGCAAATTCAAAAATACGATTCAATCCGTATTTACTCAGCGAGTTTGTGTGAAGAGCGATCATATTCTTTTTGTTTATTTTCTTCCTACCATTATATCAAAAATATGGCCCTTATACAAGCGATTTAATTTACTTTGGAGCCTGAAACCCGGCACTTTTTGCGCTTTCTTCAGATGAAAAATATACCCGATTCTTGGGGGTGATGCGCAGGGCGCGAGGATCGAAGACGTGATAATAGTATTTTCCGCTGCTGCTGGCGATGAATTGGGTGTCATCCGGCAGATTTTTGGCGGCATAGTAGTTGGCGAGAGTTACCTGATAGATGGGTATTTCGAAGCTATCACCTGGACTTAAACTCAGGATCTGATCCGGACCGTAAGCCAGGCGAGCGGCGGTCCCATCGACGCGGCCCTTTAGTAGCCCGCCCGTGGTTTTAAGGAATTTGACGGTGCAGATGCCTGGATTTTGCTCCGCTGCCTCTGTGATAGCAGGAAAGCTTCCTTTTCTTGCCTGAAAATAGCCGATGCTGTAGCCCGCAAAGAGGCCAATGGCTAAAATTAAGCTGATGGCCAGAATGAGCCTTAATAGTTCCGGTTTGATTTGCATAAAAGATCCCTCAAAGAATAATGTTGTCGGAAGGGGCCTTTCGGGATAAGCTAAATGGGAGCTAATCTAGCTGATTTTTAGAATTATGTCAACACATATCTTCATTCTTGGTAAGGACGCGGCACTGTCTCTGGCTGAGCTGGAAGCTGTTTATGGAAAAAAGCCAGTCTTTGCGGTGGGTGATTCTTTTGCCAGATTGGATCTTAAAAAGGATCTGACGCAGGCGGATTTTGACCGTTTAGGTGGGCAGGTGAAGGCAGGCAAGGTGGCGGCGGTGCTTAAAAAGGGCGGTCTGGTTCAGGGGCTGGCGGAAATTTTGGCTGAGGGTCATTACTCGGGAAAGCTCAATTATGGCCTCAGTGTTTATGGCTGGCCGGAACGAAATCTGCGTTCACTTCTTCTGGATCTGAAAAAGGAGTTTAAAAGACGCGGCATCAGCAGCCGATTTGCTAATCAGGCTTTTCTCAATATATCGACAGCGCAGTCTAAGGGGCTAAGCGGAGGTCAGGAGCTGCTTATCTGCAAGTCGGGCGAGGAATTTTTGGTGGGACGGGTGGTGGCGGTGCAGGACATCGATGCCTACTCGCAGCGCGACTACAAAAAGCCCTTCCGGGATATGAAAGTAGGCATGTTGCCGCCCAAGTTGGCTCAAATTCTCATCAATCTGACGGGGGCCAGCGGCCGCATTTGGGATCCCTTCTGCGGGGGCGGGGTGCTCATTATGGAGGGGCTTTTGATGGGTCACGAGATGCTTGGCTCTGACATCAACGAAAAGACCCTGGCCGGGGCCCAGCGCAATGTGCAGTGGCTGAAGAAGGCTTTTGGCGCACGATCCGAAGCAAAACTTTTTGTCCATGATGCGCGCAAGGTTCTGAGTGGAGAAAAATATGATGCCATAGCCTTTGAAGGCTACCTGGGACCGCCTCAGGACAGGCTCAAAAAGAAGAGCGAGCTGATTTCTGTGACCGATGAACTGACTCCGCTTTACCTGGATTTCTTTAAGGCGATTCAGGGTTTTAAGGGGCCCGTGGTAGCGGCCCTGCCGTTTTATAAAACTAAAGAAGGCGATCTGAGTCTGGAGAAAGCTCTGAAGGGCATCGAAAAGCTGGGTTTCAAAACAGATCTCCACCTAAAGTATGCGCGCGCAGACCAACTGGTGGGGCGGGAGGTTTTTAGGTTTTTAACTTCTTAGCAACCGGCTGGAATGAGACGATGGAAAAGACCGTGGTGATAAATGCCATCATCACCAGGATCGAGAAGATGTTTTGATCTATGATTCCCATTTGGAGTCCGATGGAGGCTACGATGAGCTCTACTGCGCCACGGCTGTTCATAGCCAGCCCAACAGCCAGTGATTCGATTGGCTTCATTTTGAGGTAGCTCGTTACAATGCCACTTCCTATCATTTTCCCCAGTATTGCAACGAGTACTATGGCGCCCATAAAGAGGGGGGTTCTTGTGAGCGCTGTCATATCCAGATGAAAAGCCAGGCTGGCGAAAAAGACCGGGCCAAAAAAACTGTAGCTCAGTCCGTATACACGATCCTCAATTTTTTCAAAGGTGAACTTATCAATGACTTCCTCTCTGACGAAAAGCCCTGCCAGAAACGCCCCGATGATCATGTGTAATCCGATCGCCTCCGCGATGAGCCCCATTAAGAGGGCTATAATCAGGGTTAGTGTGAAGCCTTTGTTTCGAAAATGAATGACTCTGTTCATGTAAGGGGAAATCTTTTGACCTCCGTAAATGACTATTCCAAAGAAGGCAATTACCTTTGCCAGTAGAAAGAGCAGGGGTATGGCTTCAATTCCTCCCGTTTCAGCAATGGTTACCGCAATAGAAAAAAGAATCAGGGCAATGATGTCATTGATGATTGCAGCCCCCATGGATAGGTGGGCAATTTTACTGTTGAGCATTCCATGATCTTTGAAGAGTCGCGCGCTAATTGCGATCGCTGAAATGGAGATGCCCATTCCCACAAAAAAGGCAGTGGCGGGTGGATGTCCGAAGAGGATAGATGTATAATAGCCCCCCAGAAAAGGAACCAGAACTCCTCCGCCGGCTACCAGGAAAGATTTTTTTGAGGAGCTTAAAAGTTCGTCGGGATTTGTTTCCAGGCCAGTGTGAAGCATGAGGAAGAAGATGCCGAATTCAGCTACCACCTTGATCACTTCACTGTCAATTGCTACTAAATCGAGTAGGGCAGGACCTACAATAATTCCCCCTATCAGTTCTCCAAAAATAATGGGCAGGTTGAAGTTCCGAAAGAGCTTACCTGTGGTCCATATGACGACCATGAGGATTAGAAGATCTGTAAAATCTATCATTGTTGAATATTCTTTATTATTTGCAATGCCATTCTAGCATATTATTATGTTTGTACCATGAAGATTGCAGTCCTTACATCAGGGGGGGTGGATAGTTCGGTGGCGCTCAGGCTGCTTAAGGAAGAAGGTCACGACATTACGGCTTTTTACCTGAAAATATGGCTGGAAGATGAGCTTTCTTATTTGGGGGAATGCCCCTGGGAGGAGGACCTGGAGTTTGTACAAAAAATTTGTTCAGAAATCGATGTTCCGCTCAAGATTGTGCCAATGCAGAAGGAGTATTGGGAGAGGGTCGTAAAGTATACGGTGGCGGAGGCCAAGGCCGGGCGGACGCCCAATCCGGATGTGCTTTGCAATGAGCAGATCAAGTTCGGGCAGTTTTATGAGTCGATTGATGATTCTTTTGAAAAGGTGGCGACGGGACATTATGCGCAGGTAAGCGGAGAGCGGTTAGCGGAGAGCGGAGAGCTCCTATATACTTTGCGGAGGGCGCCGGATCCGGTGAAGGATCAGACCTACTTTTTGGCGAAAATCAGCCAACAGCAGCTTTCTCGGGCCATGTTTCCGATTGGCAAATACAAAAAAGAGGAGGTGCGGGAGCTGGCGAGGAAATATGATCTGCCCAACAAGGATCGCAAGGACAGTCAGGGGATTTGTTTCCTTGGGAAGATTCCTTTCAGAGAGTTTTTGAAGCACCATTTGGATGAAAAGCCAGGTGACTTTGTGGAGCTATCGACGGGTAAGAAGCTGGGGGAGCACCTTGGCTTTTGGTTTTATACTATTGGTCAGCGGCAGGGCTTGGGGCTTTCGGGCGGGCCCTGGTTTGTCGTAAAAAAAGATGTGGATAGGAACATCGTGTATTTGGCGCAAGGTTATCAGCCGGAAGAAGTTTATAAGAAGGAATTTGAGGTAGGGCCTGTTCATCTCATTAGCGGAGAGCGGGTAGCGGCTAGCGGAGAGCTTTTTGTGAAAATTCGGCATGGGGAGGCGATGCATGAGTGCCGGGTGGAGGGCAACAAGGTTACCTTAAAAGAGCCCGTGCATGGGGTGGCGGCAGGACAGTTTGCGGTTTTTTACAGCGGCGATATCTGTTTGGGGAGCGCTATGATTGTGTGAGAGTAATCATTTTTTCCAGTGATTTTTGAGCGCCCACAAGTACTTTTTCCGGCAGCTCTACCACTTGATCCGGGCGAGGGGATTTGAGGCATTCCAGGATGTCTTTTAGCATGATCTTCTTCATGTAGGGGCAAAGGGCGCAGGCACCCACGATCTTCTTTTCCGGATGTTCCGTTTTTACGCGATCAGAAAGGCCACACTCGGTAACCAACATAAATTCTTCATTTTTTGAAGTGTCTACGTAGTCCAGCATCTGTTTGGTGGAGCCCATCATGTCTACCTCGTTTATCACTGTGGGGCTGCATTCGGAGTGAGCCAGAATTTTGGCATTCGGAAATTCCTTGCGTATTTCCTGAACTTTTTCGGGGCTGAATTCCTCGTGCACGATGCATCTGGCGGTCCAGCCGATGAGCTTCTTTTTGGTCAGGGGCTGAAGATTTTTGGCCATGAACTCATCGGGGATGAAGATGATTTCATCCTGAGGCATGGCTTCGATGATCTTCAGGGCATTCGATGAGGTGCAGATGACATCGACTTCCGCTTTTACATCAGCTGAGGTGTTGATGTAGCAGACCACTCCGGCATCCGGGTGCTTGCTTCTTAGGTACCTTACATCGTCGGCGGTGATTCCCTCGGCCAGGGAGCAGCCGGCAACGGCAGGAACGAGAACCTGCTTTTCGGGATTCAGAATCTTGGCCGTCTCGGCCATAAAATGAACCGAGCTAAATACAATGGTATCGGCCTCGGTTTCTTTGGCCTTTAAGCTAAGGGCGTAGGAATCGCCTAAAAAATCTGCCACCCCATACATTATGTCGGGTGTTTGGTAAGAATGCGCCAGAATGATGGCATTCTTTTCTTTCTTTAGCTCGTTGATTTCCAGTGTGAGGGGTGCGATGAGCTCGCAATCTTTCTCGGTCCAGTGGACCTTCTTGAGTTTCTCAAACAGACGAGCTGTTTCCTCAGTGATTTGTTTTTCAGAAAACATAGCGTAAAAAGTGCGTGTATTATGGATTAAATGTGTTGCAGGAGCAAGTTGAGCGGTGTTATATTTCGGGCATGGAGATTGAGTCAAATTTACAGGATAGGCAGTTTGGAAGTTTGGAGGCGGAGCTTAGCGTTCAGAAGCAGCATGCAGAGCTTCTTTCAGATAGAGAGCGTGCGGCTGATGTGGAATCAATTCGCTCGGCTGTATCGGCTTGCGGACTTAGTACTTCTTCCATTAGTCATACGCGGGGCGCAGATGCTCAGAAGGGAGGCGGAAAGATGGCAGTTGCGTCTTATAATCCCACCGGCAAAAAGATAAGTTCGGTCGGAACGGACGAAATGATTCAGGGGGCTGAGTCGGCCGGCTTGGGAGTTGGGGAGTTTGCACAGGCTATTTTCAGACATGAGTTGGCTCATGCCC
>Ga0224501_10004706_pt1 | contig 10749 bp, 12 predicted proteins | sample SF_Oct11_sed_USG_4_FD_169105 | JGI IMG/M metagenome (GOLD analysis project Ga0224501, IMG submission 169105) | Sediment microbial communities from San Francisco Bay, California, United States - SF_Oct11_sed_USGS_8_1 | ecosystem: Environmental > Aquatic > Marine > Sediment | place: USA...
TCTTCTTCTTTCTCTCTTGACAGGTCATTCGAATTTCACGGTTCCTAACAGTTTTTGTGAGATAACATTGTCACCTTTGATGTTGCAATCTTCCAGTTGCAATACAGTATGACTATAGAGTACGCAGATTTGTGTTTTTCCCACCAAAATGCGCGAAAAGGTCCTAGTCATCTTCATGGTCGGGACCAGTCGCGCGCGCTGGAACAGCAAGTCGCCAAAAATCCGTGTATGATTTGCCAAAAGAAAGTTAAACCATGAACCTAGAATTGTTTTCCACATCATGTACAATACTTTAACGATAATAAACGGAAGGACAACAAATAAAAACTTGGTTACTTTTGAAGTTTATGAAAATTTAACTAGTGGAGAAGAATGTTGAAAGGTCTTCTGTCTTTAGCATTTAAAGTTTCACGTTTTCGTTTTTGGATTTATACTGCAGGGACTTACATCGTGGGTTATTCTATGGGCATGGGTACTTGGTCGGACTTTTTCAATCCAGAATACTTTATGTATCTTATCTACTTCTTCCTTCCAGCTAACGTTTTCATATACGGTTTTAATGATTATTGGGATCAAAAAACTGACAAGTACAACCCAAAAAAGAACCAGAGAGAATATAAAGTCAATGAAACCGAACGACGAAACCTTCTTTTGTTACTTTACCTCATGTCCGGAATTAGTCTAATGTTGCTTTTGTTCCAAAAAAACATGGCGGAACAACTAGTCTTTCTATCGTTTCTTCTCCTTTCCTATTTCTACAGTGCAAAACCGATCAGGTTTAAAGCCATACCCTTCTTGGATTTTGCTTCTAATGTCTTGTACGTGATGCCTGGAATCTTGGGTTATTATCAAGTGAGCGGATCTTTCCCTCCAATTCTTGTGGTTTTTTCGGGTTTTGCGCATACCTCAGCCATGCACCTATTCTCTGCTATCCCCGACATAGAATATGATAAAAAAGCCGGTATAATCACTACAGCCGTACTTCTTAAGAAGAAACTTTCCCTGTTGGTATGTTTTACATTCTGGCTCACGCTTTCAACTATAGTTGTATTCCTGAGCAACTACAATCCGCTGAGTTTTCTCGTATTTATCTACCCCATAATTCCATTAGCACTCCTAATTAAAAGAGAACTTAACATAGAAAAAATCTATTGGTACTATCCATTCATAAACACAAGTTTAGGTTTGGGTTTAGGCTTTCTTTTCGTCTCGTTAAGCGTCGGAAAAATATAAGCGCGCGTGAAGTTGTGGGCGCAGTTCTTATCCTTCATGGAAAGAAGTCTCATTTTTTACACAGTTAGGTTAAAATGTCTACTTGTATACGACAGAGAAATTCTAGCGGTTTCTAACAGAAGAATAAGGAAAAATTATTTCTTTAAGCTGTTTCGAGCATTAGGAATCGTCATACAGTAGCAAAAAAGGAGAATTTACGCGTTACTCAGAGGTGACTTTGATGACTCCTAACAGTTTTAATGTCTATTCTGTTGACGCATTAATCACTCTGTGGAGTTTCTATGAACCCCATAGAAAAGGCACAGGGTATCGGAAATTGGCTTGGCGTAGTGAAATATTTTAAATGTATGATAGTCGATAATAGTTGAGGAGATTTGAAATGGCAACTGCATTTGTGTTGATAAACGCAGAGATAGGTTCAGAGTCAGATGTGCTAAAAAATGTGAACAAGATTGAAGGTGTAGATGAGGCCTTCACTGTTTACGGAGTCTACGACGTAATTGCAAAGGTTAAGGCAGACACTCTGGATAAGCTTAAGGCAATAATAACTCAGCACATTAGAAGAGTTGACAGGGTTAGGTCGACATTGACACTGATAGTTAGCGAATAGTTCTCACGTCGCTTGTTGAAAGGGGAGGGAAGAAGAAGGCCATGAGAGAGATTGAGTGGAAGGTTCTTTCTGAGTTGATGAAGAACGCAAGACTGAGCGATAGGGAATTGGCGAAGAAAATCGGAAGTTCTCAACCTACAGTTACCAGAGCGAGAACGAAACTGGAGAAGCAGGGATACATCAGAGAATACACTGCAGTACCAGACTTTGCTAAAATTGGATACAGAATCTTGGCGCTGACTTTCGCGCTTTCCCGAGCCCTCAATAAAGAAGAAGCAGAAAGAGCAAGGAAACTTCTCGCAGACAGCGTGAAAAATAAACAGTTCGAGTTTATCATGCTTGAGAGAGGCCGCGGTTTAGGTTTTGATGCAGCAATTATCTCGTTGCACAAGGACTATTCTTCCTATCTCAACGTCTTGGATTGGCTTAGACAATTCGACTTCGTAGAAGTGACAAAAATCGACAGTTTTCTGATAAATCTCGCTGACGAAGTGCGCTATAGACCCTTGACTTTTTCATTCTTGGCCAACCATGTTCTAGCACGGGGAGAAAAGAAGGAATAAGAACCCTCTAAATACTTTCGGAAAGATGTACCGGGGAAGAATGGTGGAAAAGACTAGGTGGAAAAACGTATGGCTTCTCTCCCTTCTCCCCCTATGGTCTTCTTCGCAGAGACAATTTAATGCAATGTTTTAACACAGATATCATTTGTGAAAGAATCTTATAGAACAATCTTCTAACACCTAACTTATGTTAAGACAACATTGAAAAAAAAGAAGAAAGAGAGTCTTTGCTATGTTGGTTTCTGTTCGTCTTGTTTGGGCCACTTCCATGCATACCAGACAATCAGTGCTGCAGCCACAGTCTTTGAAAACGCCACAAGTGCAAGGGTTAGCCACCCCCGACTCAAAGTGTCACCTAAATCGAGGATGCCAATGGCCGCCCAGACTATGCCCACAATGATGTTTGCCCAACGATTTGCGGAATCCTTCAGGGTCAGAGAAAGGAAAGCCATTGTCAAAGGAATCAGCCAGAAGACAGCAAAGAATAACAGCAACCCCTCACTAATCGGTCCCATCCCCTCTATCTCCCCTGCTATTATTTGCTCAATTCCACCTGGCATCATAAGGGCCAACAACACAAAGGCTGTGAACCCCACTGCCAGAAAGAGCCACAGCGCTGCAAGCTTTATCTTCAAAGCCAGATTTTCCATAATTTGTCGCCTCCTTATAGTAGTATTTTGAACGTTTGTGATTACAAGATATATAAAACTTTCATGGTTACCTTCAATGCTATTAAACAAATAACCAACGAATTGGTTTCAACGGAGAATCTACAGTTTTCGGAAAAAAAGAGGGGGAATTGTGCAGCCCAAAGGCTCTTAACATGTTGTTTTTTCTGGCTTTCTCATTGTGACACCTAACTGGCATATGTCTTATCAGTTTATGGAGAAGTAGCAGTCAGTGTCATACGCATTTGTGTAGCTATAAGCCCTAGTGTCATCTGCTCGCATTCGTTCGGCGTTCCCACGTGTGCCACGACGGTTACAAACGCGTTGAAACCTGTCCATTTAGCTGTCATCGTAACTCCCGGCATCTCTCGGTTTTGGCGCCAGACTTGGCACTGCCGATTCCCTCAAAGACGAGGGATAATTTACCTGCAGGCCAACTTCCACTGTCAATTCGGACGTTTAAAGTGTGCGTCATCGTTTCTTGAAGGTATCGCGGCATAAACACCCTTTGCTTTCTTTCTCTTGACTGATTTTACTGGTAGGGTAAATTGAAGAAAATCAAGATCGAGATTAACCACTTTATTGGTTATCCATTTGAGATTCTCTATATCCCCAGGAGGCTCGTTTGGCACTATTTTCATCAATTGGCCATATATTATATTTCTGAACCCTATCGGTGTGGCCAATTTAATTTCAGAAATTTCTTTTGGATTCCATCTATACTCGAATGCCTCTGTTTGCTCAAAAATAGCGCCATAAATCGTTCTTTTCACGATTTCATTCTGTGGTCCAAGTTGAGTGTACGGATACCTAAAAGCTCCTTTCAACTCGAATAACTCGTCTACTCTGTCTTTGAATCCTTTAACTCCCCAAGCAATTTCATGATCGAAGCATCTATAACAAACATTAATTAAGGTTTCACCCTTTCTTCCTGTTCTATCTTTTATTCTCTTTATTAATTTCTCACGCAGCTTCATTTGTTCCATCAAAGTAGCTTCTTGCTCTGAAAGTAATTGTTCGAATGGACTCCTTATGGAATACGGAAATTTTACAAAGTCTGGAGATTCTCTGATGTATGGGACAGGTATAACCACTTCTTCCGGAATGTGTTTAGCTACTTTATCGTAAGTTTTTTCTGGAATACTTTTCGTTCTTTTTCTAATACCTCTAAACTTACTTCCTACACGGCTTTTTATGCCGCCAGCTCGACCGTAGAAACGGGCAGATTCTGAATTTTGAACATCTATCATTGTATTACCACAAAGAATAGTTATTGTGCGAGCTAGATGTTCCAGGTTCTGATTTGATGTCAAACGTCAACAATGATAGGTCTGTAAGCAACAGAATCATTACAATTCCTGAAACGATTCTTCTTTTCATGATTTTTTCCTCCCTAATAGAATGCTAATTGATATCGTAAAGTTTGATTTTAAGATTTACGGAGAAATCTTCTATTGTTACCACACCAATTTTACATATACCGCACGTGTATCGGCTTAAACAATGAAAGACGTTTTTGATTGGCGCAGAAGTTTTTTTTCTGGAAGCTCCGCAATGTCTTGCCTTACCGTTCCTTTGTTCAAGTCTAACCGCAAAACGTTTTCAACCATGTTTATTCACCATCTGGATCGTGCAACTCCCGCTCTTGGTCTTCTGGAAACCATAATGGCGTATCTAACCGCGTCAACAGCATGATCGCGCGCGCGTAAGTAGTATATAAAGGTGTCACCTAATAAGACATAACAGTTTTAATGCGTCAAGCAATCCTTCACAATAGGCAACCGAAGCCAAACTCACCTCAAACTTCTTCTTATCCCTATAATACTTTGCATCCTTTAAATAGGCTTTAACGTATTCCACAACCTTTCCGATGTCCTCCGCATCTACATTTATTGAATTTTCAACTGTTTCCATCTTCTTTAGAGCATGCTCGGTAGAAGCTACATACTTTGAAACAAGCTTCTCCAAACTCACATAATCATCTCCTCAAATTTTCAGGAGCACAAGCCAAGACTATTAGGGCTTCAGCTTCCATAAAATGAAGCTTTCCAGGGAAAATTATGCTGTGGGGTGGCTCTCCAAAATCGTAGGTTAACAAGTCTTTAAGGAAGCCAGCTTTCACCGTTGGGTTGCTGCTTCCAGCCCTCGCTATCCCCAATGCAAGCGTGTCCATTGTTACTATTCTCTCTCTTCTCTTCTCCTCGATCTTCAAAAGCGATTCTAATCCTTCACGGATTTTCATATAGCGGTTTCCGTCCACCTTGATATCTAATAGGCAAAGGGTGTGAAGTCCAAACCTTTTGTTTTGGGCGATAACCTCGTATGGGGTTTCTGAGGGTGTTTCGCTTGGGAGAGGTATTGTAACAGTTTTTCCAAACTTGTAGTTGTGTAAGCCTGACAAGCCTATCACAGCTGAAAGTATGGAAGCTCCATGAACGACGCGGGTTTTTATTCCGATTTTTTCGGCTTGTATCCTTAAGGCAACATGGGTGGTGGCTATGAGCGGGTCGCCTGGAACAAGCAGAACAGCCTTGCCGGTTTCAGCAGCTTTTAGAATGGCTTCTCCGTTCTCTTCTTCAAGCTCTCGTCTTGAGACAACATGAAGCTTTTTGCCGGAAATCTTTTCGAAGCGTTCTATTGAAAAATTTGGGAGCAAACTTGTGTAAAGCTCTATGAAAACATTGTCTGCAGTTTTAACCTCCTCTAGACCGCGTAGACTTATTCCCATTTCGTCATGTAAACCAAGCCCAACGAAAACAATCTCATCCAACAGTCTCAACCTCACAACCAACATTTAGAATCAAAACTTAAAACTGTTGGTCTTGCCAGAACTAAAAAGGACAATTCGTGAAAAATTTCTAGTCGTTGCACATGTTCTTGCCGCTAAATCCTGTTTTTTAGCCATATTCTAGCGGTTTCATAGGAATAAGATAATGTGGCTGCGACGCTTACCGCTACTGCAAACACGTATTCTCTTGTCAATACAGATGGTTTGAAAAAGAAAAGTTCAATAAAAGTGGCAGTGGCGAAAAACAGAGAGTAGAACAGATACCGAGGCACAAGCAATCTTCTGAGTCTAACAAGGTTACGGAGAATCACCTTATCCACAACGTATCCTTCATTTGTTTGTCTCAATAAACCAGCTCTTTCCAGTTTTGACAGGTGATATGAAGATAAAGTTGGGCTGCTAAATTTTAATGCTCTCTGAACCTCGCGTATTCCGATAGGCTTCCCCTTCTTTAGTGCGTATCGGTAAACTTTTAGTGTTGTACCTACCAAAACTGCGTCTTCGTTATTCATATTCTTCATTACTACGTCTTTTTGGTCGTATTTTTGATTAGCGGTGTACAACACAATTGTACAATTGTACAAAAGCGTAGTATTAAATAGACTATTAAACAATTAAACAGATGGAGAAAAGAGATGGGCAAACATAGAAAAGAATGGTTGAAGCCAACAGCGAAAAGAGAAAAGGCAGTGTTGTCGGGAGTTTGCTTAGGTTTTGTGTTGATGGGTTTTGCCTTGTTTGGTGCTGCGTTTGCTGAGCCTTGGTTCTCTGAATCAAGGTATGCATATTTTATAGGGGACGTTGATTCGTGGGATGAAGAAGGGGCTGAGGGTATGGTCTGTGTGTACCCGGAAAACAGTTGTATTGGGGACGAGCCAGGTGTTGTGGTAAGTTTTGAGCGCGCGCTAAGCCATGTGACTTGCTACTCTAAGTCGGCCATGTTTCATGGATCTATGGTTAATATCTCGATGGTGGCATTTGATTACAATGGAGCCGACTTTTATATGTCGGGCACATTTAAAATCCGCGCTAATATATTAGTTATTGCCGAGAATATTACCGATGTAACAGCTTTTGTCGCCGAGTTATGCATCGCTGACATAGCCATTATTACTACTGAGTCAAATATCACTGACATAGTAGCCTTCATCGCCGATTCAACTACTGCTGAGATAACAGTTTTTTACGTTACTGAGGAAAACTCTGTGTTCGTTGAAAATTATACAGCTGTAATAATCGACGACGTAGTGGTCGGCGATTTCGACGCAGTGATTTCCCACACAGTTTTTTACGGAGATACTATATTTGTAGCGACGACAAAACAAAACTCAGGTTGTGTTCCAGGCGAGCTGTATGTTACCGGTGACTGGACGGATTTCGCTGTGGAAATCGAAGGTTTTGGAATGCTCTCGGGAAAAGTTCTGGATTATGACGTGAAGAATGATGGGACGGTTTCCGTCGCCAGGACAGACGTGAACCATAACCGTAAGATAGACATACACGATGTTGCTAAGGTAGCTCGCGCTTACGGCTCAACCGTCGGGTCATCACTCTACGATCCCGATCTCGACTTCAACTCCGACTCTATCATCAACATCGTAGACTTAGCGGCAGTCGCAAGGAACTTCGGCAAAACATATTAAGCTCCTAACCACCCTCATCTTTTTCTGAACGCTTATCTAGGAAGCCTAGTATTTCATGAACAAGTGTAGAATCATTTGGCCTATGACCTAAAGGCTGTTTCACATGTTACGTGTTTTTTGTTGTGCTCCACGCAAAACTTTCGAAGGCTCCAAGAAAACCACAATTTTTCATCACTATTCATTGTTACGAAGTGCTTTTTGGCGGTTTTTTGACTAGCGGTGTACAACACAATTGTACAATTGTACAAAAGCGTAGCATTAAATAAATCACTAAAGAATAAACAGATGGGGAAAAACCTGTGGGCGAATATAGGAAAGAATTGTTTAGGTCAGCGGTCGTTGCGATAATTTCAGCTTCTCTTCTAGGTGCTTTAGTCTACCATTTTGTTCAGCCTGAATATGGTGTTGGACCCGTCGCATTTGCTTTGGCTGAAGAGAGACAATTGTCTGGAAACTACTCAATCCTAGAAGGTTCCGATTTAATTTTGAAGTTCACGTTTCTAAACGGGTCTGTTGCCACAAAAAAATATGGTGGAGAATTCAATGCAACAGAGCTACAAAGAATCACCTTGTCTGTTTATGGTTTCAGCAACGACCTTTATGGTGAAGACACAGACACAGTCGTCAGATTTTTGGTTGCACATCTTTGGGACAGAATCATACATGTAACTCTTGTAGATAGAAACCAAGAAATGACAGACTTGGGGACAAGCAAGAGTATTGGCGGTATCTCGAGTTGGCAATCAGGTGGTCTTGGTGACCAGAAACAAGGACATTACAACGTACTGCTTGATGAGCTCAAGTCATCTTTTGATGTAGCCAGAAAAGAATTGTCGTCCACAGGCTACTGGAATGCCCCTGATTACACATGGTCAATAACAGTAAACCAGCTAGGTGACATGCTTCACGGGTCAGGGACGGCTAAAATAACTTTCACAGCGGACATCAACATGGAGTTAAAATACAGGTTCATCAGTACATCAGGAGAAGATCTGACCGGTAGCACTCCTCTTTCATGGTCTGGAACATGGGGAACACTCCAACTAACACATGAAGAAGGCAAAATATCATGGGTTAACTACAACTTCACAAGCATGTTAGCATTGGCATTTAACGTTCAAACGGTTAAGGTGGTGGCAGAGCCGCAGGCAACCAGTGTTATTGTAGATCCTCCGACCGTCAAAGGTACAGTAATTGGCGAAAACGTTACAGTCAACATAAATGTGTCCAACGTCACCGATCTTTTTGCCTGGCAAGCCGGCGTGACTTTCAATCCTGAAGTCTTAGAATGTACTGGCTACTATGAAGGCGAGTTCCTAGAAACCAAGCAGACATGGAACGGTACCATTTGGCTTCCACCGTGGCGGACGCCCTCTCGTTGGGACAACACCAGGGGAGTAGTTTACCCTCACGGATGTTGTATTCTCTGCTATATGGATCCTCCTGATCCTGACGTATCAGGATTAGGAGTTAACGGGAGTGGACAACTTGGTTATCTTACGTTTGAGGTTGTAGGAACTGGGGTTTCAGATCTACACCTCACCGACGTAGTACTTTGCGACTCTCTAATGGTAGCCATTCCGTTCGAGGTTGCAGACATTTTCACCATTTCTTTAGGAAGAGTTGACTATTCTGCTAAAACAATAAGCAACCTAACGGGTTTATATGATCCACCAGATCCACCATCCTCAGGCTTGTTTAATCACACCTTTAGCCCACAAGAGAAGAAGATCTCTTTCAATGTGATTACACATCACGACAGCTTCTACAAAGCTACGATTCCAAAGGCAATCTTAAGGAGCGATAATTTATCAGAATGGACAGTTGAAATAGATGACTCACCAGTACCCTTCGTGCCAACAGAAAACCCCACTCACACGTCTCTACAATTCGCATATCAGAACGGTACCCACAAAATTGAAATTACAGGGACAGTGCGCGCTTATGATAGTCAATGAATAAATCGCAAAAAGCTTTAACAGCAGCAAGTAAGCTTTCGCAATAGGCAACAGAACCAAACCAAACCGCGTAAACCAACCTCGTTTCATTATGAAAGCCAAGTCCAACAAAGATCAGTTCACTCATTAGTTTCTGTCCACAGTAGAGACAATAGTTGGTAAAACCTAAAAGCTGTTAGCTTTAAAAATTTCGCAATTGATCGAAGATGGGCTACAAAGTTGAAGCGAATATCTTAGAAGGCGAAGTTTTCTTGTTGATGTTCATCTTCAGCTTTGCAAGTGTGGTTATGCATTACTTCCGAGTGTTCTATCTCATTTATGTATACGACCATGTACGATTTTCAGTTTTTCAATGATCCTCTCGGCGTATTCGTTTTTGTTGATTCCGGTCTTAATGTTTATAGCGTTCTATTACATCTGTGGTCGAGGGTTTCCTGCAAAACCAGCGAGTGTCATAATTTCCGTTGTGGCTGGAAGTTTGGTTGGAACGTGGATTGGAGGCTTGGTCACAAGCAGCATATTAGCTGAAATAAGAGACTTTGATTTCGTTTCGGGCTTGGCATATCTGTCTAGTCAATTAGAGTTTGGTGTAGTACGCGATGTTTTGTTCGCGTTGGCAGCGGTTGCTTCAGCCTGGCTTGTGAGAAGATGGGATGAGATGTTGTTTAAAGCAAAATCCGAATGGAAACACGAAAGACCCCTCACGATAATCTTGGCAAGCATATTTTACCTCGCTTTTGGAATATTGACGCTTTATGTGGCGCCGATTTTGGCTCTGCTCCCACTTATCTTAGACGGAACTTCCATTGAGCTATTGCTTGTTGCGAGCTTCATCGTTTTGGTGGTCATAAATGGTTTAAGCCAAACAATAATTGGATATAGCCTTTACAAGGGAAGAAATGCGGGATGGATATTAGCATTCATAGTCTCCCTAATCGGAGTGACAATTAACGTCAACTCGTTAACTTGCTTCATCCTTGAGCCACTACCAAGCGAAATCACAAGCCTAGCCCTAATAATTGTCACAGGAATATCATTTGCCCTAAACTTGATACTTCTCGGCCTTCTCCTTCCGTTAAGTTCACGACGTTACTGCAGAATAATTAATCCACAAACATCAGCAAAAGAAAGTGTGTCTTGAAAAAGGTCTGCACTCTAAGAACTGCGACATCAAGTTGTCTTTCAAGATTTAAAGGGCTAGGTAAATTTATTAAAAAGACTGATGGACATGATAATGCAAGGGCCCGTAGCTCAGCAAGGTTAGAGCGGCGGACTAACCGCTACGT
>Ga0224501_10004707_pt1 | contig 10749 bp, 9 predicted proteins | sample SF_Oct11_sed_USG_4_FD_169105 | JGI IMG/M metagenome (GOLD analysis project Ga0224501, IMG submission 169105) | Sediment microbial communities from San Francisco Bay, California, United States - SF_Oct11_sed_USGS_8_1 | ecosystem: Environmental > Aquatic > Marine > Sediment | place: USA...
AGTCGATGGCCCCACGCTCCTCACGGCGCTTGTGCAGTACCTTATAGAGGGCATAGAGGTTCTCCAGGTGGGGACGAACCTGATCGTACTGCCGACACAAAGCCGCGTCGCGATCCACCACGATGGCAGCCACCTTGGTGTAGGTCATGCGGGCGTGGGAGCGCATCACTGCAGGATAAAAACGGTACTCCTGCAACTTGCCCCTCTTGCCGATATCCATATCGCAGACCATACAGAGGCGATCCACATCGGGATTAATGGAACAGAGCCCGTTGGAAAGCTCCTCGGGCAACATCGGCAATACACGGCCGGGGAAGTAGCAGGAGTTGCCCCGCTCACGCGCCTCGGCATCAAGGGGCGTACCCGGCTGTACATAGTGGGAGACATCGGCGATCGCCACCACCAGGCGCCAGCCACCCTCATTAGGCTCACAGTAGACCGCATCGTCGAAATCCATCGAGTCCTCACCGTCGATGGTCACCAGCGGCATCTGGCGCAGATCGGTACGCCCCTCTTTCGCCTCCTCCGGCACGTCAGTGGGTAACCCCTTTACCATCTCCTCTACCAGCGGCGACCACTCCATCGGCAGGTCGTGGGCGCGGATCGCCACATCGATCTCGAGGCCGGGGGCCATATGATCACCGAGGATCTCGATAATCTTGCCCGTCGCCTGGCGGCGCTTGGTGGGATATTCGACGATCTCTACCACCACCAGCTGGCCGTTCTCCGCCCCCATCTCCTGCCCTTCAGGCACCAGAATATCCTGATTGATGCGTTTGTTATCGGCGATCACATAGCCGACCCCCTGGTCAACGAAGTAACTACCGGCCACATGCTTGTTGGCGTGTTCGAGGATCTCAACAATAGAGCCCTCGCGGCGCCCACGGCGATCAATTCCGGAGACCCGCGCTACCACTCGGTCGCCGTGCAGACAGGCGTGCATCTCGCGGGCAGAGAGGAAGAGATCATCCCCTCCATCATCTGGCACCAGAAAGCCGAACTCATCGGCATGACCGATAACCCGCCCACGCACCAGGTCCATCTTGGTGACCAGGCCATAACCGCCGCGGCGGTTGAACAGCAGCTGGCCATCACGTTCCATCGCCCGCAGTCGGCGGCGCAACGCCTCCAGTTGTTCCTCATTGTCTACCTCCAGTGCCTCGGCGATATCGTCGCGGTACATGGGGCGACCCGCCTCCTCCAGCAGCGCCATAATAAACTCACGGCTGGGGATAGGGTTGTCATACTTTTGCGCCTCGCGCGCTTGATGGGGGTCTTGTACTGCAGATTTTTTTGGCATTTATACGGCTTCCTGGGCCCATTAGGGCAGAATCAAGCGCGCTATTCTAACTGAATAGCAGAAAAATTGCGGCAATCGTTTCGCCACGGCGTTGACAACACAAAAAAGGGATTGTAAAGTTCGCCTCCTCTCAGGGTTCCGGCCCTCAGAGACCTCCGCCGAGGTGGTGAAATTGGTAGACACGCTAGCTTCAGGTGCTAGTGGGGGAAACCCCGTGGAAGTTCGAGTCTTCTCCTCGGCACCAATTTGAAAAGCCCGTACACGGTTCTTCCGGTACGGGCTTTTTTCTTGTCTGTCCAGTACCAACAGAAAATTACTCCCCCACTTCTGTACCTCCACCAGGCGTGAACGTTGATTCGTCAGCATCCTCAGCACTGTCGTACCCCTGTTGCCCCCCTACCTGAAGATCACAAATCAGTAAAACATTAGAGTTTCCTTATAATGCGTGATATCAATAGGTTATCTCTCCCTTGTCCGATTATTTCGATCCTGCGCTTGACATATTCGATGATTTCGATATTGTTAATAGCGAGCCGGTTCTCAATGGCGCCATAAATAGCACATTGCAGAGGGGTGGTATCCAGTGGCAACTGACACCGGATAACCACCGTTGTTTAACAGCTACCCATAAGGAAATGTACGTCATGGGGAAGATAACGAATTTCTGCGACAAGACGCACTACGCCAACACCCGCAGGATCACCCGCCGGGTGCTCAATATCATCGGCCTTACCGCATGCGGCAATGACCTGATGATCAACGGCAGGAGACAGGAACGGATCAACAACTGGTCGGTCATCACCTTCATCATCAATCACATGTTTCCCGTACCGCTGCTCGCAAAAGTTACGGACCCCTCCGTGGTCGAGGATGTGGTGCTTGAGGTGTTGATTATCGAGGGTATGTTGCGCAAACCAAAGCCTGAAGAGGAACTCATGCAGCAGGCTGTCTGTTCACAGGCGTGCACCTACTATCACTAACCCCTCCTCAGATAGTCAGCCGTCTCACGACATCCAAATCGACGTTCCCCCGCAGCGAAAATGGTAACGATACGCTGTGATATAGATTAGGTGATAAATATAAATGAGACCCTTGTGTAAGCCGTTATAGCCTCTTCTATACACCCATTCCGGTTTGCTTATCTTCACCTGTCTGAGTATGGATAGGCCTACACTTCAGATTTGTCCGCCGCTGTAAAACGACACAAAAAACAAGGACCTCATGAAGAGGCCCTTTTTCAACACCGAACACCAGATAAATATCAAACCTGGTAGGGATCCCGCAACACAATCGTATCCGCACGGTCAGGCCCGGTAGAGATAATATCCACCGGCACGCCTACCACCTCTTCGATCTTCTTGATGTAGGATTTGGCAGCCTCCGGCAGATCGTCATAGTTGCGTACGCCGACAGTCGACTCGGACCAGCCTGGGACTTCGATGTACTCGGGCTGGCACTGCTCGTAGGCGTCGGCGCCGATCGGCGGTACATCGAGACTCTGGCCTTTGTACTTGTAACCGGTGGCGATCTTCAGGCTCTCGAGGCCGTCAAGGACGTCCATCTTGGTGAGGCAAATACCGGTGAGGGAGTTGATCTGGGCCGAGCGGCGCATCGAGACCGCATCGAACCAGCCGCAACGACGCGGGCGACCGGTAGAGGCGCCGATCTCGTGACCGACCTCGGCCATATGCTTGCCCAGCGGGTCGAGGAATTCCACGCCGTCGTACAGCTCGGTGGGGAACGGGCCGCCACCGACGCGGGTGGTGTAGGCCTTGGTGATACCGAGGATGTAGTCGAGGTCGCGCGGGCCGACGCCGGTACCGGTGCAGGCACCGCCGGCGGTGGGGTTGGAGCTGGTGACATAGGGATAGGTGCCGTGGTCGATGTCGAGCAGGGTGCCCTGGGCGCCCTCGAACATGATGTTCTTGCCCTCGACGCGGTAGACATGCAGCAGGCCGGTGACATCGGCGACCATCGGGCGGATGCGCTCGGCCATCTCCAGACCCTCGTCCAGGGTCTTCTGGTAGTCGACGGTGTCGGTCTTGAAGTAGTTCGCGAGGGCGAAGTTGTGGTACTCCAGCACCTCCTCGAGACGGGCGGCAAAACGCGCGCTGTCCATCATGTCGCCCACCTTGAGGCCGCGACGGGAGATCTTGTCCTCGTAGGCCGGGCCGATGCCGCGACCGGTGGTGCCGATCGCCTTGTTGCCGCGGGCCCGCTCGCGTGCCTGGTCGAGGGCGATATGGTAGGGGAGGATCAGGGTACACGCCTCGGAGATCCTGAGTCGCTCGCTGGCAGGTACGCCGCTCTGCTCCAGCATTTCGATCTCACTGAGCAGCGCGTCGGGGGCGAGCACCACGCCGTTACCGATCATGCACTCCACGCCGGCACGCAGGATGCCGGAGGGGATGAGGTGCAGCACGGTCTTCTTGCCGTCGATAACGAGGGTATGGCCGGCGTTGTGGCCGCCCTGGAAGCGCACCACCGCCTGGGCGGTTTCGGTGAGCAGGTCGACTACCTTGCCCTTGCCCTCATCACCCCACTGGGTCCCGACTACGACTACATTCTTACCCATAACTATGCTCTCAGTTCAGACGCAGCTCCGCCCCACCGGCAGGATATCACCGGCACAAAGGCGCCATAGTGCTGCGTGAAGTCTGTTGTGAAAAGTAAAAAAAACCTGTGTAGCGATAAACTTATTTATTCACCGCGACCGTTCGCCAGCTACCGCCCTGCAGTACCAGCTCACGATCACACCCCATCTCGGCGGCACCAGCGGACTGACCAGGCAGCGCCTGGATCACCCTTTCGCCGCTGGCGCGCAGCTCGGCAATGGCGCTCAGCATTACAACATCGCCACCAGCGGGTGCAAAGATACCACGAACATCGGGGGTTGTGGCAGCCACCAGTGAGAGGATCTGCTTAAGGTCGGTACTAAAACCGGTGGCAGGACGGGCACGGCCGAAAACCTTGCCGATATCGTCATAGCGGCCACCCTGGGCGATCGCCTGCCCCTCCCCCGCCACGTAGGCGGTGAAAACGGCACCGGTGTGGTAGTGGTAGCCACGCAACTCGGCAAGGTCAAAGTGCAGTTCAACCCCCTCGATCCCCTGCGCCGCCTCGGCGATGGTGCTCAGGTTGGCCAGTGCCACCCTGGTCGCCTCACCGGCAGCAGCGAAGAGCTCGCTGGCTGTATCGAGCACTGAGATGTCGCCGTGCAGGTCTACCAGCTGGGCAAAGATTCTGTTGTAAGGGGCAGCCAGCGTATTCCCGGCCAGCAGGGCATCGATCTCGGGACGTGACTTGCGCTGCAACATGTCGAACAGCTGCGCCTCGAAGGCGGGTGAGAGCCCCGCCTCCTCGGCCAGGCTGCGGAAGATACCGACGTGGCCCAGATCCAGATAGATCTTCTCCAGCCCCGCCTGCTGCAGGGTGGTGACCATCAGGCGCAGCACCTCGATATCGGCCTCCGGACCATCGTGGCCGTAGAGCTCAGCCCCCACCTGCAGCGGAGAGCGGCTTCCGCCGTGAGTCTTCGGTACGGTGTTGAGGGTGGTCCCCATGTAGCAGAGGCGGGTTGGTAGATCGCGTTTAAGCAGGTGGGCGTCGATGCGCGCCACCTGTGGGGTCATATCGGAGCGCACCCCCATCAGACGACCGGTAAGCTGGTCGGTAAGCTTAAAGGTATGTAGATCTAGATCATCTGCTGTACCGATCAGCAGTGACTCGAGGTACTCGATAAAGGGGGGCATCACCAGTTCATAACCCCAGCTGTTAAAGAGGTCCAGCAGCCGGCGCAGGGTCGACTCCAGTTGAGCCGCCCGAGGCGGAAGTAACTCTTCGATGCCCTCGGGCAGCAACCAGCGATCGTTATTCATGTTAAACCGTTCTTCAGAAAAAAGAGAAACAGGGCACCGATGATCATACTCGCCAGTCCCGTGATACGTATAGAGCGTGCATCCATTTGCGCCATCGACATCATCGCCTTGCGATAACCCTTTGGTGTAATGGCGGGCAACAGCCCCTCTATTACCAGCACCAGTGCCAGTGCAGCCCATAATTCGGACATTAATTTGATTACCCCAAACGTAAAAACACCGGACGGCGCATAACGCGGCCCGGTGCATATTATGCCAGCTTCTTACTTGCGTCGCCCGTTGTCATCCTTGAAGTAATCAAAGAATTCCGACTCGGGGTCTAACACAAGAACATCTTCCTGCTTGCTGAAGACATTTCTATAGGCATCGATACTGCGGTAGAAGGCATAGAACTTCTCATCCTTCTGGAATGCCTTGGCATATATCTCGGCGGCCTTAGCATCACCCTCACCACGCAAACGCTCAGCATCACGATAGGCCTCGGCGAGCAGTACAGTACGCTGACGATCTGCATCGGCACGGATACGCTCCGATACCTCACGACCGCGTGAGCGCAGGTCTTTAGCGACACGGGAGCGCTCTGCCTCCATTCGGCCGTAGACCGAGCCGGAAACCTCGGGCGGCAGTTCGATGCGCTTGATCCGCACATCCACCACCTCTATACCGAACTGCGTCGCCTGCTCCTCGATCTGCGCGGTAATCACACTCATGATCTCAGCGCGCTCACCGGAGATTGCCTCCTGAATGGTGCGTTTACCAAATTCTCCTCGCAGGCCATCATTGATTACCTGCGCAAGAATTTCGCCTGCCTTACGCTCATCACCACTGGTTGCCTTGAAATAGGACGAAACATCACTAATGCGCCACTTAATGAAGGCATCGACGATAACGTTCTTTTTCTCCGAAGTAAGATAACGTGCAGGCACTGCATCCAGAGTAAGGATACGACGATCAAACGTGCGCACACTATTCACAAAAGGAATCTTCCAGTGTAGTCCAGGCTCATAATCAGCACGCTCGAATTCACCAAACTTGAACTTCACCGCAAGCTCTGTCTCATCGACGATAAAAAAGCCCATCGAGAGCAACCACAGAACAACAGCGGTAAGGATCAGGGAGAGTGTTTTTATCGGGGACATTAGCGCACCTCCCGTGTACGGCGATCATCTCGCAGGCTAGGTTCTTCCTGCTGCGGGGCCTGTGGCTGCTGGTAACTACGGTTCGACTGACTCGTGCGCGGCACGGCAGCCGGATCCCGCTCCATCAACTTATCCAGCGGCAAATAGAGCAGATTGTTGCTGCCCTTTGTATCGACCATAACTTTGCTGCTCTGTGACAACACAGACTCCATCGTGTCGATATAAAGACGCTTGCGGGTGACGTTAGGAGCACGCTTGTACTCCGTGAGTACGCTGAGGAAGCGGGCAGTCTCACCCTCGGCCTCGGCAATCACCTGCTCTTTATAAGCATTGGCCTCCTCAAGCAGACGAGCGGCCTGACCGCGCGCCTTGGGAAGCACATCGTTGGCGTAGGCCTCGGCCTCGTTTTTATAACGAACCTCGTCCTCACGCGCCTTCACCGCATCGGCAAAGGCTCCTTGCACCTGCTGCGGTGCCTGGGCATCCAGCATGTTGAGTGAAGATATCACCAGTCCACTCTGATACTGATCAAGGATCGACTGCATCAGCTGTTTTGATTTATCCACCACATCCGCACGACCATCAGTGAGTGCAAAGTCCATCTCACTCTGGCCGACGATCTCACGCACCGAGCTCTCCATCGCCTGACGCAGAGTCTCGTCCGGGTCAACCACGTTGAAGAGGTAGTCGCGTGCATCCTTCACCCGGTATTGCACCGCAAACTTGATATCGACGATATTCTCGTCCTGGGTCAGCATTAGAGACTCATCGCCGCGCACTCCCAGCTCAGAAGTACGAACATTATCAACATTCACACGCTCAACACTCTGAACAAAGCGTGGATACCAGTGCAGGCCGGGCATAGTAGTCTCGCTGTAAGCCCCAAATTGTTTCACCACGCCGCGGGTGCCCTCGTGGATAGTATAGAAACCGGATAAACCCCAGACGATAGCCAGCAACACTACGACAATGCTTAAACCGCCAGCACCCATACCACCACTGCCGGAGCTGCTGGAGCTACCTCCTTTACCGCCACCACCGAAGAGACCGTTAATCTTCTCCTGCAGTTTCTTCACTACTTCATCGAGGTCAGGTGGTCCCTGCTCGTTGTTACGGCCACCCCAGGGGTCTTTACCCCCGGAGCCACCCGGTTCATTCCACGCCATTGGGTTCTCCAATTTGGTTGGTTTAGACGCTACTTATCGTCAGATCAGGTTTGCTGCGCAAATTCTATGGGGGTTAGAGAGGCATCGCAAGGCGCAGTTCCCGTATTACTACCTCGTCGACTCAAAACTCCGGCTCCGGGGGTGGTGGCAGGATCTCGCGAAAGTCCGGCTGTTTGCGCAGCGATTCCAGATAGTGGGGCTCGATATTGATCTCCACCGCAGCGACACCATCATCCCCCATCTGCTCGGCGACCACCACCCCCATATCGTAAAGGCGGGCACGCAGGCGCCCGGCGCTGGGGGGAATCTTTAGTTGATAGCGGCAACGCGCAGCATTGAGCCACTCGGCCAGCACCTGACGCAGCAGCTCCAGCCCCTCGCCACTCACCGCTGAGAGGTAGACACGCTGAACCCGCCCATCATCATCGCGCTCCACGTGAGGTTCCACCCCCTCAGTCGCATCGATCTTGTTATAAACGGCGATCTGCTCAACCTTATCGGCACCAATCTGTTCAAGCACCGAATCGACCTGCTCTATCTTCTCCTCCCGCTCCGGATCGGCAGTATCGATGACATGGAGTAGCAGGTCCGCCTCCTGAGTCTCCTGCAGGGTCGACTGGAAGGCGGCCACCAGATCGTGGGGGAGATGGCGGATAAAGCCCACGGTATCGGCGAGGATCAGCGGGTTATTGGGCTCCACCTCAAGACGGCGCAGGGTCGGGTCAAGAGTGGCAAAGAGCTGGTCGGCGGCGTAGACCGAATCTTCGGTAAGGCGGTTGAAGAGGGTCGATTTTCCGGCGTTGGTATACCCCACCAGCGAGACTGTCGGCACGTCGGCACGTTGGCGCGAGCGGCGCCCCTGTTCTCGCTGTTTACGCACCTTCTCCAGACGGCGATGCAGCGCCTTGATCCGCTCGCCAAGCAGACGGCGGTCGGTCTCGAGCTGGGTCTCACCCGGACCACGCAGGCCGATACCACCCTTCTGTCGTTCGAGGTGGGTCCATCCACGCACCAGTCTGGTAGAGAGGTGCCTGAGTTGAGCCAGCTCCACCTGGAGTTTTCCCTCGTGGGAGCGGGCACGCTGGGCAAAAATATCGAGGATAAGACCTGTTCTATCCAATACCCTGCATTTTAGAAGACGTTCGAGGTTTCTCTCCTGGGCAGGGGTGAGCGCGTGATTGACCAGTACCACCTCCGCCTCCTCGGCAATAACGACCTCGCGGATCTCCTCCGCCTTGCCACTACCGACAAAGTATTTCGCCTCGGGGGTACGACGGGCACCGGTAACCGCAGCCACCGGCAGGGCGCCAGCGGAGAGCGCAAGGTCCCGGAATTCGTCCAGATCCTCACGTTCACTCTCCTGCTGCAGGTCGAGATGTACGAGAACGGCGCGCTCACCGCTCCGCGGGCGCTCAAACACTGCTAACCCCCAACGGAGTGGCTATCTGCACACAACTGAATCAGAAGTTATGGCTGGTACCGTTATCTGATGGCTGCTTCTCCGCGAAGTCCAGACGCACATTACGCGCCGGTACCACGGTGGAGATCGCATGTTTGTAGACCATCTGACTAACAGAGTTCTTCAACAGAACCACAAACTGATCGAAAGACTCTACCTGTCCCTGTAGCTTAATGCCGTTGACCAGATAGATTGAGACCGGAACACGCTCCTTGCGCAGGGCGTTCAGAAACGGGTCTTGCAGTGCTTGCCCTTTACTCATGTTACTACTCCTGTTTTTATTATGTGGCGCAATTGACGCCCCTAAAAAACTCATAATAATCACTACTCACTAATTGATTAGAATAAGAGGTAAATGGTTGATTTACATCCGCCGGTTCATTGTATACAACCGGTTTCTAATATATTGGGGGATCATCCAGCAATTTCAAGGTTTTTTCCACCAATTTCTCACTTAGAGAGTCGAGCCAGCTCAAATTGGTCTCACTGCGCAGCCAGGTATATTGCCGTTTGGCCAACTGACGGGTGGCGATAATCCCCCGCTCCACCATAGTCTGTCGATTCCACTCACCGGCAAGATAGGCCCACACCTGACGGTAGCCGACACAGCGTACCGAGGGGAGATCGGGGTGAAGGTCCCCCCGTCGATAGAGTCTCTCCACCTCCTCGACAAATCCCTGCTCCAGCATCAGTTCGAAACGACGGGCGATACGCTGATGCAGCAGGGTACGATCAGTAGGTGCCACAGCCAGTTTGGTAACGCGGTAGGGCAAACAACTCCTCTCCTGTCCCTGCCAGTGTTCGCTGAGCGACTGACCACTCAGCTCATAAACCTCCAGTGCACGAGAGAGACGTTGCGGGTCGTTGGGGTGGATACGTGCCGCCGACTGCGGGTCTACCCTCGCCAGTCTTTCGTGGAGAGCCTGCCACCCCAGCTCACGGGCGTCGGCCTCGATCCGTGCCCTCACCCCGGCATCGGCCTCGGGCAGTTGCGATAATCCCTGCTGCAGCGCCCGATAGTAGAGCATCGTTCCCCCAACCAGCAGCGGAACCCGACCGGCAGCAGTGATATCCGCCATCTCGCGCAGGGCATCTTCGCGAAAGCGGGCGGCGGAGTAACTCTCGGCCGGGTCGAGAATATCGATTAAGCGGTGCGGGGCGCGGGCCAGAATTTCGGCATCGGGCTTGGCAGTGCCGATATCCATCCCACGATATATCAGGGCCGAATCGACACTAATGATCTCGCAGTTGAGCTGCTCGACCAGGGCGATCGCCAGGTCAGTCTTGCCCGCTGCGGTGGGCCCCATCAGGAAGATGGCGGGTGGCAGTGAAGCCGAATCACTCATCGGTAAACAGGGCGGCCAGGTGTGAGGCCGAGAGTAGACGCCACGGTAGTTCCGCTTCGCTGATGTGACCATCGCTCAGCAACTGCTCCAGCTCACGTAACAGGGCTTCACCGACCTTGCTGTCGGGCGTTGGGAGCAGCGGAGCGACGGTAGTGGAAAAGGCCCGCAGGTAAGCTGCCACATCACTCTCGATATCTGGCGACGCGGCGAGGAAAGCGGCAAGGGCAGTGACAAAACCCTCTGCCACCACCCCGCGCAGCAACAGTGGCAACTGGCGCAGCACCACCGCCTCCTCCCCCAGCCTCTCGACCATGACACCAAGGCGCAACAGGGTAGTGGCATGTTGTTCCAGCAGGCTTATCGCCCTCTCATCCAGCCGAACGGTGGCCGGAATTAACAGGGGCTGGCTCTGCATCTCGCCTGATGCAAGGCAGGCGGTCAGGCGATTCTGTAGCAACAAG
>Ga0224501_10004709_pt1 | contig 10747 bp, 8 predicted proteins | sample SF_Oct11_sed_USG_4_FD_169105 | JGI IMG/M metagenome (GOLD analysis project Ga0224501, IMG submission 169105) | Sediment microbial communities from San Francisco Bay, California, United States - SF_Oct11_sed_USGS_8_1 | ecosystem: Environmental > Aquatic > Marine > Sediment | place: USA...
CTCCGCTATTGGTTTGCGCTGTTAGGCACTTTGGATTTTAACGTGCACCATCACTGCACTCTGCATGCTGTGTGTTGGCCGCCTAGTTGCAGGTTTTAACTTGGATTATCACTCAATTGCAATTTTTTGGCAGGCTAGTTGAAACAGTCATAAAACAAATGAGCAAACGTGGTCCCAAGTTCTCATTGTTTTTGTCAGGATTAACCGAGTAATCAGTAAAACAATCATTTTAATTCCATCATGATGAAATTATCTATTCATTTAACATCTATAGACAGAGAAAAGTTTTGTGGGAATAATACCTGTGGGGCTGGCCCATGCTGATCTTATGAACCTTGGCCACCATTAGCCCGCTGAGCTGACTTATCGCACAGTATTAGCTTGGTGGACTAAAGTGGCAGAAAGTAAACGCTAAAAGCGCTAACGCTGGTTTTACCTACATTCGGTTCTGGTATATATCGCAAGGGCGAAAAAAAGTTAAAAAATCTGGGACAACTGCTTGTTTTTAAGGTTTAGGTCTATTTTATAAGCCTAAATGCAACTGCATTATTTGACTTAGCAGCCTAGGCCTATAGATATAATCATGCACCTACATTAAAAGCTTGAAATCTGAGCTGCCCGTCTGAGAAAACCAACCATTCCCCAATTCCAGGCCTTTGAATGAGCACAAAGTGGCTGCACAGCTTGATGTGTTTCTGATTGATAGAGCATTGGCTGAGCAGTCTGCTGAATGTCATTCCGAATTATCAGATCTTATTAAAAGAAAAGAGGGCCGAATTGGGGCGCTTTAGGGGTCAGCTTGACATGGTGTTATGAAAAAGAGATTTGTAGGAGAACCGATTGTCTGACAGCAGTGAAAGAGCACAAAATTCTCTAGAGGACAGTGTGAAAAGGTCATTTTTAAAATGTTGACCGGATTGCTTGTTCTGATAGTGGTCATTCTTGGCTCATGTGAAAGAGCACAAAATTTTCTAGAGGACAGTCTGAAAAATTTGGCCCGACTGCCCGAAATGACAGAGGTGGTCACATATTATATTTCTGGCAGTCATATAAGCCACCACAGTATTAATCATAGTGTTATCCATCCTTCATGGTATGAGTTATTTACCTCCAGTAGGTGTTTCATAGTCACCAGATTATAGCGTATCTAGAGTTCGCCTGCAGTATGTAATTCATTTTACACATGTACATATGTGTGCAAACTCTAATGCGGATAGGCTCTTTACCCAGAAGAAAGGGAACACATATTTCACACGTATCCTCTCGCCCCATTGGTTTAGATCTAGACCTGGGGTATTTTTTTTACTAATTTTAGTGCTATTAGTGTGAATATAACAGGATAGTTTACCTGCACATCATCGCAACCCACTTTCTCGATAGATTTAGAAATTATTGTAGAAGGGTTCATGAAAGACAGCCTGAAACAAGATAAATAAATCGCGAATAATATAACATGGTTGCGAAAAAAGAGAAGTTTATCCAACCTGTCGCATAGCAGCTCCTATCCTTGCCACTTCATCGCGACCGAGTTGATGGACACTTTCAGGGGTGGAATCCCTTGTGGTGTGGAATCTTATAGCTGCCCGATACGCTTCTTTGCCTCTGGGTAAGGCAGACATTCCTTTCGAGGTTCGGCAAGCTGGTGCATAGGTCTGTACAAGAGGGATAGAATACAGGCCAATGAGAGAGGATGTTACCCTTACAGAGGTATGTCCAACTTTCTTTAAAAAAAGAGCCGCAATTTTTGGGGGACCACCATATGGTAGTCAGAACTTCATTCGTTTGAACGCCACTTGGATTATCAGGTCTGGTTATTCGTGCGCTTCCGGTGACACAGACAAAAATTTTCAGCTGCGGGCACATGAACAAATAGGCGCAGTTAAAAAATGCAATGGTTTCAGGTGCCTAGGTATAACCTAACGCGTCTTCTTTCAGGTATAGAATTCTGTTCTCATGATCGAATTCACTTTCAGCCGAGATACATGGTTTGTAAAAGCGCTCCTTCGAGCAGAAAACTGAACATGCGTCTGAAACGCGGTTTCAGACGCCAAATGCCAAACACACGAATGCACCAAACACCAGCCATGCCAGCAGCTCATTTTCGGCCCTAGTTGTCCTGGGCTTCAGTTTATGACTTAAGTAGCTTCATTTTGCTCCACAGACCCTAGTAGTTTTCGTAAACTTGCCACGCAGATGCCAGTACAGGGAAATGACAAGCTTGTGAATTGCTTGCAATTTGGCACCCTAGTGAACATAAATCCATCTCATCTAACTCATATATTTGTTACTTCCCTGGGTGATAACAGGAAATAGCTTGTTCAGCTAGATACATGCAAGCAGGCATGCTAGAAAAAGACCAAAAATACTTTGGTTTCCAGGAGAAAGCTTATCAAATGTGTACATTCCACAGGTATCTATGTCTGAGATACAGTGAAAGGGTAGATTGTTGATCACTTTCATGACACTGGGAACCATCATAATAAACCATTTACACAAAGCATTATTATTAAGTATTGGTTGAAAATCGCCAAGTGCTCAGAATCAAAAGGCTTTTCAACAATCCCCACTGTGACCTAGTGAAAATTTTCTCGCACGGTAGCTCAATACGCATTTAATGGGTATTTCTCCAATGTGCTTTCCTATTCTTATCCTAATGAGCTGAAATTTTTGTCTAAAAGTTAATTGTTTATTTTGCGAAGCAACGTCAGTGATGCCAAGAAACATTTAAAGATAAGAATAGTTTTGTGCCTCCATGACAGTATCAGCAGAAGCATTAGCCTATACTGAGTCTCTTTGGCTCACCATTGGAAGAGTTTCTGTTCACATTGGTGGCCTATAGAGAAGTTTATTTTATTGAGAGCTCATAAAGATAGCTCAGTTTGATACCTTTTCTTGCATGCTGAGGAACTGACCTGGCCAAGAAAGTCTACCAAAGACTTTAAACTGTTCAATAGCTCTGTGCTCCTGGTTGCTGCTTCATCATAAAAAGTGCTACAAAAAATCACTATTTTAAATGTCACCATAGTAATCTGTATGCATAATTTATGCATATGTACACATAAATTAAAAGAGCATCAGCACGATCACTTCATTACTTAGGACTAGTACAGCGACACAGATCAGTTTCAAATTAAAAGAGTTTGGTAAACTAGCCTCTTCTTATTTCAGATGTTTGCTACTCCAAATTAGTTCTCCCGTATAGAGAATTTTGTTACTAGTCTTTAGAGTTTAGTTGGGCATAAAGATGAACTGTGGGAGTGATACCGAGCACCCCGAACAATCAATAGACAATAGGCAACAAAGAATCATGGAACAGAAAGATTTTGAAGATAATTTTATGAATTTTGTGGGGTCTAAAAGGTACATAATTTGTCTCATGGCCCATTTTTGAGAAAATACTCTGTCATTCATGGCTTAAATACACTGAACTGAACTAAACTAGACTAAACTAAGCTGAACTAAACTACTAAATAAACTAAACTTAACTTAAACGGCTAAACTTTGCTATGTTTATTTATTGCGTGTGAGCTTACAGGCAAAGAGAAATTTACCTGTTGAGATGATCTCGATATTTCTTAAAAGGCTCCAAAGCAAAAGACTCTTCCGGACTCCCATTGCCAAGAAGCCGCTGATAAGCTTTCAGATACCCATCCTGTAATGCAACAGGGACCCCCTCATTACTGGGTATGGGCGAGCCATATGTAATCTGGGAATGTTGGGAGTTTATACAGTGACAGTTGACTCACCCAAGGCCAACTCACACTTTATCAGACAGCCCAATGATTTTAGATTTAGAGTCAAACATGCGCTCTGAGTGTGAGTGAATATTCGGCCGGTAATAGTCCAGCATTTAACTTAGGTAAAATTTAAGGTCAATGTTATCTGTGAGTCAATGACTGTGTTGGAATATGACTGTTACAGAGCCAACTTATACCTAAGATAGCACAACCTAAGGGGGATGCCACTCCTCCCCTTACCAACAGCCTCTACCTTCCCGAGGCCCAAAGAGAGCCGGGTACCCATTCCCTGCTGAGTGCACAGAGGGAGTCTTCTAACTCAGGGCCTTCAGCACCAGTGGAAAGCACTCTAACCATTCAGCCACAGGGCCACTCAGTGTAAACATTAGGATCATTCATAGAGTTATAAAGGATGAATCTATGGGATCAACAAGCGAAGATGGCGAACCATGCTCACCAGAGTTATCCTCTCTCTAGGTTCATAATACATAAATGGCTTAGAGTTATCCTCTCTCTAGGTCCATAATACATAAATGACTTCGAGTTATCCTCCTCTTTCCTCTATGATGCAAGCTTGTTTTATGAGTCTAGGAAGGTACTCAATGACCTTGTTATTTAGTGGCACACCTAGGCCTGGTTTTTATTATGGGCTATTACAGCGTTATACGCTATTCCAGTGTTATACCAAAACAGTAGAGTTATCTTCCATATGTAAAACCTATCTAGGTTTAAATTGGATGGCATGAGCTGGGAAGTAAGGGACAAGGTCACATTCACAGCGAGAACCTCAATGTAGCCTGGATTTATCTCGCTTCCACACCTCATCCCGAATCCAAATAGATTACCATGAAATAGACATCCGAGACAAGACCTGAGAGATTTGCAAATTTATATAGGCGAGTGTTTGCCAATTACAGCTGGAAAAGGCACCACTCTGCGGTGTTCTAGCGGTAGAGAATGACGCCTGTCTGCGTAACAAGACTAGTGCTGATCCAGTCTTGTCACCAAGTCGTTATTCGCTTTTAGGACACTGAACACACAACTGTTTGGGTGGCTTATTGGTCTTTGGTGGACAAGTTCAGTGATTACCCAGCTGACAATCCTTGGGTCAAGCATTTTGGCTACTGTACTATCCATGCAACTGGAGAAACTGACATTCACTGATTTGTTGATACAGGTTGAAAAAAAATATGAAAAGGGCCAGAGGTTTGGGCCATTGACAAAAAATGAATGCAAGTTAGGTCAATCTCCTGGGACAGCAACGGCTTACTGATATTTTTTATACAGAAATAAAATGCATAGACCGGATACTAAATACTGGAATAGTTCAGTGGGTACAGCACTGGTCTCAAGATCATCGTAAACACATTACACACAGTTGTCATGATTTGATATGGTAGTAGTGACCTTTTTACTTACCATTGTGACTCTAGGGATAGTTATATTCTTTCCTAAATCTCGTTCTAGCAAAACAATTTGGTCATCCATCTGAAAAAAATCCATAATTCGATGCGGGATGTGGATTGGTGGGTAGAGCATTCGGCTTTGAGCCAGGTGACCCGGATTTGACTGCAGGTTTATGCAACACTTCCTGCTTTCTTACTCATCTGATTTGGATTGTGACATTAACTACAGGAGGTCCACCCAGAGAGTACCAACTTTATGGGGCAACTCATGGACCATATTGAAAACAAGTCATTGGCTTAATGAAACCATCCATTTAAAAACAAGAAGACCTTATCTTATCTTGAGTCACATGGCTGGTTGGCTGGTAACTGATAACCCATTCAAGCACACAAACATGAGCCTTACCTGAGCTTTCATAAGGGGTATCCTATGAAACCACTTTGGCAAGTCATTAACATCTTTCACAATATAATCCATCATCTCCTTCATATCAAGTATCTCAGCATTAAATCCATTAGTCAAACTACACAAAATAAGATGTTGTAAAGCGATAAGACGATACAAGCCAACGAAGCTAATTGGGAGCATCAGTGGCTTAAGATGCACGTTCCATCCGCCTCGGATTGGACGCGGTTTTCGTCTGATTTCGCGTCGGACCTTGGATTCGAGGAACCTGTTTCACACCATATGGATCTGGTGAATACACGATCCCGGATTACTTTGGAGCGATTGAATGGTGTCAAACTTGTGTTTTTGGAAACTAAAGCCAATTTGGCCTATAATTTCAAAGGAAAATCAATTTGCTACTAATTGTTTGACTTCAAGCTATCTCTATTTCCGGTGCAACTTTTGCCATTATTTGAGTGAATATCGATGTGAAATCACATTTCCCTTTTCCACATTCCTAGCACACTACCGACAAGAAACGAGTGAACATTGCTATGTAATCTATGAAAGACAATTTGATTGGTTGATGAGTCAGATATGGGAGGCAGATCGAACTTAAATTGTCTCTGGGATACAGATACGAACAATGACCTCGTGTGCCCGGTCCGAGGCTGTAGAATGCCCAACAGAGTGAAAAGACACCTTTAGTGGTTAGAATACACGATTTATGCCCAGTGAATCGTGGGTTCAAATTCCAGAAGTCAATGGCGGTGACAAAAAGGGCATCCGACCTTAATTCACTTCTGAGCTCCAACAAAGTCTTTCTGTTAACCAGGGAGCAAACACCACGATCCTATACATGGGGGGGCATATATATGGGGGGCATATATATGGGGGGGCATATATGGAGTATAAAGAGAAGCAAAAACAAAGCAATAGAGTCAAACGTGGGAAAGCTGCGAACAGCGCTAACCAATTTGCAACAAACCCGTCCAAAGAGTGACTTTTCTCGTGATAGGCATTTTTGAACAAGTTGAGTAACAGAGGGCTCTATCTTTATTTTTATTCGGGTGGCCTGCATTAGCCAAATAGACTGAAATTATGCGAAAGCGAACATTTCCGAGGGGAACTAAATAAAAAAGAAATGTCCAACGCGTTAGCCTGTCTGAACGACCATGACAGCGAGTCAACTTATTTTTCTCGCTAACGCACAGTTAGCCTCGAGTCGCCTTGTCCTTACGCATTTGGGAGACTTGTCTAATCGAGCAGAAAACTCCAACGCATTATTTTCGGACAGTACGAAGCGTTACCGGTGCATTCGATTAGCCACAGGGCCTTGCACGACGAAAGTTAGCTTATCCGAAAACGCTTTATGCCCTTATGTGACACCTAGACTAGGGCCCAATGGATAAACATTGCACTAGCTCCACATGTACTAAGTGACATTTCATGAATAAAGCCGTACTTGCTTGCTGGGAGAGAGAGCCCCTGGAGTTAAGGGAGCTGTTACATTCACAAAATAATGTCACCCTTTTGAATGAAAATAACATCACTGTTCACATAAATCACTCCGCCCTATTCAAAAATGTCACTCTTGTTTATATAACATTCACGTGCTCAGTTTTTTCGCGACCGAAATGGATTTCCGTCGCGAAATCTGCTAAACTGCTCAAGGGCGCGACCGAAATGCTCGATCCAAAAAAGCATCATTCACTTTTAGTCGCTATCTGGGACCAAAAGAACGCGAACAGAATTCCGCAACGAAAAGTAGGCGTTAGCAAGGGCTATTGGGTACAAACTGTCGTTGGTATACATGAGTATTAACTGAGTAGCAAGTAACCACAGGAATCTCATCGCCCTAGCCATCGGGCATCATGAATGTATAAAAAAACATCCGCTAGTTTGCTAAGTCATCAACTTTTCCACCCGAGAGTACAAAGAGTTTGACTGCGCCTGCCATGTTTTTACCGACTGTCTAAGGTGAATCCGACGCAAACTCTTATGCACACTTTACGTACTCAGCATACTGTGTACCGTTGAGGTAGGTTTCCAGTAAGTAAGCGAGGATTCTAATCGATACTCGGTCCTCTTCCTTCTCCCAGCCATCGGAGTGACTCAGTAAATCCTTGACCTGTTTATTGAACTCTTCAGCCTTTACCTGGTAAATGAGCATAATGTACCGTGTTATCAAAAAATGGGAAAATCTGAAGCGGGCATTGTTGCTGAATAGTTAGAGCACTCACCGCTGGTGCTGATGGTCCCAGGTTCAAGACATCATTAGCGAGGGGCTCTCACCTTAGTTAGCGAGGGGCTCTCACCTCAGTTATGCAGTTGCTGCTGTTGATTGGCTGTCTAGCAACCATTTTGCCACACGGTCATTTGGCTAAGGAACAACCTTCACTTTTTGAGAATTTGATAAGATTGATTTTATTTGCAACAAAGTTAAGCAGAAAGAATGGTTAACTTGATGTATCTTATTATCGCGTAGAATACTGTTCCAACAAATGAAGATCACTTACAAACTGCTTTACCTGGTGCTATAGCTGTTTATACACAATTTAACTGCTCGGGTGAATTAAACCCCTGTCACTAAAATTATATTGAAAGAACCATATCATGTAATAGCCCATTCGGTGACATGTCCCGCTATGTTACTGCTCCGTTTGTGTTTTCCATTCAGTGTGACCTGGCTGTGGAGACAGAGGTATTTTTTCATCTACTGGTGTAGTTTGGAGTGTATTTATCAAGAGCTATGTAGTGTGTATATAATGAGTGACCACTGATCAGCCAGTGCTTTTATTACTAGACTAGGCTAGAGTTAGAAACTTACAACTAGCAGTCAGGTTACTTGGTGACTGACTAACGTGGACATAAAAAACAATGTATTTACACCCTCTCTCTGTCTGTGCAACAAAACAGGAATAGAAGTCGATTGACCAAACAGGAAGTTAACAAAGCATGATTAAAACACAACTTCTTCGGCCTGGTATGGATGATACCGACCAGATCAGATCGGATTGACCCCAGTTTTTTTATCAAACACTTTGTTGCAGAAGAGCAAAGGACAATAAAATAATGCCCGATCGGTACCCAAATCTTACTAAGAAAGCTCTATAGTATGAAACCGGCATATGATACTGCAGATTTTAGCTTGTACTCACGGGCCTAAAGAGTGAGAAATGACTAGATGAATGGTAAAGGTAGAAGCCAAAATGAGCAGAGCATGTGAAACCACAATAGGGAGGTACAGATTTTACAGTAGGTCAACCTTGCATTTAGGAAAAAGACGCAGTGACATAAATGCATCGATCATAGAGTTATTTTCCTAGGGGAGGATAACTCTATGGGGTGGATGAACCGGCTAAAGGATTGAAATAGGAATTGGGGAGATGATAACACCTGCCCAAATTTATTTTGAAAATCTATCCCGATGCGTACCCCCCGCGTCCCCCTGAGTCCCACATATCCATCTGTGTTCCTGCGCCCTTCCGTGCCCTTGCTCACCCTACATTCCCTATGTTCCTCAGGTTTTGTGCTGATCTCTGTCAACCAACCTTGCGACGATCGAATGCTGCCTGATTCCACTCTTCCACCCTGTCATAGTATTTGCCGAGTCCGAATGCTATTGATAACCTGGGTGACTCGCGAATCCTCCAATCAAAGAAATCGTCAGTGATCTTCTTGACGGTCTCAGATGTTATGCGTTGTTTCACTGCGGCTTCACCTGCATGATGAAACAGGAGACTAATCAAATGCAGCAGTGGTATTTGCTAGGTTTCGGGAGGTTCGTATAGTATTTGCTAGGTTTCGGGAGGTTCGTATGGTATTTGCTAGGTTTCGGGAGGTTCGAATAGTATTTGCTAGGTTTCGGGAGGTTCGTATGGTATTTTTACATGGCCAGGAGTTGGAAACACAGAGAGTCCAGGGTGATTCAACTTTCAAGCCCAAAATCCCTAATTCATCTACCCTTTGTTAACCATTCATGATCTGTGACGACCACACGCACGCAGCAACTGAAGATGGTTTAAAAAGCCTTATCAACAAGAGTTAAAAGCCGAGGTTAAAGACAGAAATCTGACTTTATATCTATGCATAAGTCAAGTTTACAGCATAAATCACTGATCACTGATCCTGTAAACTAATCGTCACTTTTAAAATCAGGCTAGAATTCAAGTTTGATTCAGATGGTACATTTCCTGGATCCCATAGTTCCAAGTTCATCAACTCAACTACTCTCATAGGTCGGAATAAAAATGATACCTAAGTGTTATATGGATACTCACACGATGAAAGTAGACTGATAAAACAGAGGCATCCTAAAAGTGCTGCTGCTACTCCTGTGAGTGATTCTTGACATCCCATGATGGTGAGTGACAGCGGATGATTAATCCACTGCACTGTGTGAGGTCAGCAAGGGACCATTGACCCTAATGAGTTGAACAAACCAAGGGAATATTTTCAATGAACCAGCCAATCACAGATAAGCAGTAGGCTCTTGACTGGTTGGGTGGTCTGTATTGAGTTAGGATAGGATACCCTTTTGCCATAATGAAATTATTTTACTCTGGTGATCTGGCTGCGCAGTGTATGTCAGTGCAGGAATGGTGTGAAAGAAGACCACATTTACTCTCCCGCCTCCCGGTCCATCCTGCCATACACCAGACATGTTGGAAATAGAATCAAGATTGATTGAACAATAATAAATTCACAAATATGCAATTTTCGAAAATTTTCTCTTTTTTCTATGCTCTCTGGGACCTATATCTTTTGGCAGATATCTGTTAGACACTGAACAGACAGTCATCAAACACATACCATAAAGGATATGTGACTATTCTTCTTTAGAATCCGCAGTATGTAATAAGAGTTGACAGCTATCATATGTGATCATTTAGCGAATGCCTCTATGGAAGTGACCCACTAGTAAACTCAGTCTCCTTGGTCAATGTGGGGGAGACAACTCCACCTTAGTGAGCCAATAACTGTAGGTCAGGCTCGCCGGCGTGTGGTGGGTGTAGGAAGAGGGAGATTTATTGTTTTCTACCCCCCCCACCCTAGCTCAAAATTGAAGCGTCTCCTCACCTGGCTACAATGGCTCTGATATATGACCCCTCTAATAATTGATGCTAAGGTGGCTTCAGCTACATGTAAATTGACTAGGCTGGACTAATAAACTCACAAACTAGCTGACTATACAGTTCGCTTTGCCTTACCAT
>Ga0224501_10004710_pt1 | contig 10747 bp, 11 predicted proteins | sample SF_Oct11_sed_USG_4_FD_169105 | JGI IMG/M metagenome (GOLD analysis project Ga0224501, IMG submission 169105) | Sediment microbial communities from San Francisco Bay, California, United States - SF_Oct11_sed_USGS_8_1 | ecosystem: Environmental > Aquatic > Marine > Sediment | place: USA...
CATGGGGACTCATGCTCGGTTGGGCCGTAGTGACATTCTCATTGCCGAGGCCGATGAAAGTGATGGCTCGTTTTTACGGTTGTCCCCCTCCATTGTGGTGGTGACCAATATGGACAGGGAACATCTTGAACATTATGGAAGTATGGATCGATTGCAGGCGGCCTTTCTGGAATTTATCAACAAAATTCCGTTTTATGGCGCGGCGATTCTTTGCGCGGATGATCCTTGGATTCGTGGCATGTTGCCCAATGTTGTGAAGCGCGTTCTGACCTTTGGCCTCAGTGATTTCTCCGGGGTGCTCACGCCGGATTTATTTGCGACGGATATTGAGGCCAAAGCCCTGGGCGTCGAATTTCGTGCGCATTTTCGTGGGCAAAAACTTGGGCCATTCCGCGTTCGTATTCCCGGTGTACACAATGTTTCGAATGCATTGGCAGCGATGGGGGTGGCGTTGGAAATGGATGTGCCGGTGGATCTCATTCGATCTGGTCTGGCGGCATTTTCCGGTGTGGAACGTCGGTTCCAAATTCGAGGCGAAAAAAACGGGATCATGGTTGTGGACGATTATGGTCATCATCCCACAGAAATTCGTGCCACGTTGGCGGCGGCACGATCGACATGGTCTCGGCGATTGGTCGTGGTCTTTCAGCCGCATCGATATTCCCGAACGAGGGATCTGGTAGAGGAATTTTCGAAAGCGTTTGAACAAGCAGATGTGCTCTATGTCCTGGATATCTATGCGGCAGGCGAGGAACCCATTTCTGGGATTAACGGCGAGACATTGGCCGAAAAAATTCGTGGGGCGGGCCATCCGGCCGTTCATTGGGTCAATGGTGCTGCTGGATTGGTGGATCGGTTGCGAGATGACTTGAAGGAAGGTGATGTGTTGATGACCCTAGGTGCTGGGGATGTGTGGAAAGTCGGGAAAGAATTCTTGGAGGCAGCACGAGAAACCATCGAGACGTAATGCGGAACGACGAACAAAAAAGGAATCATGTTGCGACAGCCACCAACCCGAGAACAGCTTCGCCGGGCACTCGCGTTGGTGGAAGGGGAGGTTCGGTGGCGCGAGCCATTGGCCCCGTTGACCTCGCTTCAAGTTGGGGGTCCTGCGGACGTCTTGGTGATTCCTGCTGATGTCGAGGATGTGATTCGTGTTATTCGGGGGGCTCACGTGAACCACATTCCTCTGATGGTGTTGGGTGGCACGAACGTAATCATTCGAGATAAGGGCGTTCGGGGTATGGTGATGCAACTAAAGCACTTAACGCATATTCAAGAAGAGGCTGACCATTTGGTCTACGCCCAGGCGGGTGTGCGGTTGCCGCGACTGATGCAATTTGCTCTTGGGCGGAAACTATCCGGAATGGAATGGGCGGCAGGGATACCGGGAACTGTGGGCGGTGGGGTGGTGATGAATGCGGGAACTCGCTTAGGTGAGATGAAAGATGTGTTGCAGGCGGTCGATTTTATTACGGCCAATGGCAAGCGGAAGCGAATAGAGGCCACCATGCTGACTTTTCTGTATCGAAAAACCACGCTCCCCAAAGGCATCGTGGTTGGGGCGTGGCTCAAATTACGGGCTGCGGCAAAAGCCACGATTCAGTCGGCGACCAAACAGTATCTGCAGTATCGAAAAGCCACGCAACCGCTGACACTGCCCAATGCCGGATCGGTGTTTAAGAATCCCATCGGAGATTCCGCTGGCCGCTTGATAGAAGCAGCGGGTTTGAAGGGGTTGCGAATGGGTGACGCCGAGGTTTCCACCAAACATGCCAATTTTATTGTGAATAGAGGGACCGCCACAGCTGACGATGTGCTCACCGTCGTTCGGACCGTTCAAGCTGGAGTGGCCAAAAAATTCGGGGTTCGTCTGCAGTTGGAATGGAAAGTGATTGGGGAGCGATAAGTCACGGGTTCCTGAGAGTGTGTTGTTCACATGAAAAAGCGAGACATCATGAAGACCACGTCCTTGCGAGTCGGTGTGCTGATGGGAGGATCCTCGGCGGAACGGGAAATTTCTCTCAAAACGGGGCGGTCCATTTGCGAATCGCTTCAGCGCCGACGGTACACGGTGGTGCCTATTGATGTGGATGCCACATTGCCTCAACAGCTTCGCGCCAAAAACATTGGAGTGGCCTTTATCGCCCTTCATGGAATGGGTGGAGAAGACGGCACGGTCCAAGGGTTATTAGAAGTCATGAACATTCCGTATACCGGATCAGGGGTGTCTGCCAGTGCGGTGTGCATGGATAAAGGGTTGACCCGTGTGGTGCTTCAAGCTGCGGGTATTCCCGTTCCTGCTGGAATCACCTTGCAGGCGCCATTTATCCCTCCTCGTCCCGCAGGTCATTTGGGATGGCCGGTTGTGGTCAAGCCCTGCACAGAAGGGTCAAGTATTGGGGTGTCCATTGTGAAGCAGGCGTCTGGGTGGAGGCGTGCGGTACTCAAAGCCTATCGACACGCGCAACAGGCTGTGGTGGAAAAATATATTCCCGGACGTGAAGTGGCTGTCGGGGTCTTGGGCACAAAGATATTCCCTGGCGTGGAAGTGATTGCCCCAGGAGGGTTCTATGATTTCAAGGCGAAATATGGCAAGGCCGCCACTCGGTATCTCTGTCCGGCCCCGCTCACAGCTCGTGTAGAGCGACTGCTTCGTGAATACAGTCTTCACGCCTACCAGGCGTTGGGATGTCGTGGAGCCACTCGCGTGGATTTTCGGATTCATCCGAATGGGCGTCCTTATGTGTTGGAGCTGAATACGATTCCTGGCATGACTGCACGGAGTTTGTTGCCGATGGCTGCGGCGCAACAAGGCATGACCTACGATGATTTGGTGGAAGCGATTTTACAGGCGGCCTTACTCAACCGTGGGCGGGTGCCTCGCCGAACGAAGACTCGCAAACAGGGAGCGACATAATGGGGGTTCGGGACATCCTCTCATCCAAGCAACCGAGAAAAAACCGGCCACTCAAGCGTGGGGATGGGGTGCGGCGGTCAGAGAAAATTCGGAAAACTTCCCCTATTCGACGTGTGGTGATGGGCAGTCTTTTAGCTGGGCTTATCGTGGGTGTCGTCATTGGTGGACGAACAGCAATACGGTCGGTGAACGCATGGACCAAAATTCAACAGGTCACGATTGTCGGCTTGGAGCGTCTTTCACGAGAGGAGATTACAGCTGAGTTGAATTTACCTTCGGATTCCAGTTTGTGGTCCATCGACATGGATCAGCTCAAAGGACAACTGGAGGCTCATCCCTGGATTCGTTCGGTCACCTTTGATCGAGTTCTGCTTCATTCTCTGATCGTTCAGGTGGAAGAACGTCAACCGGCCGCGCTCTTGCGAGCAGCGAAGGCCACGTATTTTCTGGATGGGGAAGGACATTTATTACCAGGGGAAACCACCAAAGCCGGTGAGGCTTTGCCGGTACTCGAAGGGATGACCTCGAAGTTTTTTACTCAACATCAGGATGAAAGTCATCGGCGCGCGAAACAGGGTATTCACTTGGCGGAATTATTATCAGAACGTTTTCCAGGACGGCCGACCGTCAACGTGGCGCATCCGCACACGACCATTGTGGATCTTCCACGCTTTCGTTTCCAGTTCGGGCAGGAAGTGGACCAACAGTGGGAACGGTTTTTGGTGTTGTATCCCACGGTGAAAGACGCCATTGAACGACAATCGCAAGAAGTGGATTTGAGATTTTCTCAAAAAGTCATTCTTCGCAAGAGGACACTCTAACTATGACCAAAAAAGAACACATTGTGGTAGGCCTCGACATTGGGACGACGAAAATTTGCGCGGTCGTGGGCGAAATTTTGGCCGACCGTTCCGTCAACGTGATTGGGATCGGGTCGCATAAATCGACCGGTTTGCGCAAAGGCATGGTCGTGAATATGGAAAGTACGGTGGAATCCATCAAGCATGCCGTAGAAGAAGCCGAACTCATGGCGGCCGTACAAATTAATTCCGTGTATACGGGGATTGCAGGCAGCCATATCGGCAGCGAAAGTGCACAGGGGGTGGTGGCGCTCAAGAAACGTGAGGTCACCAAAGGCGATATCAAGCGTGCTGTGGATACCGCCCGTGGTTGTGCGGTCCCTCCGCCGGATCGACAAATTCTGCATGTGCTGCCACGGGAGTTCATCGTCGATGATCAAGAGGGGATCCGAGATCCCTTGGGTATTGCAGGATCTCGCTTAGAAGTCGATGTTCATATTGTGACGGGTGCCGTCACCTCCGCCCAAAACCTTGCCCGATGTGTGAGTCGAGCCGGCTTAGATGTCGTCGATATTATTTTGCAGCCGTTGGCCTCAAGTGCTGCCGTGCTCTCTCCGGAAGAGCGAGAGTTGGGTGTCGTCATGGTCGATATTGGAGGGGGGACGACTGATGTTGCCATTTGGGTCGAAGGGTGCATCCGACATTCTGCGGTGATTCCAATGGGTGGGCATCATTTGACCTCGGATTTGGCGATTGGGTTACGAACAGCGCCGGAAGACGCAGAAAAAATTAAATTGCAATATGGCGTGGCCAGTAGTCAATTATTGAATGACGACGAAAATATTGAGGTGCCGAGTGTGGGTGGACGTCCGCCGCGGGTCATGCCTCGAACGATCGTGGCACAAATTCTCTCACCACGTGTCGAAGAAATGTTTGAGATGGTGCGTCGTGAAATTCGACGAGCGGGTTATGACGGCATGTTGGTGGCGGGAGGAGTCTTGACGGGTGGGACGTCGTTGCTTCCGGGAATGGCGGAAGTGGCTGAACACGTGCTCAATCTGTCCGTTCGGTTGGGACGTCCCTTGGGAGTGGGAGGGTTACGAGATATCGTGCAAAACCCGATGTATTCCACCGCCGTTGGGTTAATCGTTCATTCCGTGAGTCAAGAAAATGAATTTGAAGTCGTCGGGGCTGGAGGTGGCAAATCTCAAAAACCCTCACGTTGGATGGGGGGAATGGTGTTTAAGATGAAGGGATGGGTCATGAACTTTTTTTAATCCATGGAAGGAAAGGAGAAGCGAGCATCCATGCCCCCTGTCGCATTGTCACTGAAACAACAACTTGATTTACCTGTCACAACAATCTGCCTGAGAGATGGCAGAAAGGAGGCTTCCCATGTTTTCACTGTCTGATGATGAACTCGCGACGATCAAGATTAAGGTCGTCGGTGTTGGTGGGGCTGGCTGTAATGCCGTCAATACCATGATTGAATCTGGCTTGAGCCGCGTAGAGTTTGTGGTGGCCAATACAGATTTGCAGGCGCTTGGCCGTTCCATGGCCTCTTACAAAATTCAATTGGGCCCGGAACGCGCACGAGGGTTGGGTGCGGGTGCTCGACCTGAGGTCGGGAAGGAGTCAGCCCTTGAAAGCGAAACCCAAATTCGTGATGCCTTGGAAGGATCGGACATGGTGTTTGTCACCGCTGGTATGGGTGGTGGCACCGGAACAGGGGCGGCTCCCGTTGCGGCAAAAATTGCTCGAGAACTGGGGATTCTCACTGTGGGGGTGGTCACCAAGCCGTTTCAATATGAAGGAAATCGTCGTGCCAGCTTTGCCGAAGACGGTATTCGTGAATTGAAGAAGCATGTGGATTCACTGTTAATAATCCCCAATCAAAAATTGCTTGGGTTAGTGGATAAAAATACCCCGCTCTTAGAAGCCTTTAAGGTCGCGGATGATGTGTTGCGCCAAGCCATTCAAGGTATTTCCGACGTGATTACGACGCCGGGTTTAGTGAATGTGGATTTTGCGGATGTGCGCACGGTGATGGGGTATTCCGGGCGGGCTGTGATGGGCATGGGCATCGGGCGTGGGCCGTCCCGTGCTGAAGAAGCCGCCAAATTGGCGATTGCTAGTCCGCTGTTGGAAGACGGCAGCGTGGAAGGCGCTCGAGGGCTGTTGCTGAATATTACGGGTGGCCCCAGCATGACGTTGCATGAGGTGAATGAGGCTTGCAATATTGCCCGGGAAGCCGCTGATCCACAGGCCAATATCATCGTGGGACAAGTGATTAACCCAGATATGGGTGAAGAATTGACGGTGACCGTCATTGCCACGGGATTCGAACAAGGCGAATCGGTCTTGCGGTTCCCGGATGTTCACCAACCGACATTGGTCGTGGAGCCGGTCAAGACTCGGCCCATGGTCTCCGTTGGAATAGACAATACGGAAGGTACTGGCGAAGAGGATATGGATCGTCCTACTTACCTGCGTCGGCAAGTTGTGGCACGGAAAGCCACAGAAAATGGCCACGGAAATGGTAACGGGAACAGTAATGGGAATGGCAACGGCAATGGAAGTTTGTTGGTCGATGATGATTGGGATGTGCCCACATTTTTGCGGAAGAAATCGGATATCTAAAGTCTCGCGCTACAAATATACAAAGAAGGTTGGCCATCGTGGACGCTGTGGTGTCTCATGACGGATTTACTAGTGAGGTGATTCCCCTCCGCCATTTCTTTGGCACTCGTCAGGTGCCGAGTGGCTTGGAAGCGTTTATTCGATTAGGGGAAGTGACGGTCGGGCCTCCCTCGTTTCCCTTCATTGCCAGTTTGAAGCAAATCCACAGTACCCGGGTTGTCGTCATTGACAGCCCGGTGACGCTGGGAGCGATGTCGGACGGTGAGGCGGATGCGTTGGTGACCAATCAACCGAATCTCTTGCTCGTCGTCCGGACGGCGGATTGCGTTCCGGTCTTGATGGTGGACCCTAAGGTGGGGGTCATTGGGGCAGTCCATGCCGGTTGGCGTGGAGCGGTTGGAGGAATCATTCCCAGGACCATTCAAACCTGTGTGGAGCAATTTGGAGCAGATGTTGCCAACTTGCATGTGGCGATTGGGCCTTCGATCGGCCTCTGCTGTTATGAAGTTGATGCTCCGGTGATTGAGCCTTTACACTCTGGGTATCCCGATTGGCAGGGTGTGCTTCAGGAAACCTCAAACGGGAAGGGGATGTTGGACCTTAAGCAGCTGCTCTGGCATCAAACGCTTTCCAGTGGCATCCCCGAGGGGCAAGTTGAACGCCTGGAATATTGCACCCGCTGTCGCGAAGACCTCTTTTTTTCCTACCGTCGAGAGGGGAAAGTGATGGGAACCATGATGAGTGGAATCATCCTTCCAGGGGATTAGGGAACAAGTCAGCGAGGAAATAGGAGAAGGAAACCTATAGGAATTTCCGCTCTTTCCCCTTGAACAGTGCGGCTCCCCACGTGGTTCCTGTGACTTAAGACCCATTCCTGTTTACAATAATCTGAGTATTCATCGTGTCGCCGTTAGATGATTCACGAATTGCCGGGACCATTGCCGGCAATATACAGCGTATTCAAGAAGAGATCAGGCGGACGGCCACCAGGGCCGGACGAGATCCTTCCACGGTGCAATTAGTGGCGGCGACCAAAACGGTCTCACTCAGTGGGCTGCTTGAGGCGTATGCTGCCGGCGTGAGAGTGTTTGGGGAAAACCGGCTCCAAGAGGCCCAGGAGAAAATGCCTGCAGTTGGTCCGCGCCAAGGTTTAACTTGGCATTTTATTGGGCGGATACAACGTCGAAAGCTGAAAGATATTGTGGGAAAGTTTGGCCTGATTCATTCAGTAGAAAATGTAGAACAATCACGTCATATTAATGCTCTCGCTGAAAAATTGGGAATTTGTCAAGATATTCTCCTAGAGGTGAATGTTGCGAGGGAAGACACGAAAGGGGGATTGTTCAGTCAGGATGTACCAAAAGCCGTGGAGGAGATTGAACGGCATCCTCATGTGACGCTTCGAGGCTTCATGACGCTTCCACCGTTTGCCGAGAACGCAGAGGAAGCCAGGCCCTATTTCTCGGAGTTGCGTCAATTGCGGGATTCTCTTGTGCAAGACGGGCTTGTTTCTGGGGGGGTGGAAGCATTATCCATGGGGATGTCTCATGATTATCAGATTGCGATTGAGGAGGGAGCCACGATGGTGCGGATTGGCACGGCCATCTTTGGCAAGCGAGGGCCAATTCCGAAAGCGGGATAAGGAAAATCCCTGAGTCATAACAAAGGAGCGCCATGTTTATTGCTGGAAATGTCTTAGAAGCCATTGCCACGATTGTGGGCTGGATCTTAGAGATCTATATGTGGGTCATTATTATTCGGGCGTTGATTTCATGGGTCAATCCAGACCCCTGGAACCCGATCGTGCAATTTTTGCAACGGGCCACCGATCCGGTCCTCTATCAAATTCGGAAGCGGTTGGGGATGGGCAGTATGGGATTTGATTTTTCCCCGATCGTTGCTATCCTGTTAATATGGTTTCTGCAAATTGCTGTGGTAGGATCTTTGAAGGATTTAGCGCTTCGTATGCACTAATGAGTGCGGGGAAAGGGTCGCATCATGAAAATTACACCGTTGGACATTCAGCATAAAGTCCTGGATACGCAATGGCGGGGCTATCACAAAATTCAAGTGGATCAATTTTTGGAAGAAATTGCGGAGTCCGTTGAAGAGCTCACCAAGGAAAATTTGGTGATGAAAGAGAAAATGTCCGCCAAAGATGAAGAACTCGCGCAGCTTAAACGTGGGGAGACCACATTGACCAGTGCCCTGATTTCGACACAAACATTTGTCGATCAACTCAAGCGAGGGGCGCAACGTGATGCCGATCTTGTCGTCAAAGAAGCCGAATTAAAAGCCGAAGAAATTCTTTCCCAAAGCCGAGCAGAATTGGTGGATATGCGACGGATGATCTCTGGGCTACGGCAACAACGGGCGCTGGTGTTGGATCGCCTTCGCTCAACCTTAAGCTCCTTCCACCGGTTAGTTGAAGTTGAAGAGCAACCGGATGACACGGTTGATTCTTCGTTCAATGAACTACAGGAACCGCCAGAGCATCAAGGGCCTCAATTGAATACCGAACCCGCCTCTCATCGAGAAGCGGGCTAATTCTTTCGGTTCTCCCATCATATTGTGGATCAGTCTGATCCCATTACTCGGGTACTTCATGAAGGCAGTCAAGCCGGGGTCTTTCCCGGAGCCGTCCTGCTGGTGCGCCATCAAGGCACCATCACCATTCATCAGGCGGTAGGACGCACGTCCTCGTTTTTAGAATCCCCTGCCGTTCAACTCGACACCATCTACGATCTGGCTTCTCTGACCAAACCCCTTGCGACGGTTTCCTCAATTCTTCTTTTAGGGCAAGAGGGACGCCTGAGTTTTTCCCAAACATTGGATGCATGCTTACCGGAGACTGCCGGCTCTCTTCTTGGACAGATTTCAATAAAAGATGTCCTGTCGCATCAAAGCGGACTTCCAGCATGGCGTCCCTTCTATCAATTGTTTGCGCCGGATTCTCCATCTGAACCTGGTTCCCGGCAACAAAGAATGCAAGTCGTGTTGGAAAGAATCTTGAAGGAGCTGATTGACCAAGCCCCTGCGTCGATCAGTGTGTATAGCGATTTGGGCTATATGCTGTTGGGATTCGTGGTTGAACGATTGACGGGTCAATCCTTAGCTGATTTCTCGCGAGAGCGAATCTTTCAACCCTTGGAGGCCAATAACCTGGCCTTTGGTACTCATGACGTCCATGGGAAGGCGTTAGGCCGGATTGCGCCGACGGAAGAAGATCCCTGGCGAGGGCGTTTGCTCCAGGGCGAAGTCCATGATGAAAATGCGGCCGCTCTTGGGGGAATTGCCGGACATGCCGGTTTGTTTGGGACGGCGCAGGCGGTCGGACAGATCACGAAAGCCTGGTTGGATGGGTATTTCGGAAAGCCAAGTATCTTCCGCCAAGAATTCGTCAGGCAGTTTGTGAGTGCGCAGCCTGGAACCAGTTGGGCTTTAGGCTGGGATACACCGTCACACCTTTCGTCTTCCGGCCAATGGTTTTCACTCCAGTCTTTTGGACACCTAGGCTTTACTGGCACGTCTATTTGGATTGATCCGGTCCGTGAATTAGAAGTGATCTTTCTCTCCAATCGAGTCCATCCTACTCGCGACAACCAAGCGATCAAAACCTTCCGTCCTCAACTCCACGATACGATTATTCAGGGACTTTGAGTGGCACGTTGGTTGATTCCTTGGGCGATTCGTATTTGACTCTTTTCCAAGTGGCTGCTAGGTTGTACAGGGTACGTTTGGGAGTGGTGGCCACGCTAGGCAGTCTTTAAGACGACTTTTCTTTCCTTTCCTCTTTCAGTCATAACCCAGGCGCCGAAATCCTTTCCTGGTATTTTTGTCTGTCTAAATTGTAGTACTGCATTGGTCGGAGCGGGTACTTGGGCTGCGGTCTCCGTGTCCCTGTCTTCGAACAGAGTGTTATGGACTGATGGTAAAGGGTGTTGTTGAGAGTTATAAACTACTAGAGGGAAACCATGGTTCCTGAATCGTTAGTGGTCTTAGCCCATGGGTTACGTCTTGTGGTGTCTACCCAACGGGAAGATGATAAGGCCTTTCGATGTGGCGTCTTTGAGGCCAATGCCCGGGAAGAGGAGATGCAAGCCTATCGGGTTATTTCCGAAGGCTTTGGATCAATGACATGCTTAGAAGCCCAAACCGGAGCGTATGATTATGCCCAGCGCATCTATCCGGATTTTGCCGATCAAATGAAAAAGCCACCATATTTGATTTGGAGGGGGCCGGTGACGAGCCTGTGAGTTGTTGTCAGAGTATGGAGGGGAATGATGAGGACGAATAAAGAATGTTGGGACGAACGGAGGAAAGGATGAAATTAACGATGAAATGGGGTGGAAAGAGTCAAAAGCCGAAGGCCTCCGGGACCCCACAT
>Ga0224501_10004713_pt1 | contig 10745 bp, 13 predicted proteins | sample SF_Oct11_sed_USG_4_FD_169105 | JGI IMG/M metagenome (GOLD analysis project Ga0224501, IMG submission 169105) | Sediment microbial communities from San Francisco Bay, California, United States - SF_Oct11_sed_USGS_8_1 | ecosystem: Environmental > Aquatic > Marine > Sediment | place: USA...
GGCCAACGGTTTTCCAGATTCGTCTATTATGATGACCTTTGTGCTGGAGGTTCCTACATCTATGCCCATAAGTAGAGCCATCTTTCGAACCGCTAAGGGATAGGGCACAGGTCCATATCTAGTTTATAGTCCACCAAGAAATGGGAGGAATAGCGCGCGTTCGAGAGCGCGTGGAAACCAGAGCAAGAGTAATGCTCTCGTTTGGGGCATAACAAGCGAATCCCTCAAGCTATCAGGAACTCAAGCCTCAGGGAGACCTAGACTTAGAAGTTAAATACATTTGATAGCGCTAGATTACTGGTTGAGATGGTCACCGTAACCTTGAGGGGCAAGGTTGTTAGCGGAATAGGCGAGGGAAGGGCTTTTACATCACTTGATTGGGCGAGAAGGCAATTCAGAGAAAAACTCACCTTCAATCCCTATGCTGGAACATTGAACATCCAGACAATCGGAGAAGAAAACATCGAGCTTCTGAGATCCTCCAAGGGCATTCAGATAGATCCTCCGAAGGGCTTCCTCGGAGGAAAGTGCTTTACAGCCCTGATCGGCAAAAGGATTCATGGAGCAGTCGTGATTCCCGATTCGTCTAAGCACCCAAGCAATGTGCTTGAGATCATAGCAGCCGTGAGTCTGCGCAAAGAGCTCAACCTTGATGATGGTGATGAGGTAGATGTACAGGTCTGGCTGGAGTGACGACTACGCCAGAGGCACATTCTCAATGGTGGCGAGATGCCGAGAAACATCTGCCTTAGGCGTCTGCGTCTCCACAGCTGTTCCTGCTGTGGGAAGCGTTGTCCCCCATGTCGAGAAAGATGTTGGGGCGATAGCCACACAGGGCTATACGAACATCGGCTACGGGATAGAAGGCCTGAAGCTTTTGAGAACGGGCTTCTCTCCCAAGGCTGCCTTAGAGGCGATGTTGAGTAAGGACTCGGACAGAGAGCAAAGACAGGTGATAATCATCAACAGCACAGGCGAAAAGGCAGCGTTCACAGGTCGAGCATGCCGGGAATGGCAAGGGCACATAATCGGTGACGACTACGTTGCAGCTGGTAACCTGCTCTCCTCAGGCAGGGTTTTGAAGGCTATGGCCGAAGCCTTCGAGAGCTCGAAGGGATGGCTCGCGGAAAGGCTGATGAAAACCTTGGAGGCTGGACAAGCTGCTGGAGGGGACAGAAGGGGGAAAGCCTCCTCCGCACTATATGTGGTAGGGGACATGGAACTCGTGGAGACCCGTCCCTACTTGGATCTGAGGGTGGATCTACACAATGAACCTGTCGATGAGCTCAGGAGAGTATTTGAAGCCTACAAGAGATGGATTGGCTTGCATTGATGTTTGCTCATCAACTCTCAAGAACCAAGACATTCCTCAAGTCATGTCCTAGAAGTCTTTAATACAATAATCCCAGAGACAATCAGTGATTAACAAAGCAGGGAGTGATCTGGTGAAGTTTCTGTATGATGAGATGAGCTGGCCTGAGATCAACCAGGCTGTTAAGGAAAAGAGGGTTCCATTGATCCCGGTAGGCTCAACAGAGCAACACGGTCCTCATCTTCCCACAAAGACTGATGCATTCTTGACCTACGAGGTCTGCAACGCTGCCGCGAAAAGAATACCTGAGATGACAGTTGTGATGCCGGTTGTTAGTTACGGATACAATGAGCATCACCTTGACTTCCCAGCCACAATACATATCGACCACGAGACGCTGATCAGATTCGTCATCGATATAGGCAAGAGCTTAGCACATCACGGCTTCCAAAAGATCATAATCGTCAACGGACATGGGAGCAACACCGCGCCCATGGAGATCGCTGCAAGGCGGATAACGCTGGAAACTCCAGCCATCTGCGCCTCATGTATCTACATCTCCCTAAACAGGGATGTCTTCACAATGCTTGAGAGTGAATCTGGACATGCAGGGGAATTGGAGACTTCATTGATGCTTTTCTTGGCACCGGAACTGGTCGATATGAGCAAGGCGAGGCGAAACTGGGATTTTCCAAAGTCGAAGTTCATCAGATGGGGGATAGAGAAGGGACAGGAGGACTTCGGAGTTTCAGGCGGAAAAGTCCAATTCATGGACTGGTGGAGCAGGATGAGCTCGACTGGTGTGCTGGGAGATCCAACGAAGGCTTCACGCGAAAAGGGAGAGAAGGCATTCGATCTGCTCGTGGATGCGCTAACAGAGTTCATTCGGGAATTCAGGTCTAGGGAGATGCGTCAACGCAAGGATTACCACTAACGCGTTAAGCTTAAAACAGCAACGAAAGATCATTCCTTAGGTGATTCTATGAGAATCAACAACGTTGAAGCAATCGTTGTTAGTAACCCTGAACCATCTATAGCATCCGCCCCTAGCTCACTCATAGTGAAGTTGGAGACAGATGAGGGCATAACCGGCATAGGCGAAGCTTGCACCCACAGCGAAGGAAATGAAGCCTCATTCGCTGCCAAGGCGATAATCGATAGGGGATACGCACCCATACTGAAACAAGAGGACCCCACGAATATCCAGAAGATCTGGTACAGAATCTACGGATACTCTGAGTGGTATGGAAGACGAGGAGTAGCAATCTATGCCTTGAGCGCGGTCGATATCGCCCTCTGGGACCTCCTAGGAAAGCACCTCCACCAGCCAGTATACAAGCTGTTAGGAGGCAGGTTCAGAGACAGAATACGCGTCTATGCAAGCCTAATCTTTAACATGGACGACCCAGAGTCCTCTGGTCGAGAAGGGAGAAAATATGTTGACCGAGGCTTCAGCGCCGTGAAGTATGGCTGGGGACAGACTTGGGAGAAGGCCTTCGGCCTAGACGCCGACAGGGACGAGGAGACCGTGAGGATAATCCGTGACATCCTAGGTTCGGATGTTGACCTGATGGTAGACGTGGGGAGGATGGTGAACTGGCCTGTGCCCTACGCCATAAAGATGTCCAAACGCCTGGGGAAATACAATATCTACTGGTTAGAGGAGGCGCTTCCACAGGACAACATAGAGGGATACGTCGCCCTGACGAGAGAGTCCGACGTCTGGATCGCGGCTGGAGAAGGAGAGTACACACGTTGGGGATTCAAGGACTGGATAATCCGACATGCAGTCGATGTCCTGCAGCCGGACGTATCAAAAGCCGGAGGACTCTCCGAGGTGAAGAGAATATGCGATCTCGCTTACATGTGGAACATGATGGTCGTCCCCCACGGCTTTAGTACGGCAATCAACATCGCAGCGAATCTTCAACTAGTCGCATCTATGCCAAACGCCTTTCTGCTGGAGTTCCGCAGAACAGAGAGCCCTCTAATCTACAAACTGGTTAAGAAGCCCTTCGAAGCTCTCGACGGGTACCTCGAAATCCCGAAAGTTGAGGGCTTAGGAATAGAGCTAAACGAAGATGTGATTGAGGAGCACAGAGTCGAATAGGAAAGCCTCCCGAGACTTCTGCACTCACGCCTCCTATCAAATCTCTCTCCGGCCAACATAGAGCCCAAAACGCGTGCATACACTACTCGATTGAGACACACTTGTAACAAGTTCATTCATTGATGCCTTAAAAAAGAGAAGGAGGTGTTTGAGGTCAGGCTAGGGAATCAAGAATTCTTCTTTCGGTCACTATTCCGACCAGTCTGCCCTTCCTTGTTACAGCTAGCCTTCTTGTCTTCCGGTCCCGCATCAGTCTAAGCGCATCTGCAACGGATCTGTCCACTTCAATAGATAACAAAGGTGACGACATGACTTCTTGTGCACGTGTCTTATTTGGATCCCTACGGGCTCGCACAATCTTCTCAACGATGTCTCTCTCGGTTACTATGCCTGTGGGCGTCCCCCCGCTCATTATGATAACTGCGCCAATGTTCTTCGAAACCATCTTCTCCGCTATTGATGAGATCGTGTCAGAAAACAATGTAGTGACTGGAGGCCTTCTCATTACAGATTCGACAGAAGCCTTCAATACCAATAACTGTATCCCCCCCATCGTTTACATCTTACTCTGTTCCTTCTTTTATCTTTTTAGGAAAACTTTCCGATCATAGTCTCTCCTCGATATTCTGAGTTCATCTATGCGGCAGCTCCGACGATCCGGAAATCCACCCCCGTCTTCGGTGAAAGGATTGCCGCTTCTAAAGTTCCTGATTTCAGATTGCCCAACGCGAAGGTGACCTCTTCTTAGTTTAGAACAAAATTCCGGTAAAACTTGCCCAAGAACGTGAGTGCTCAGAGTCTGTTCAGCTGAATTGAGATGATTCCTACTTGATAGATACATTATTATATTTTGAGCCGCTTTATAGGGCTTGAAATGTTGATGGTGTGGAGACGCTGATTTGGCTCTGGAAAGACTTGGCTCCTCACTCCATAACTCTCTCAGGAAGATCTTTCGAGCAGCAGTTGTGGATGAGGCTGTCGTCAAGGAACTTGTCCGAGACATACAGCGCTCCTTGCTGCAGGCAGATGTGAACGTGAGGCTCGTCCTCGAAATCTCGAAGCGGATAGAGGAGAGATCGCTAGAAGAGAAGCTTCCTCCTGGAATTCCGAGAAGAGAGCATGTAATCGAAGTTGTTTATGAGGAGCTGACGCGATTCATCGGTGAGAAGCCAATCGCATTAAAGGTGAGCCCAGGCAAGAGAAACGTCTTCATGCTCGTCGGCATCCAAGGCTCAGGCAAGACTACGACCACAGCGAAGCTGGCAAGATACTTCCAGAAGAGAGGGTTCAAGACAGCAATCATCTGTGCAGACACCTACAGGCCAGGCGCTTTGGCGCAGCTCCAGCAGCTCGTGAAGAACGCGAATGTACCAGTATACGGCGGAGAGGGCAAGAGCAACCTGGTAAAGGTTGCACATGAGGGCTTGAGGCACTTCGAGAAGTACGAGGTAATCCTCATAGACACAGCTGGTCGCCACAAAGACGAGAAGAGTCTAATAAACGAGATGATAAAACTCGAACGAACCATCAAACCAAACGAGGTGATAATGGTCATCGACGGCACAATCGGACAGCAAGCCTCAGTTCAAGCAGAAGCATTCAACAAGGCCACACCAATAGGCTCGATAATCGTTGCAAAGCTCGACGGATCATCGCGAGGCGGGGGCGCACTCTCAGCAGTGGCAGCAACGAACGCCCCTATCAAGTTCATAGGAACAGGCGAGAAGATAGACGACCTCGAGGCCTTCGATCCCTCCCGCTTCGTCGGGCGTCTCCTTGGCATGGGGGACATCCAGAGCCTGATCGAGAAGGTGCGTGAAGCGGAGGTGAAGGTTCCAGAGAAGAAGGTCAGGGACATGCTCAGAGGGAAGTTCACCCTCGCCGACATGTACGAGCAGTTCGATGCGATCTCGAAGATGGGTCCCTTCGGCCGAATACTCAAGATGCTTCCCGGAATAGGCTACAATATACCAGACGATATGAAGGAGATGGCCGAAGATCACATAGAGAAGTGGAAGGTCATAATCCAATCCATGACCCCCCAAGAGAGAGAATCACCGAAGATCCTGAAAGCGTCACGAATAAGGAGGATAGCCAGAGGATCAGGCACAACTGAGAAGGATGTCAAAACCTTGGTCAACCAATACTTCATGACGAGGAAAATGATGAAATCCCTGCGGAGAAGGAAACTCCCGCTGCAACTCTTCGGAAAGAAGCTTCAAATGTAACGATACGTGAATCACAAAGAATTGAATGCCGAATACTTTCTCTCCCAAGGAGTATAGGGTTCTGTTTGTATGGAGATCCTTGAGAAAGCGCTTAAGATGCTTGAGAGACATCCATTGTGCGATCACTGCTTAGGAAGGCAGTTCGCTCTTCTAGGATACAAGATGGACAACAAGACAAGAGGACACCACACAAAGATATTGCTGGCTATGGAGGGACATCGGTTAGCTGCATCCAAGGATAAGAGGGGAGTTCCCATTCTCAAGACACTCGTTACCAACGGTTCCGTAGATATGGCAGCTGAGCTATTGAAGAAGCTCGGCAGGAGGGCTAGGGCCAGAAGGAAGTGTTTCCTCTGCGGCGGGAGATTCGAATCACTGCCTAGACTCAGCGCCACGGTCGTGGAGCTACTTAGAGACTATGACTACGAGACTTTTCTGGTGGGCGTTAAGCTGCCTCTTGAGGTCGAGGAAAAGGAGGACGAGTTCAAAGCCGCGTACAGCGTCGAACACAGTGAGAGCATGCGAAACGACTTTAGCCGAACAACAGGGAAGATGATCGCCGAGACAGTGGGAAAGGATGTCGACTACATGAAACCAGACATAGTAGTCATCGTAAACCCATTCACGGAACAGATAGAACTCCAGGTGAACGCTTTGTTCATAAGGGGTCGATACAGGAAGCTGGCTAGGGGGATCCCCCAATCCAAATGGTTATGCATGAAATGTCGAGGGGAGGGCTGCCCGAAATGCGACTGGACGGGGAGGATGTACCCCGAATCGGTAGAGGAACTCATCTCAAGTCCAATAATGGAGGAGACAGCGGGCGAAGACGTCTCCTTCCACGCAGCCGGCCGTGAGGATATCGATGCTCGGATGCTAGGCAGAGGAAGACCCTTCATAACCGAAGTCAAGCGCCCCAAGAAGCGTTATGTGGACTTAGCCAAACTCGAGGAAAGGGTCAACAGAGAAGCGGAAGGGAAGGTGAAGGTCTCAAACCTTCGGTTTGTGGAAAGGAAGATCGTCAGGAAACTGAAGGAGATGGAGGGCTCTGAGAAGCTCTATAGGGTCAAAGTCGAGTTTGATAGAGAAGTCTCGGACAAGGAACTGGAAAACCTGGAGCGAACCTTCAAGGACATAGCTATCCAACAGCAGACCCCAAGAAGAGTTCTTCACCGGCGGGCGGATCTTACACGGGAAAAGTACATATATAAGACGAGGATAAAGAGACTAGCAAAGAACACGGCAGAGATGGAAATTCGGTGCCAAGGGGGATTGTACATAAAAGAGTTGGTCACTGGTGACGGGGGAAGGACGAAGCCAAACATATCCGAAGTGACTAAAACGAAGACAACCCCCCTAGAGTTGGATGTTCTGAATGTCTACACAAAGAATAGGAGGTCCATCGAAAAGTGAGGAAGCGAAGAGGTTTCCGTGCAAATACGCGTTCACTCCTTAGGAAGAGACCGCGAGATCGGGGAAAAATCAGCGTCGGTAAGCTACTCTACGATTACAAGATCGGGGAGAAAGTGGTCATAGACATAGAACCCAGCGTTCATAAGGGGATGCCTCACAGGCGATACCAAGGTAGGATAGGCATCGTAGATGGAAAGAGGGGTAGAGCCTATGCTGTGAGTGTTAAGCAAGGAGACGCGGTGAAGGAGATCACTGTTCTACCAGAACATCTCAAACCCCATGTTGGTGCCTAGATATGGCAAGGAAGGCCTCTAGGAAACAGCCACTGTCGATCCCACAAGTCAAGAAGATTCTTGAAACTATGGGTGAGGAGCAGCTCGATCAATTCCAGCGGAGATCGTTGGATTACGCAGCCAAGTTCTCGAAGTTGGACAGTGATGCTGCCGAGAGTCTTGTGAAGGCGCTCACAGAGAAGTTTGAACTTAATGTTGAGGAGGCCGTCCAGATTGCCAACTCTATGCCGAAGAGCATAGAGGAGCTTAGAGTCTTCCTAGCCGGTGGGAGGAGGATCGTAGAGACATCGAAGTTGGAGTCGATTCTCTCTCTGCTAGATGAGAATAGAGAAGAAAAATAGCGGAAAAGTTATTAGTGATCACGATTTATAAAGGTCTAATGAAGGAGAGGGCTCTAATGAAAGATCATATTTTGATTCTTAGGATTGTTTCTGTTCAGGTATTGGATTTCGAGAGATCAAGTTCTTCTTCCGCCGCCGATAAAGAAGCCTCTAAGCTTTTCGAGATAGAATAGCGATCAAGAATCTTTTCCATATACGTTTTGGGTTGCCGTTTTCAATCTAAGTTTGGAAAGGGAGGAAAGAGTTATTGGCGGAGCGTAAGGAGAGAAGTGGAAGACAACTCTACGAGGAGTATGCTTATGTAATCGACTTCATGCCGCAGGGGAAGCCTGGCTCAAGAGCTGGATACAGAGCAGGGCCTGTGGTCCAAGTGATCGGTGAAAGTTTCTACACCCTTCTTGAAGCGAACGCGAGGAGCGGGGTCACGCTAAGAACCTATGACCGCGTCTATGTTGGAAAGAATAAGAGGGACGTGATCACCTACATCATCGGGAGAGTAGGCTACGATGAGCTGACGACGAATGCGAAGCTGGAGCTCCCAAACGCAATCGAGCGTATTGTCCTTAAGCAAGAGGAAAGATTCATAGAATTCTTCAACACAGCTCATGCGATGACGCCTCGAATGCACGCCTTAGAGCTGATACCCGGCATAGGAAAGAAGTATATGTGGCAAATCGTGGATGAGAGGGAGAAGAGGCGATTCACGAATTTTGATGATCTGCAGAGCAGGGTCAATATACCGAACCCGGCTAAGCTCATAGCGAAGAGGATAGCGGAGGAATTGTCCGGAGAGAGCAAATACCGTATATTTATACGTTCATCCTAAACATGTCCTCCTTTCGCCGAGCTGGCGCCTCGCCAGACTATTCCGCTTATGGAATATAGCGAATTGCCATAAGGAGTTTTTATCGCAGAAGATATCTTCTAGTGATCTGCATGAGCGCTGTCAAGGGGTTGTTCAACCTTGAGGGAAGAAAAGCAGTCGTGACTGGTGGGGCCGGCGGGATAGGAAGTGCAATTTCTTCTGGCTTTGCAGATTTAGGCGTCGATATCGCGCTATTCGACACGGATGTTGATGCTATGGATGCGGTCAAGGAGGAGCTGTCGAGAAGGTTTGCTGTGAGGATTCTGGCGATTCCGACGGACGTGTGCAAACGCTCACAGGTTGAAGATGCCGTTGAAAGGACTGTGGAAGAGTTCGGTCGCATAGACATACTGGTAAACTGTCATGGGATAGGGCAGTGGTCAGCAGCTGAGGAGATGAGCGAAGAAGATTGGGAGAGGATGATTGATGTGAACTTGAAGGGTGTGTTCTTCATGTGCCAAGCTGTCGGGCGTCGTATGATAGAGAGAAGGTATGGCAAGATCGTGAATATAGCCTCGATGTCCGGGAGCATTGTGAACAAACCTCAGGCTCAATCCCATTACAATGCCTCCAAGGCTGGGGTTATAATGTTGACGAAAAGCCTTGCAGCTGAATGGGCAGAGTACAACGTAAACGTCAACAGTGTCAGTCCGGGATACACCTTGACATCCCTTGTAGAGAGACTGCTCAAGAACGAGCCTGAATACGCAGAACTTTGGAAACCTCTGATACCTCTTGGTAGATTCGCCCAGCCCGCAGATATTGTTGGTTCGGTCATCTTCCTCTCTTGTGAGGCATCGAGCTACATAACTGGACATAACCTTGCGGTGGATGGCGGCTACACTGTTTGGTGAGACCGGAGAAGAAAAACTATATAGAGCTCAGCATTAAACGGTATTTGCAGCCCTTAAGGAGAGAGAAAAATGTTCAAGGCTGTTCACTACACACAGGTTGAAGCTGAAGAGGTTGAAGAAGGCGGTTCGAAAGGTGTCTCGGTTAGATGGCTTATCAAGGAGGATGACGGGGCAGATAACTTCGCTATGAGGCTGTTCGATGTCGAGCCAGCTGGATATACGCCCCTTCACTCTCACAGCTGGGAGCATGAAGTCTTCATACTGGATGGACAGGGCTTGGTGCTATGCGGCAACTCCGAGACTGAGGTAGCTCCGGGATATGTCGTCTTCATACCGCCCGACATGCGTCACTGCTTCAAGAACACTGGAAAAGGTAAACTCCGCTTTCTATGCCTTATTCCCTGTAAAGAGTGATCTAGCTGGTCACAGGCAGTTTTCTTGAGCTTGCCAAAAGGATTTCTAGTGTCGGACAGACCGGCGTAATATAGTCTTTGACTGTTTATGATGGAATCATCTGTGGTAGAGGTAGATTGTATGTGTGGGGTATCCCAACCTTGGGTTTTCACAGAACCTTTCAACCCTAGCGGCTCTCCATCTTGTCATTTCGTAATCATGAGATACCACGCGGGCTCCTGCCTTGAGATCCGTCTCGAGCTTCGTTCTGATCTTCTCGTTGGCGCTGGTTGTCAGGTACATGTAGACAACGTCGGCTGGGCTGAGGTCAACCTTGAGTATATCGTTGTGAACTACTTTCACTCTTTCCTCAAGCCCGAGTCTAACAATCTTGTTGATCGCTTGTTTTGCTAGGTCCTCCCTTAGCTCGATCCCGATTCCTCTGGCACCAAACTCTTGGGCAGCCATTATGAGAGTCCTTCCATCCCCAGATCCAAGATCGTAGAGAACCTCGTTGGGTTTCAAATCGGCAAGCTCGAGCGAACGTCGGACCACAGGCGTAGGAGACGCAACGAATGGTGATATGAACATTCTGAAACACCTTTTTCATCTATGACAACAAACTCATATTTCTTCTTTGTGCTTGGTAGTTTCTACCAGAACCTCCTCTTCAAAGCCTCCTTTTCGGCTTCAATCACCAGTTCAAGGAATCTATCGGTCAAATCTTTCTCTTCTGAGAGTATTTTCTCTGCGGTGTTCACGCCTATCCCTCTGCCGGCTAAAGCTGCTGCCGCTGCCTTTCCGTATGTTGATATCAGCCTTGAGGTTTTGGTTGCTATCCCCATCAGTCTCTTCTCATCTCTTGTCAGCTTCTCTCCCCTTTTGTCGATCAATGGCATAACCTTGGCCTCTTCAGCCAGCAGTAAGCCCAGCTGA
>Ga0224501_10004715_pt1 | contig 10744 bp, 11 predicted proteins | sample SF_Oct11_sed_USG_4_FD_169105 | JGI IMG/M metagenome (GOLD analysis project Ga0224501, IMG submission 169105) | Sediment microbial communities from San Francisco Bay, California, United States - SF_Oct11_sed_USGS_8_1 | ecosystem: Environmental > Aquatic > Marine > Sediment | place: USA...
GAGGAGATAAAGGAGCTCATCGTGAGGGCCCACGACGCCGGCATCCGGGTAAGCATTCACAGCATCGGCGACAGGGGGATAGACGCCGCCCTCGACGCAATAGAGGAGGCCCAGAGGAAAAACCCGAGGCCCGACATGCGCCACAGAATAGAGCACAACAGCTGCTGCACGCCGAAGCAGCTTGAGAGGATAAAGGAGCTCGGCGTGACGCCTTCGTCGAGTATCGGCTACATGTACGGCATAGGCGACGACTACGTCGAGAACTTCGGGCCCGAGAGGGTGAGGTGGCTCCACCCCCACAGGACGATGCAGGGGATGGGGATCGTAGCCGGCGGCAACAACGACTACCCGGTGACGAGCTACAGCCCCTTCGTCCAGATATACGAGGCTGTCGTCAGGAAGACGAGTACCGGCCAGCCGGTGAGCCCGGAGGAGTCTATCAGCGTCATGGACGCGATCAGGCTCTACACGTGGAACGGCGCATACCTGGGGAAGGAGGAGGACGCGAAGGGGAGCATCGAGCCCGGGAAGCTCGCGGACATGATCGTGATCGACAGGGACATACTTGAGATGCCCCCGGAAGAGATCAAGGACATCCAGGTGCTCACAACTATCGTAGACGGGAAGATCGTATATCAAAAGTGATAGGAGTTTACCTACCAGCAACGGCCTAAAATTTTTTATTCGATTGCGGCGTGCCTCCGCTTCATCTCGTCCTCCGAGACGCCCAGCCGGTCCATGAGCTCGACTATTAGGCTGTCGAGGAAGACCATGGCGGAGTTTTCAAAGAGGGTCCCCATGGGGGTTAGGGACTCGTGCTCCCCCAGGAGCTGCCTCGAGTGGTACTCGTCCTCCCGGGCGGCCTTGCTCCTCCCGGGGACCACGACAGTGAGGTCCGCCAGCTTCCCCAGGGGGGACTCGGGGTTCGACGTCACCGCCAGCACCCTGACCCCCAGCTTCTTCGCCATCTCGGCGACCGTGACGGGCAGCGCAGTGCTCCCCGAGCCCGATATGACTAGCGCGATGTCCCCGTCGGCCACCGAGGGGTTGATGGTCTCCCCGAGGACGTAGACGTTGATGCCGAGGTGCATCAGGCGCATGGCGAACGCCCTGCCCACGAGGCTGCTCCTCCCGGCCCCCACTACCAGGACCCTCCGCCCCTCGTCGTGGGCCCGGATCAGCTCTTTCACGAGATCCTCCACGTTTTCAGGGTCCACCTTCTCCATCGCGTCGGATATCCCCTTGAGGATCTCCCCCACAGCCTCAGCGAACCGCCTCATGACGCACCTACGCCCCTTCGGGTCACTCCCAATATCCTAAGATCTGTAAAGACTCAAAAAACCTTTTACGAGCTGAAAGTCTTGGGCCGCCACAACGATATAACTATTAATTTAGAGCGCCTCACCCTCATTCGGAGGCCGATACTTTTCGGCGACCTCCTTCATCCTCCCGCAGGTGAACCTCCCCTCCGGGCAGTATCCGAGCTGGAAGCAGTAGGGCCCGGCCCCCCTGAAGAGGTCGGGCTCCAAGGCCCTGACCGCGGAGAGCATCCCGTCGGCGACAGCCCTTATCTCCCACTGGGCCCTATTGCAGCACCTGAGGCCGAAGAAGTGGTAGAGGGCGCGCCCGTCCATCGTCACGAGGAGGCTCGTCTCCGTGGCGTTCGGCAGGATGAACCTGGCGTCCTCCGTCGGCACCCCGCTCTCCATCATCCTGTCGTAGAACCCGCCCAGCGCCTCGATGAACTCGCCGAAGGTTTTCTCGGCCCTCTCCTCGACGGTCTTCGGGACGACGACGTGCTCCCCCAGCCTCCTCACCTCCACGTACCTCTGGCTCTTCTGGGAGAATGAAGCGAGCCTGTGCCGGACGAGCTGGTGGCTGCACGCCCTGCTTATCCCCTCGACTGCGAATGTGAAGGAGAGGTGCTGGAGCAGATCAGCCTCCTTGAGGCCGTGACCCGAGGCCAATCTGCGCAGCTCCCCGGAGGGCATGCGGCTAAGAATCTCGACCCTCAGCGCACCTTCCCCCCGATCTCATCCAAGATGGCCATCAATGAACGGGGGATCGAGCCGATCAGGGCCTCGCTGAACGGATCTCCCTCGTTTTCCTGTACGTACCTGATGGCCGTCCTGAGGTTCGAGCTCAGCAGCCAGTCGGATCCATCGAGCCTCGTGAATGAGAAGAATCTATGCCTCAGGAGGACCTCGAGGACCTCCGTGTCAGTCGCCTCCATCCTCCAGCAGAGCCTGTTGTGGTCCAGTACGCTGCCGTGCTGGACCTCGATCCTGCCCAGGATGTTCGCCACTCGCTCCGGGTCCTTTTTGAGCCGGCGGAACAGCGAGGAGGGCTTCGACTTGCTCGTCGTCGTCAGCACTGCGGTGGCTATCATCGCCTCGATGTCCGTGGTGTGTGTGACGAGCTCCAGCCTCAAGCGCGCTCCCCCTTTCGGGGTCAGACGGGGGCCATCTCCGATTCCTTGGGCTTGACCTTCAGCCCCTCCGGGACGTTCACCGCCCGCACCACGTTTATTGAGTTGATGACGTATATCGGGGTCCCGTCGGGCTCGCACCTCCTGAGGCGTTTAACACCCCGGAGGACGAGCTTCACCTTCAGCGTCGTCCCGTCGCTCAGGGTGTAGGTGTTCCAGTTCTCCTCGACCTCGTCGAAGTCGAGGTCGACGCTCCCCTCGAACGCGTCCCTCGGTAAAGCAGCCAACGCATATCCCCGGGACTATTCGATCGCCTACGCGTATATCATACTTGCCCAGCGGTGACGAAACAGACAGGTTATCTGCGTCAAACTGTCGTGATCTTCTCCGCCGCCCTCGAGCAGAGCTCGGCGAGCCCCAGGGCCTCTTCTAGCTCCACCACCCTGTCCAGCGAGGCCCTCGTTGTCACCCTGTCGGGTACGGCGGTGCACCCCTCGACCGCCCTCGCCGTGATTTCGTAGGTCCCTATCCTCCTGGCCAGCTCCTCGATCTCAACTTTGTCCATGCCGATGATCGGCCTGATCACGGGGACGTCGACTGCCCCGTCGATGACGTACAGGTTGTCCAGGGTCTGGGACGCCACCTGGCCGAGGCTCTCCCCCGTGACGATGCCCCTCGCGTCCTTCTCCGCGGCCAGGGCCGACGCGATCCTGTACATTGAACGCTTGCAGAGGACGCAGCGGAGCCTCGGCTCGGGGGACTCAATTATGCGGCTCATGACCTCGCCCATGGGGGCGACGTGGAGCCCCAGCTCGCCCGAGGGGACGTACCCAGCTATAGCCCTGCATGCCTTCCTGGCCCTGTCGATGTAGCTCTCGCCGACGTGGGGCCTCTGGTCCATGAGGAGGGGAATGACCTCGACGCCGCGCCTCATCATGAGCCAGGCGGCGACGGGGCTGTCGATCCCCCCGCTGAAAAGGGAAACTAGCCTCCCCTGGGAGCCGTACGGCAGGCCGCCGACGCCCCTGACGACCTCTGTGTACGCGAAGGCGTCCCTGTCCCTGACCTCGAGGTACAGGGTCACGTCGGGCTGGGAGAGGTCCACGTGGACTCCTCTGCCCCCGGTGGCACCCAGAACGGCGGAACCGACCTCGACGGCGAGGTCCCTGCTCGAATAGGGGTGTTCACCGACGACGTTGGGCCTAACCGCAAACGACTGTCCGTCCCCTATCCTCTCGGACGCCACCTCGACAGTCAGCTCGATGATCGAATCCAGTTCCGAACCCGTCCTCACGGCGGGCATCGCCGAGACCACCCCGAAGACGTCGGCTATAATATGCGCCGCATCGGCGGTCACCCCCTCGACGTAGATCCTTCCGAACCGTCGGAGTGCGCGGGCGTCGGGGAATCCGCCCCTCCTCAGGCGTTCCTCGATCTGCCTCGCGAGGAGCCTCTCGAGCCCGCCCCTCACCCTCCTGCTCTTGAGGGCGATCTCGCCGTACGCCACGAGGATGGTCAAGTCCCTCAGATCAGCGATCACACGGGAATCCACATAAGGGGTTCGATCCTCGCCGAACCTTTAAGAAACACCGTTTGGATCTTAGAGCTTGGTTGATAGCATGTCATCTTACTGGGATGACTGGTTCAAGAGGTTCAGGGAGCGTCGGGGCTTCTTCTTCCCCGAGATCGACAGGATGATGGAGGACATGGAGAAGTTCATGTCCGACGCCTTCAAGGAGATGGAGGACACGGTGCCCCGGGACATGGTGAGGGTGAGGCGCCTCCCCGACGGCTCCGTGAAGCGTGAGTACGGCCCCTTCGTCTACGGTTACTCCGTCAAGATCGGGCCAGACGGCAGGCCCATCATCAGGGAGTTCGGCAACATCAAGCCCGGCCTCGGCGGGGAGGGGCAGTCCCCCCTCAACCTCCAGGAGCAGAGGGAGCCCCTCGTCGACATCGTCGAGGAGGACGAGAGCGTCAAGATCATAGCGGAGCTCCCCGGCGTCGCCAAGGATGACATAAGGCTCTACGCCACCGAGAGGACCCTCACCATCGACGTGGACACCCCGGACCGGAAGTACCGCAAGGAGCTCGAGCTCCCCGTCGAGGTCGACGAGACATCGGCGAGGTCCACCTACAAGAACGGGGTGCTCGAGACCGCACTCACCAAGAGGAAGCCCAAGGGAAAGGGAGCCCAGATCAAGATCGAGTAGACCCTACTCCGCGGGATTCGCGGCCTCCGATGGGCTGGGTCGGGCCTCTTTCCAAGTTTCCACGGCGTGTTCCAGCCTCTCGGGCAGGTCTGAATGGACCCTGAACCTCTCGAAGATGTGGGGCTCAGGCCGCTCCAGGCCCCTTGCCTTTTCCGGCTCGCGGCCCAGGAGCCTGACCAGATCTATATCATACTTCTTCGCTGCATCATTGACGGAGGGCGAGCCTCTTAGTTGGTTTGTCGGGTCTATGAACATCAGCCCCTTGATAGGGGCGCAGGCCTTCCTCAGGGGGTCGGACGGTCTCTCGGCCAGGCCTGCGGTGACCTTGAGCAGGGCGGTCACGAAGCCGGAGGAGCTTCCGGTCTGTCGGACGCTGAAGCCGTCGCCGTAGGCGGACATCCCCCTGCAGGCAAGGCTGGCCACTGGGGAGGCCAGGGTGAAGAGCAGGTACCCCCACCCCGCGAGGACAATACTGGGGAAGCCGATGGGCCTCCGCTCAAGGCGCCCCTCGATGTAGTCCGAGGCGATCCTGCTGGAGAGGGCGAGGAGCCCCGACAGCGCCGTCGCGAGTCCCAGGACCCCCGACCTGGAGCACCCCATTAGGTACGCCACGACGGCCCTGGTCTCGGCATAGGTCGATTCGATGAGAAGTCCCTTGGTAAAGTAGACCGTCGGGCGGCCCGTGACGGAAGAGACGACCAGGGCGTTGGGGGCTTCGAAGTCCAGGACGCCGATCCTCCCCAACCCGACGCCGGCCCTCTCTGCTTCCCCCTCAACCAGGGACCAGAGCACGGGGTCTGCCCCGCCCTCGACCCACCTCGGCCTGAACACCGCGGAGACGATTCGGGGGCCCAGGATCCACTCCATGGAGATGACCGCCAGGGCCGAGGCGGGTCCGCAGGCCAGCACCCAGATCGGTTCGAGGCTGAAGAGGACGTGCAAGACGACCCACGAGACCAGGGTAAACACCGCGATGTGGGATACAACGTATATCGCGAGGGCCGGGAGAAGGCGCTCGCTGATGTCGGTCATTGGGGTCGAAGGGAAATAGATTCGGTGGGTAAATATCTGTTGCGACCTGGCCTCTCATCCAATAAGATCTGAGACACCGAATTTGTCGCACGATGTGCTCCATGGCCCGATAGGAACGTATTTATCCCCAGGGGAGGACTTGTAGACGGCCGATGATGAGAAGGCATTAGGGTGATCAATGACCGATCAGAGTTAATCTGAGGCCAAGAAACGAGTTTAAGGGAAAACTGACCGGTCCACTTCGCTCTATATATCGGCCATACGTGTTATCGCCCTGAATCCGTGAATTTGGGAACTCCATATGCTAGGTTTTAATGATCTCTCGCGTTTATATCCGGGGGGCATCTATCCTGAAGGTGATTCCTCTCGCTTCGGAGAGCATGGGCGTCCGCAGCATGGCCACCCTGGTCCAGACCGACGACGTGCAGATCGTCATCGACCCCGCCGTCGCCCTGGCGCCCAGCAGGTTCGGGCTCCCTCCCCACCCCCTGGAGGAGCGGGCCAAGGAAGAGCTGTGGGCCCGGATAAAGGAAAGGGTCGAGTCGGCGGACGTCCTAGTCGTGACCCACTACCACTACGACCACTTCGAGCCGAAGGAGCCGGAGATCTACGGGGGCAAGAGGGTTCTCCTCAAGCACCCTAGGAGGATGATCAACCCCAGCCAGAGGGGGCGGGCCGCATCCTTCATACCGAGTATCAAAGGTCTGGCAGAGGGGATCGAGTACGCCGACGGGAGGAGCTTCAGTTTCGGGGAGACGGAGATAAGGTTCTCGAGGCCCGTCCCCCATGGCTCCACCGCCAGCCGGGGCTATGTCGTCGAGGTCTGTGTGGAGGCGGGCGGGGCCTTCGTCCACACATCCGACGTTCAGGGGCCACTGCTGGACGAGCACGTGGACTTCATCCTGTCCGAGAAGCCGAGCATGCTGTTCGTCGACGGCCCATCGACCTACTTCGACTCGCCCCTGTCCGAGATCGAGCTTCGGAGGGCCAACGAGAACCTGGTGAAGATCATCCGGGAGGCGGAGGTCGGCAGGCTCATCGTTGACCACCACCTCACGAGGGACGCGGCGTACAGGGAGCGCATCGGGCCCGTCCTCGACGCGGGGAGGGAGGCGGGCGTGCCCGTTCAGGTCGCCGCAGAATTTTTAGAGGCGGAGCCCAACCTGCTAGAAGCAAGAAGACGGGAGCTCTACGGGAAGGAGGTCTGACTTGTCGGCGGACGAGGAGAGGCTTGCGGAGCTGGAGACGGCTGCGGCGCTCCTGTTCGAGAGGAGGGACGGGCTGAACAGGGAGGCAGAGCGCCGCAGGAAGGAGCGGGACCGCCTCAACGAGTCCGTCAGGTCCCTACGAGCTAACGCCACGGAGGAGCGGGACAAGAGGGACGAGCTGAACCGGAGGGTCGCCGAGATCAAGAAGAGGATGGAGGGGTTCCGCCAAGAGCTCGGGGCGAAGCGGGAGGAGCTCGCCCGGCTGGACGGCGGGGACGAGAGGAGGAGGCTCCCGCCCAGGGGTAAGCTGGAGGAGGAGCTGAGGCGCATCGAGTGGGAGCTCTCCACCACCCCGACCCTAGAGATGCTGGACAGGGAGGCCCGGCTCTCGGAGAGGGCGGGGGAGATCCGGAGGGCGCTCGAGGAGCACGAGAGGCTGGACGCCGAGGAGGACAGGAGGCTCATATCGCTCGCCGGCTCCAAGGCCGTTGAGGTCGAGATCCGGAGGGGCAGGGAGGAGATGCGGGAGCTTCACGAGGCGAGCCAGGGGCACCACGAGAAGATGCTGCAGCTCCACAGGCAGGCGGACGAGGAGAAGGAGAGAGCGGACGAGGCCCATGTGGCGTTCATGGAGAGCGTCTCTGCCCTGAAGGAGGTCAACGCCGAGCTCGACGGCGTCTTGGGGGAGGCGAGGGAGATCCGGGGGAGGCTGAGGAGGGCAGAGAGGTCCGTGGCGGCCAGGAGGGCTCAGGAGATAGAGGCGATGAAGAGGGAGCTGAAGGAGGAGGCCCAGCGCAAGCTTGACAGGGGGGAGAAGCTCAGCCTCGAGGAGCTGAAGCTGCTGTACGGGGAAGACGAGGAAGAAGAGGAGCCTCCCTGAAGGATCGTTGAGAACCGCTCGTCTTCGACGCGCCTTTTAACCGCGTGAGGGGAGGGTCTATTGGGAGTGTCTTCGCATGTCTGAGAGGAGATGCTGGGACGTCATAGTCGAAGCGCTTCAGAAGGAGAAGGTGGGATACCTCTTCGGGCTTCCCGGACACCCCGCCGCCCTGTACGACTCCCTCTACGACGCGGCCGGCATAGAGGCTGTGCTGGTCAGGCACGAGGCCTCCGGGGCGTTCATGGCGATGGCGTACGCGAAGCTCACCCGCCAGCCTGGAGTCTGCTTCGGCAGCCCGGGGCCGGGCGTGGCGAACCTTGTCCCCGGGGTCCTCGAGGCCCACTCGGGATGCACGCCCCTCGTCGTCCTGGGCTCGTCCGCGAGCACCGCCCTGGAGGGGAAGGGCGCCTTCCAGGAGACACCGCAGATGGAGATGCTCCGGCCCATCACGAAATGGTCGTTCAGGCTCCCATCCGCGGACAGGGCCGCCTGGGCCGTGCGGAGGGCCTTCTCCATCGCGTCTAACGGGAAACCTGGACCCGTCTATCTCGACGTGCCCTTCGATGTGGGGACTTCGTACACCTCCGAGATAGAGTACTCCCCGTCGGACCGACCCATACGTGTCAGGCCGGACTGGGAGAGAGTAAAGGAGGCTGCGGGGCTCATCTTGGCCTCCGAGAGGCCGGTCATCGTCGCGGGCGGCGGGGCCCACGCGTCAGGCTGCTCGGGCGAGCTCATCTCCTTCTCGGAGCTCCTCGGCATGCCAGTCCTGACGACCCCGTGCGGGCGCGGCGTCATCCCCGAGAGCCACCCCCTCGCCCTGGGCCTCGTCGGGCTCTACAGGACACGCGTGGGAAAGGATGTCTACCAGGGCGCTGACCTGATTCTTTCCCTGGGTTCGAGGAACGAGGAGTTCCAGACCGCGGCCTGGAGCCACTTCCCGGAGGGGGCCAAGTTCGTCCAGGTCGACGTGGACCCGTGCGAGATCGGCAGGAACTGGATACCCGACGCCGCCCTGGTCGGCGACGTGAGGCTCACCCTACAGGACATGATGGCCGTCTTATCGAAGAAGATGCGGCGTACTCCGCTCGAGGAGATGCCCCGGGTCAGGGGGATCGTCGAGGCGAAGGAGGCCTTCCTGCGGCAAGTGGAGGACGAGTGCTCGGACTCCTCCGTCCCCCTGAAGTCCAAGAGGATCGTCCACGAGGCGAACGAGGTCTTCGGCACGGGGACCGTGCTGGTGAACGAGAACGGGTCCCAGGACCTGTGGTCCTATTACTTCCCCTACTACAGGGTCCTGGACGTGGACTGCTGCGTTGCTCCCGCGGAGCAGACCTGCATGGGCTTCGGGGTCGCCGGGGCGATAGGGGCGAAGCTGGCGGCCCCGGACAGGAGGGTGCTCTGCACCACGGGGGACGGGGCCTTCCAGATGTTCATGAAGGAGCTTCCCACCGCCGTCCAGTACAATGCCCCCGTCACCTGGATCGTGCTCAACAACTACAGCCTCGGCTGGATAAAGCTCCACGAGAAGGCCGCCGGCGAGCGCTACATAGCCGTCGACTTCGAGGCCCAGCCGGACTTCGCCGCGGTCGCCGAGGCCTGTGGGTGCTTTGGGTCCCAGATCACGTCCCCGGAGGGCATACGACCTGCTCTGGAGGAGTCGCTGAGGCAGAACTCTGAGGGGGTCCCCGCGGTCCTGGACTTCGTCGTCGACCCGTGGGACTTCCCGAACGGATTCAGGGAGTTCCACTCGGACATCTTCGGCTGAGGCTCAGACCCTGAGTATGGGGCACGTCATGCAGTGGACGCCGCCGTTCCCCTTCCGCATCTCTTCGCCGGGGATCTGGACGACCTCGATGCTCCTCATCCTCGCCTCCCTAATCACCCTCGGGTTCCCCGTGTAGTGGATGGCGAGGTCCCTGTCGACGGTGAGGAAGTTCGCCGCCATGTCGTACCTCTCCCCGTCGGTAATCTCCAATAGATCCCAGCCTTCCTCTTTGAGCCACCCCACGAAGGAGCCCTCCCAGGACTCGGAACGGGTGTGGAAGGCCGAGGGCGCGTACTCCAAGGTCTCGGTGTGGACGAGGGCCGTCTTGCCCGGGAGCTCTGCGAAGTCCCCGTCGATGTGGATGTCGTCCGGAGGAACCCTGAGCTCGATGAAGGTGTTGGCCGCGTCGTTCTCGAAGAGGAAGCCCCTCACGGCGTCGAGCGCCCCCTGAGTCGTCCTGCTGCAGAGCCCAGCAACGGCCACCCTCCCCTCGAGGAGGGCGAAGCCGCCGCCCTCGAAGGTCTCGGGCTCCCCGAGCTTGAGGCCGACTGGCACCCCCAGGGCCCCGTGGGCTGCCTCGATGACCGGAGTCTCCCTCCGCCTCGACGGGAGACCCATCCTCATCAGCACGGCCCCCGCGTCCGTCACCACACTGCTGTCCCTCGTGAAAACGAGGTTGGGACAGATCCCAGCCTCTAATGAAGCCCGAGGATCGTCCGCAACGAGGCCGCCGACATCAAGGACCTCGACGCCGGCCTCTGCGAGGGCGTCCATCAGGCCCCTGTGCTCGGCGATGAAGCGTTCCACGTCGACGGGACTGTCGAAGTTGTGCTCGGAGGGGTTCGAGTTGGCGAGCTCCAGCTCGCTCCCGGGATGGTGGACGAGGACCCGCTTGAGGGCCCCGCCTTCGTGGCTGACCCCGTAGGAGCGCATGGACAACATCTCCCCCGAAGCCCCTTATAGGATTAGTGAAGGAGCCCCTGCCTGAAGCAGAGTTCTTAGAGTCTAAGCCGTCCTCTGCCTGAGCTTAATCTCCTTCTTGAGCTCCTCGATGTACCTGTCGACCTCGGCTTCGGGGGCGACCTCCGGGATGGGCCTCTCAGGCTCTTTCTTCCTCTCCCCGAGGAAGTTGATCAGGTCCCTCACCCCGGCGCTGAAGAGGCTGATGGCCAAGACTATGAGAGTGACCATGAGGGGGGCGATCAGTATGAAAGT
>Ga0224501_10004716_pt1 | contig 10744 bp, 9 predicted proteins | sample SF_Oct11_sed_USG_4_FD_169105 | JGI IMG/M metagenome (GOLD analysis project Ga0224501, IMG submission 169105) | Sediment microbial communities from San Francisco Bay, California, United States - SF_Oct11_sed_USGS_8_1 | ecosystem: Environmental > Aquatic > Marine > Sediment | place: USA...
GGTTGTGGGGGGGGGGGGGGCCGGCCCAGGAACGCCGGAAACCGTACCTTATATCGCCAGGAGCGGCATCCTCGCTAACGCACCAGAAGCAACGAGCTGAACCCCCGGCCGTGCCGGGGTCTGAGTTTGAGGTCTTCGATCAGGGGGGAGTCCGCCGGCAACACCATCACCCCGGCCCGGGCTTCCGCCGCGATGCGGGCCACGGCCTCGGCCCCGCTTGCGGTAGCGGACGGGGCGGTGACGCGGATGCGCAGGTTGCGGCCTTCGGTCAGGCCCGGCTTAACCGCCGCCCAGCGGTCCCGCAACTCCGCACTGTCCTCGGCAAGCACGACCACAAGATCGCCGCCGTCCTGGTCGGCGATACCGGCGGCGGTTTCCAGCGCCTTCAGGGATTGTTCCGTGCCGTCATACAGCGCCAGCACCGGACTTTCCCCGACAAAAGGTCGATCCAGCAACAATACCGATCCGCTGGCGCCGGCGGCAACAACATGGGCTTCATCTCCACTTGCCCAGCCGGCGGACCAGTTGACGATCACCAGATCTCCTTCGCCGCTGTAGGCGAGAATTTCGGCGCTCCTGCGCCCGCGCCGGATTTCGAACGTCGCCCTGACTCCGGCCCGCGCCGCCGCCCGCTCCAGGGCGGCGCGCCTCAGTTCGGCCTGGGCCCGTAACATGCGGGCCATGTCACTGGATTGCAGGGTATGACGGGCCATCGTCAGGGTGCTGATCACGCACACCTGGGGATGACCGGCCAGTTCGAACAGGGCGGCGTCCTCAATGAACAAACCGCCCAGTTCGCTTTTCAGGCGCGCCGCCAAGTCGGCGGCCCAGTCCAACGGCCCGGAACCTTCCGCATCCGCGTCCAGGGCCAGCAACACCCGGCGGATTCCCGATTGCCGCTTGCGCCCGGCCGCCGAGGGCGGACTTTCTTCCGTATGCGGGGTCGTGTTCATGGCATCGCCTCCCGTTTGCTCAGGTTGTTGGCGGATGCGGCTTCCTTCAGTTGCACCCGGGCTTCCCTGGCCAACGCTTCCAGCCCCCGGGCGACGGCGCGGTTGACGGAACCGATGGGGTATTGCCCGTCCTTGTCCGCTTCGCCCGCCTCCATTCCGGTGAGCAGGGCGATGCCTTGGTCGACGGTTTCCACCGGATAGATGTGAAACCGTCCCTGGGATGCGGCATCGACCACATCGGCACGCAGCATCAGGTGTTTGACGTTGGTCGCCGGGATCAGCACACCTTGGGCGCCGGTGAGTCCGCGCTCGGCGCAGATGTCGAAAAAGCCTTCGATCTTTTCATTCACGCCGCCGATGGCCTGAATCCGGCCCAACTGATCGACGGAACCGGTAACGGCCAGGGACTGCCTGATGGGCGCGCCGGCGATTGCCGAAAGCAGGGCATAGAGTTCGGCCGAAGACGCGCTGTCCCCTTCGACGCCGCCGTAGGATTGTTCGAACACCAGGCTGGCACGCAACGACAACGGCGTCTTGCGCCCGAAGCGGTTGCCGAGAAACGAAGACAGGATCATCACACCTTTGGAATGGAGCGGTCCGCCGAGCTCGACTTCGCGTTCGATATCCACCACTTCGCCCTTGCCGAGACGGACCGAGCAACTGATCCGGGACGGACGTCCGAAGGCATATCCATCCAACTGGATCACCGACAGGCCGTTGACCTGCCCCGTTTTTTCGCCGTCGGTTTCGATCACCAGGGTCCCGCGTTGAATTTCTTCCTGGATACGCTCGCGGATTCGGTCTGAGCGATGAATCTTGGCATCGATCGCCTTTTGTACATGTTTGGCGCTGACGGTGTCGGAAAGATCCCGTCCCGCCCAGAAATCCGATTCACAGGCCAGATCCACCACCTTGCCCATGTGTGTGGAAAGCTTTTCCGCATCATCGGCAAGCCGGGCGCCATATTCGACCATGCGGGCCACGGCGCCGGCATCGAATGGTTTTATGGAGTCTTTCTTGTTCAAGGTCGCAATCAGCCGCGCGTATTGATGCGCCGCCTCGTCATTGCGGTCCATGCGGCCTTCGAAATCGGCGGCGACCTTGAACAGTTCGCGGAAATCCGGGTCATAGCGGGTGAGCAGATAATAAAGCCAGGGTTCGCCCAGCAGTACGACTTTCGTCTTCAGGGGAATCGGTTCGGGCTGCAGGGTCTGGGTGGTGATCCAGCCCAGCGATTCGCCCGGAGATTCGATGCGCACGTGTCCCGAACGCAAGGTCCGCATCAGGGTTTCCCAGGCAAAGGGTTGCATCAGCAGCTTGCGGGCATCGAGGATCAGATAGCCGCCGTTGGCCCGGTGCAAAGCGCCTGGCTTGATCAGGGTGAAATCGGTGAAAAGGGTGCCGAATTGGGACACATGTTCGGTGCGCCCGATCAGGTTGGGCTGGGTCGGGTGGTCTTCGTCGATCACCGGCGCCCCTTCCAGGATAGCGCCGTCTTTCGTGCGCGCGTTGTCGACCAGCACGTTGATTCGATATTTGCGGAACGCTTGGCTCTCGAGACCTTCCGGCGGGTGCTGACCGCCGCCGATCATGGCGGCCAGACCGGTAGGTTCGTGCGGCAGGAACGCGGCCGCGTTTTCAATCACGTCCTTGCGCACGGATTCGAGATAAGCCAGGACTTCCGGCTGATCCCGCCAATCCTTATTCAGACCTTCGATCAGATGGCCGACGGCGTACATGGTAATTTCCTGATCCAGGGCCTTGATGTCCTCGCGCTGTTCCTTTTGGATTCCGGGAATGGCATGGAGGAGCGTCTCCAGTTCCTTTTGCAGATCCTCCATGGCGTTCTTGCGTTTGGTTTTTTCCTTTTCCGAAAGCTCCTCAAATTTCTGAGGACTGAGCACTTCGTCCTTTTCCATCGGCGCCAAGGCCAAGCCGACCGGGGTTCGGATCAGCGCGATATCGCGCGCACGCGCGCGTTTCTGGAACTCGGAAAATCCTTCTTCCTGACGCTCCTTATATTTTTCCTCGATGGCGTTCTTGCGGTTGTGGTATTCATCGCTTTCAAACGCGGCCGGAATCGCGGCGCGCAATTCTTCGATCAACCGTTCCATATCGGCACGCAAGCGGCTGCCTCGGCCAGGAGGAACCGCCAAGGCCTTTGGCCGGTGGGGTTCGTCGAAATTATGGATGTAGCACCAATCGGTTGGAACCGGTTCGGTCATTGCTTCTTGTGTCAAGTAACGATGGACCAGGCTCGACTTGCCCGTACCCTCGGGCCCGAGCACGAACAGGTTGTATCCGTCGTGTCGCATGCCGATAGCGAACTTGACCGCCTCGACCGCGCGCGGCTGTCCGACCACGTCGGTCAGCGCGTCCAACTCGGCAGTGGTCTTGAATCCGAGGCGATCAGCGTCACAGGAGGTATAAAGGGCTTCGGCAGGAAGGGCGAGGAGTGGATCGGACATGGCATTCTCCGACTTAGCCGTATTATTCAATCCTTTATAAAGTATACACCCTTCAGGTCTGAATTTCGATTCGTTCCATATCGTCGTCGCTGAGGCCGAAGTGATGGCCGATTTCGTGGATCAGCACATGGCGGATCACGTGGGCCAGGTCCTCGCCGGTTTCACACCAGTAATCGAGGATCGGACGGCGGTAGAGAAAGATCATGTCCACGTCCATGGGCGTGTCCTGGATGCTTTTGTCGCCCAGCGGCACTCCCCGGTAAAGGCCGAGCAGATCGAAGGGACTTTCCAAATCCATTTCCCGTTCGGTTTCGGCGTCGGGAAAATCCTCAATACGGAAGACGACATTTTCAACACGATTCCTGAGTTCATCGGGAATCGCCTCGAACGCGGTCCGGGCCAGGGCCTCGAATTGGTTCAGGCTTGGAGGATGGTTTTGTTTCATGATGCCCTCAATCTAGCCCCGCTTGACCCCGCCGCCAAGACGCCCCATTTGAAGGAGCAAGGCAATTGGAGGACGGCGATGGTGAAAAAACTGACCGGTACGGAACGTTCGCGGGCGCTAAACGCCCTCGTTGGCTGGAAAGAGGCCGCGGGCCGGGACGCCATCTTAAAATCCTTCCGCTTCGATGACTTCACGCACGCTTTCGCCTTCATGACCCGGGTCGCCCTGATCGCGGAACAAATGGACCACCATCCGGAATGGTCCAACGTCTACAACCAAGTGGATATCGTGCTTTCCACCCACGACGCCGGCGGCGTAAGCCGCCGCGACATCGTCCTCGCCCAAGCGATTGATCAAGCCGTTGAAGGCGCCCGTTAGCGGCCGCCGCCTTTGTCTTCACCCACTGCGGCGATCTCCGGCGCCGGCACCGCCGCCGTCTTGTGGGTGAGTTTGGTTTCGCGCCGGGCGATATAGATGGAGGACGCGGCAATGACGGCGGCGCCGGCCCAGGTCCATGCATCCACCCCTTCGCCGAAGGCGATGTAGGCGATCAGCGCCGTTACCGGCAGGCGCAGATAATCATAGGGCATCACGGCGGAGGCATCGGCCGCGGCGAAGGCCCTGTTCAGCGAACGGTGACCGGCGGTGGCCAGGACCCCCAACGCCACCAGCCACGGCAACATGGCCAAATCCGGCCATTGCCAAACAAACAGTGCCGGCAGAAAAGACAGCGGCGTCAGGTATAACGCCATGTAGAGGGTGATCTGGTCCGGCGATTCGGTGCTGGAAAGGGACTTGATGATCAGGGACGAAAAGGCCAGGAACACCGCCGCCACGATTGCAAAAAGGATCGGCAGGTCCATTTCCACAAAACCCGGGCGCAGGATAATCAGCGTCCCGATAAAGCCGATGATGGTCGCGGTCCAGCGCCGGACGCGCACGGTTTCCCCCAACAACAGGGCGGCGCCCAAGGTGGCGAAGATGGGCGCGGAAAAGCTGATGGCGGTGGCCTTGGCGATGGGCATCATGGTGATGGCCATGAAAAAGCTGATCATGGTGACGATGCCGATCACGCCGCGCAAGGTATACATTTTGATGCGCGTGGTGCGGAGGCCGCCGAGGCCGATTTTCATCAGCCACGGCATCATGAACAGAAGCTGACCCAGGTTGCGAAAAAATACCAGCTGCAAGGGATGCATTTCGTCGGCCAGGTCGCGCACCAACACGTTCATCACCGACAATATGGTCCCGGCCATGATCATCCAGAAAGCGCCCCGGATAGGGGCGGGAATCTTAGCGAAGCCTTCGGTAATTGCGCGGACTGAGGTCATGTTGGAAAGACATTAGGCCGGTCCCGGCCCCCTGTCACGGCTTGCGTGACCAGGCAACCCTTTGTTATGCTGAAAAAAATTTGACAGGGAGAGCCTTTTGACGGACACCCCCCAACGGCAGACCCAGTTGCAACCCCAGTTGCAACCCATGTGGCGGCCGACGCCAGAGCAGGCGCAGGCAACCACCCTGGCCCGGTTCATTGAAGCTGTGGAAGACGACTGGAACGTCACCCTCGAAGGCTTTGACGACCTCTATGCGTTTTCCATCGGGGAGATGGAGAAATTCTGGCAGTCTTTTGTACATTTTTCCGGTATCACGGCGGAAACCTGGGGCGACACGGTGCTTCGGAACGCCGGCGACATGCCGGGCGCGGAGTGGTTTCCGGATGCCCGGCTTAATTACGCCGAAAACATGCTCCGGCGCCGCGACGACGCCGACGCCCTGGTTTTCTGGGGCGAAGACAAGGTTCGCACCAGGACCAGCTTCCGCGAACTTTATGATCTGGTCTCGCGCCTGGAACAAGCTTTGCGCACCGCCGGCGTCAAGGAAGGCGACGTGGTCGCCGGTTACATGCCCAATATGCCGGAAACCGTGGCCGCCATGCTGGCGGCGACCGCCATCGGCGCCGCCTGGACTTCGTGTTCGCCCGATTTCGGCGTCCAGGGGGTGCTTGACCGTTTCGGCCAAGTGCGGCCGAAGGTTCTCATTGCCTGCGACGGGTACTACTACAATGGCAAAACCCACGACCGGCTCGGCGTCATCAGCGAATACCTGCGCCAGTTGCCGAGCATCACCACTACCATCATCGTTCCCTATACCCGCTCCGCGCCGCCGATCTCCGGCGTCGCCGGCGCGGTGCTATGGAACGATTTCATCCGCGGTTTTGATGCCGGCGAAATCGCCTTCGTCCGCTTTCCGTTCAACCATCCGCTTTTCATCCTGTACTCGTCGGGCACCACCGGCGCGCCCAAATGCATCGTGCACGGCGCCGGCGGCTCATTGCTGAATCTTTTGAAGGAACTTCAGCTTCACTGCAACGTCAGGCACGACGACCGGGTCTTTTATTTCACCACCTGCGGCTGGATGATGTGGAACTGGCTGGTGACGGCGTTGGCGGCCGGCGCCACCGTGCTGCTTTACGACGGCGCGCCGTTCTATCCGGATGGCAACGTGCTGTTCGATTTCGCCGACGCCGAGGACATGACCCTGTTCGGCACTTCGGCCAAGTTCATCGACGCGCTGAACAAGTCCGGTCTCGCCCCCATCCGCACCCATAAGCTTGCAACCGTTCATCTGATGACTTCCACCGGCTCGCCGCTGGCGCCGGAAGGATTCGATTTTGTTTATGACAAGATCAAAAAAGACATCCACCTCGCCTCCATTGCCGGCGGCACCGACATCATGGGCTGCTTCGTCAACGGCAACCCCATGGGGCCGGTCTGGCGCGGCGAAATTCAAACCGCGGCCCTGGGCATGGCGGTGGAAGTGTTCGACGAAGAAGGCAAGTCGGTGACCGAAGAAAAAGGCGAGCTGGTCTGCACGCGGCCATTTCCCTCCATGCCCATCTATTTCTTCGACGATGCCGGCGACGCCAAATACCGCGCCGCCTATTTCGAAAAATTTCCCAATGTCTGGTGCCACGGCGACTGGATCGAAAAGACGGCGCACAACGGTTTTATCATCTACGGCCGTTCGGACGCGACGCTGAATCCCGGCGGCGTGCGCATCGGCACCGCCGAAATTTACCGCCAGGTGGAAAAACTGGACGAAGTGGTGGAAAGCATCGTCGTCGGTCAGATTTGGCAAAACGACGTGCGGGTGGTGCTGTTCGTCGTGCTGCGCGACGGCCTCAAACTGGACGCGGCCCTGAGCGCCAAGATCAAGCAACAGGTGCGGGACAACTGCACGACCCGACATGTGCCGGCCCGGATTGTTCAGGTGCCGGACATCCCGCGAACCAAATCGGGCAAAATCACCGAGCTGGCGGTTCGCGACGTGGTCCACGGCCGGGAAGTCAAAAACAAGGAAGCGTTGGCAAACCCGGACGCCCTGACGTATTACAAAGACCGAGAAGAACTTCGTTCCTGAGTCCCCGGCGCCCCTTGAAACCCGCCGCCGGGAACCAACCTGATTAAGCAAGACCCATTAACCGCCGAGCTAAGGACCCCCGGGCCATGAGCGCCATGAGCCGCAAAGCCGTTTTCGTCATCTGCGCCGGCTGCCTGATTGTCAGTATCGGCATGGGCATCCGCCACAGCTTCGGCGTTTTCCTGGGCCCGATGACCACATCCCTGGGCCTTGGCCGCGAGACCTTTGCCTTGGCCTTGGCCCTGCAACAGATCATGTGGGGCCTGTCCTCGCCCCTCGGCGGCATGGTCGCCGACCGGTACGGCGCCGGCCGTGTGCTGGTGTTCGGCGCCATTGTCTACGCATGCGGGCTGGCGGCGATGTCCGCCCCCGGGGAGTTTCTCGGCTTGAACCTGGGTGCCGGAATATTGATCGGCATTGGGCTCGGCTTTACCGGATTTTCAGTGGTTTTGGGCGCGGTCGGCCGGGTCGTGCCGGCGGCGAAGCGGTCCATGGCCTTCGGCTTGGTTACCGCCTTCGGCTCCTTCGGACAGTTCGCCTTCGCCCCGTTCAGCCAGACGTTGATCTCGGCCCAAGGCTGGCCGGCCGGCCTGATGATTCTGGGCGGGGTTTCCCTGCTGATGGCGCCCATCGCCATCTTTCTTGCCGGGCGGCCCGAAGACCAGATGGCCATGGGTGCGGGCAGGGTCGCCGGCGCGAAGTCAGGCTCCACCCCCGCGCCCCATACTCTGGCGCCCGCATCCCTGCGCGCCGCCCTGTCCGAAGCCAGCGCCCACAAGGGGTTCTGGTTTCTGACCCTGGGTTTTTTCGTCTGCGGCTTTCAGGTCATGTTCATCGCCGTTCATTTTCCATCCTACGTCAAAGACGTGGGCCTCTCGCCGGGACTGGGAGCGACGGCGCTGGGCCTGGTCGGGCTGTTTAACATCGCAGGCACCTTCGCCTGCGGTTACCTGGGCGGACGCTATTCCAAGAAATATCTTCTCAGTTCCCTTTACCTCCTGCGCGCCCTGGTCTTTATCGTCTTTTTGCTGGCGCCCAAGACCGAGGTCTCGGTGCTTATTTTTGCGGCCTCCCTCGGCCTGTTGTGGCTGGGGACCGTGCCTCTGACCAGCGGCATCGTGGCGCAGGTGTTCGGCCCCAGGTACATGTCGACTCTGTTCGGCATCGTCTTCTTGTCTCATCAGGTGGGGAGCTTCCTCGGCGTCTGGCTGGGGGGGTATTTCTACGACACCACCGGCTCCTATGACGTGGTCTGGATCGGCGGCATCCTTCTCGGCTTCTTCGCCGGCCTCATTCATCTGCCCATCGCCGAAGCCCCGCTACGCGCCGAGGCGGCCCAAATCTGAAATCCATACAAAAACGGCGCCCCGAACCGGGACGCCGTTTTATTTATCGGTTGCAGAGCAGGTTTACGGGCGGACGTAGGCCCAGCCCTGTTCCTGACGCATCATGATCTGGACCACGCCGGAGGTGACCATCTTGGCATTCTTCACCAGCGGCGGCTCCTTGCCTTCTTTCTTGGACATCTTCTTCATGGTGTTGCCGCAGGCGGCGAAGGTGACGTTGGGGAAACTGCCTTCGAAGCTTTCCACCCGCTTCTTCACCGGCGACTTGTCGGCGCGCAGCATCATCAGTCCGGGGCCGTAAGCGACGATTTCGACGGCTACATCTTCACCCTTGCTCTGATAATAGGTGGTGACGTTGGCGGCATTGTTGAGCGCGGTGGTCATCCTGGCCTCGTCGTTGTCGTCAACGTGGATCACCACCTTATGCTTCTCGGAATGGGCCGCTGCATCCGGCGCCGGCGCCAGCACGGCGACCAGCGCGAAAACCGCTGCGACCGCGGTAAATAGTTTTTTCATTGTTCGTCTCCTGTCAGATGTTGCGTTTCGTGATTGTTACTCTTGGTTGATATGCTTCAGGACTTCCCGGATTGACTCCGGGAAACCCGCCTCAGGGCCCGCTTTAGGGAATGGGTTTGTAGTTCAGTTCTTTTTCCGAAGCACTGACGAACCCGTACTTGCCGTAGATTTCCTGCGCCTTCTTGGTTTTCAGGTAGCCAACGTAATGCATGGCGTTGGACTGGTTGCGGCCGGTTTTTAGCACGCCGATGGCATAGCCCACCTTGCTCGCCTTGTTCAGCGGTTCCGGGATGGCAACGCCGTCGATCTTGCGGCCCTGCTTCTTGGCCTCGATCACTTCGGTGGTCCAGACGATGCCGACGTCGGCCTCGCCCTTTTCAATCCGGTCCGGCGTTTCGCGGTGATGACGTTGGGTAAACCAGGTTTTGCCCTCGATCGCCCAGCAACTCTTGCACTGCTTGCCGGCGGTGATCTTTTCATACAGCCCCATGTCTTTCAGCATTTCAGAACCGTAGAACTTAAAGATGCCCTCGGTCAGCGGATTGGGATGGGATTGCACCAGATCATCCCGGCCCAGGTCCTTGGCACCCTTAATGCCCTTGGGGTTGCCAGCCGCGACCATCAATTCGAGCTTGTTGTGGGTATAGATCTTGAACTTGTCCATTATCCCTTTTTTCTTGAGATTCTTGAGATGACCCAGGTTGACGCTGGCAAATACGTCCGGATTTTGCGCCGTGTTCTGGCCGTTGATTTTCCCCTGCTTCAGAATCTGGCCCTTCATGATCTGCCCGGGCGGAATGGTTTCGACATAAACATTCTTGATTTTGGGGTGTTTCTTGAGGAAATCCTTGATCAGTTCATCCATCACCATGAACTGGTTACCGGCCAGGTAGAGAACCAGATCGGCGCTGTAGGAATCGGCGATCTTGCCGTAATCCACTTTGCCGCCCTGATAGAACGTACGGTAATCTTTGTTTTCGTCCGCGTCCGCGTTCGCCGCCCCTGTGGCCAGGACGGCAACGGTTGAAATGACACCCGCAGCCAAAAATAATTTTCTAAACATCTGAATGACTCCTCCCTATTTCCCTGCTTCATAATTAAAATTTTTTGGGGAGAAGAACCTTAATGGCGGGGAAATCTGGAAAAAATTGGGGAAACCCCATGAAATTATCAGGGTTTACCCTGATAGGTTTCCAGCACCATCACTTTTTTCATCAGCTCTGCCAGGGATCTGGCTTCCGTTTTTTCCATCACCTTGGCACGGTGGGCTTCCACCGTCTTATCGCTGATATTCAGGTGATAGGCGATTCCCTTGTTGGATTCACCGGCCACGATCAAGCCCAGAACCTGCCGTTCACGGGGCGTCAACCGGTCAAGCAGAGCAAGGATTTCTTCCTGTTGGGAACGCACTTTCCGCGCCTTAAGATCAAAATCCACCGCCTTTTGCACCACATCCAGAAGATTCTGGTCGGGAAACGGCTTCTCGATGAAATCGAAGGCTCCGCCTTTCATGGCGCGGACCGCCATTTCCACATCGCCATGACCGGTGATGATGATCACCGGCAGCTGGATGCCCCGTTCGGACAGTTCTTTCTG
>Ga0224501_10004717_pt1 | contig 10743 bp, 7 predicted proteins | sample SF_Oct11_sed_USG_4_FD_169105 | JGI IMG/M metagenome (GOLD analysis project Ga0224501, IMG submission 169105) | Sediment microbial communities from San Francisco Bay, California, United States - SF_Oct11_sed_USGS_8_1 | ecosystem: Environmental > Aquatic > Marine > Sediment | place: USA...
ATTTTCCTGAGGTAAGAAGCTACAGATTGGATTATTAAGTTCGTATATATCAGTATAGTCTGATATAAATCACTTACACGCCGCTTCATTTTCAGCTCGGACCTTTCATTTTCACGTTCACGTCGAATAATTCAGCATCGACTTACTACCAACAGTTTAGTCCAGTGTTAATACGGCAAATAAACCAGAATCCGGTTAGACCAGCAGTCAGGTCGCTTTTATTGTGATCTCTACACACCTCCATTCAGATGAAACCGAAAAACCGTTGGAGAGCTCCCTCTGATTAACTGTGTGTTATTTGCAGAAAAAGGCTGCAAAGACCCAGGCCAAGTCACAGCTGATAGATGAGCTGGAGACAGCATTTGCGTGCCTGCGGGTAAGTTATAATTAGAGGCCAATGTAAAGAAAATAAAGGTCAGCTTCTGTGTAGAGCTGTGATTGCATCTAAATAGATAGCTCAATGGCTAGAGGTCTGGATATTCGTTATACTTACCAAGGACAGTTTGTTTGCAATAGTCCTTGATAACGGCTGAACGATTGTTATACCCGGTGCCTTGCTAAGCGAGATCAATCGGTGGCCATGCTGACTCCAAATTATCTTTTCATATTTTGTATTCTCATCGAAAATTCACAAAATATTCTTATATCATGAAGACTTTGTACATTGAGTGAATTTTCGAACAAATTGCTAAAAGAACAAAAACAACTTCATTTTCTGCTTAGATCATATAAGTCTATATAGTGAGTCAGCAGCTTGACTACCGGATCCGTGTTTAGATAGGGACGAATCCGACAGGAATCGCTAAGCTCCGCCCACCATCGTACTGTGTCATACCTTATCAGGTATTTGAGGCAGCAGGTTTTGAGCAAGATCTTCCAAGAGATGAAATCAAGGGTACAATGTGTCACCATGTTTTTCAGTGCACTAACACTCTAAACACGATGCCCGAGTAGAATGATAATGACCGTCCTTACATAAGTCCATCTACGCCGGCGGGTATTGGTAGTCATCATCAAACCCTAAATCTTTAGTTTCGACTGATCCTGAGGTCTGCTTGGAGTGGGGTTAACCTGGTGCATGCCGCGACTCCCTGAAACCTAAATTCGACTGAAAAGCCAATTCTAGTGTCAATTATGGTTTCGTATGGAAAGCAAAATTCAATTTTCGGAGCCATCACTGCAAGACACAAAATGCTTTTTTATTTCAATGGGATTAGTATGATAAAAGATCATTGGATCACACATTCATCTACTCAAATTATCTTCATATTCTCTTGCCTTATCACGATATCAACCTTTCGCAATTCCTAGAATGCATCGTAAGGGATTTATAGTCAATGATGTTTTCCATTCAGCCATAATGAGATTTAGTGCCTTTGGCCACATCTGCTATGAAGTTTCACCCAAAATTAGTTTCATCTACATGCATACAGCCATAAATCGTAGCTGAATGTCGTTAACCTGTTTTGGTCAAAAACATGTTTTCATTGGAGTTGTCCTCTCAATACCATTTTCTGGTGAAGGGAGACAACTCTCATTATCTCATTTTTCACCGTTTTATATTTGCAGTTCATATCTTCCATAGTTTTACACCGTTGCACATAAGATTGCCAGGAATTGTGCTGAACTTTTCACCTAGAGTACCAGAATTAATAAATTCGGCGCAACGGTGACACAGTTTGACTTTTGTTTTACAGCAAGTTTTTAGCAGTAATTTATTCGCTATACCTGAATATGTAACACTGCCCGAGGATGCAGAGAAGGACAGCAAGATGACTAAAGAGATGATGACTGCGCACGGAGAGAGTGAAAAAGATATCACTGATAAAATACTTCAGGTGAATTAGAAATGAGTAATTTTGTGTGTCCAAGACAAAAACAGATGTCTTGAGTGGTGCAGAAATTGGAGTCCAGTTGACTCAGTGTTTCTCAGATGGAGTCATTAGGGAACGTTCTGCTTACACCTGCATGCCCCATAAAGAATGTAACTCTATGGGTGGACCTCATTTATTTAATGTCGGGATCTAAAACCGACAAAAAGTAGTAATGAAATGTTGTCTGCCCAATGAGGTTAGTAGTTGAACCTGGTTTATCTGGAGCATGTAGGACTCTGTCTATGAGCAGTCACGTGGCTCTAGATTTGCTGTAGCCGCCTTTATCATTCAGATATACCCATTATTGTTCTCTGTGTAGTCGAATCCCCTTTTTGTCACCATTTTTGCGTTTTCTGGAGTTTAAACCCGTGGCGCGGTGTATGTTTATCTATGGCTGGTGACAGAATAGATCATTCTCTTTTGGGGAGAAGCTGTGGCTTAGTGGGGAGCGCATTCAGATTTGAATCAGGTGACCAACGGGTTCAACTCCAAATTTGTGCTTAATGCTTTCTCCCTCATCGGATTCAAGCCATTGATGTAGTAAGGCCATTCATGTATAACAAGATGATCTTATCTTATTTTATCTGCTAATACTGATGTTACAGTTCAGTCTTCTAACCTTATTGGTTGGGTTACAGGCCAAGCAAAGATCAGCACAGCTTAGACAGAGGATAGATGAATTGGTAGAACTCAACAAGACATTAGATGACACAATAAGGGACTATAGAGAAGTGGTGTGACCATCTTCCTAACACACTTATACTCTGTTATCTGTAGTGCATCTCTTTTTATAGCTTTGATTCAATTTTTCCTGCATTTCGTTAACAAGTATGTAAACTGGACACCCTTTGCTGTGGGGTTTCAGGGTCCTCAGTCATCCTGTGTAGGTTTTGAGTGTATGAATTTTAACTCGCTGTTTTCACGTACACCGCAATGAGGGGTAGTGGATTAGCTGTAAATAGGTCGTGGGTTTTCTCAAGGTTATGAAATGGCTGCGAAGTGACCTGGAGGTCGCAAATGTAGATTGCCAATACTCTATATTTACTGCACGAGTGCATGCATGTGTACATTACATGCATATATTTTTTCAAATAACTTTAATTTCCTGGTTTTCTTTCCCTGGCACGGAGTATAGAACACTTATATTGATAAACATGCTTCACACATGAGTGTTTCTAATAAACTGATGAAATAGTACGACTCGCAAGATTTACTCGCCCATTTAATGGGAATACACGTGTTTGACAAACTTACCAGTATCTCTGTGCGCTAGGGGAGTAGCTGGGGTCATAATCCACACACGTGTTTGGGCAACTCAACAACCTTCAGGCTGTTTTTGGTCAGGCGAACTAATCCTCTGGCGAATGGTACCAAAAAACCTAAAGCCTGGCTAGGCCTATTTATGAGTTGTCTTCCTTTGAATTGTATCCATAGGCTAGGCCACGCCTACTATTCCCGGCACCGGTGTAGACTGTTAATTATACATTTCAATACGTCGTCAATAAGACAAGCGGTCATCGTTTGCGCTTGTTTTTTGGAGTCTTCGCAGGAAACGTCAACTTTCTAAACAACTTCATTCAAGTAACAGGTGGCTGGTTAGAGCTTTGCTCCGATACTACAACGGGATTACAAGTTTGTCTGCTGCTACATAGCGCCGCCAATGTCTGATTCTGCCAACCAAGATAGTACTGGACCATCTGAGGCAAACGCACCTTCCGTTGATACTGCTATCTGGGTGTACAACCATGCTGATGCTCAAACATCAGGTCGTTCCGAGTCTGGCTCTGTAACCAAGCTGGCAAGTAGCAACAGCACTGAACTTTCTTCTGCACAAAACAAGCAATCACCAGCGAGTGTACGCAAATCAGGCACAGTGCTCAGGCCTGATCACACTAAGCTCAGCAGAGCAAATCATGCCAATGGTAAAATTTCAACACATCGGACTGAAGATGAGATCTCGCCCCTGCTAGGCAACACTTCTGGCAATTATAACACCACTAGACAGATCAAATCATTGCCTAAATCTGCAACACTACCAGGAATCGCTCAATTTTGTGGAAAGGATTCTAGTTTCCAGGTAAGGGCATGTTTGGTGCAAAGTGACGGGTCTTCACTTCATAGAATCTGATAATTTACGAGAATGATTGCCGCTCTCTGTTTATGAGACGACATCGTTCGGTGCACTCATTTCAAAAAGACGCCTGCATATTAAAATCACCTCTAGGTCTTCTCATTTCTGCTACTCAGTAACTCGGTTACACCATGCTGATGTAGATGCCAGATGAACATTCCCACCAATAGTTTGTGCTTGTCACATTGCCAAAGAGTCAATAACAATGGCCGAATGGGGGTAGTTCAGTTGGGGTGATGTCTTTCTGCTTAGTGCCCAGTTTGAAGCTACCGGAGAGTCATAGGGGCCAATCAAACCCTGCTCCTTGCACTCGTGTTGGAACACTGATACTTAGCTTGCGCACAATGATGAGTCTGCAAACACTAGCCGGGACCCTACTCACTGAGCTGATTACACCGTTTTTTTAGTATCATATGTAAACACTACTTTCCATTTGTCTTTACTGGCAGCCTGTGAGCGTTTTTGTCTACTCACTAGCTTTAGTCGTATTCTCTTCATGTGCCCTCCCACCCCTTCTGGGCTAGCGTGTCTGTAGTCTCTGTCTTTGCCTAGCGTGTGTATTTTTTCTCACAATATAATTGGTTTTTGAATGTCAAAAGCAAATCTCCTTGGGCTTATACCTGCCAGTTTCAGGTCACTCGTCTCAATTTCCGTTGTTTCCATGTTTTCTCATCTTTGGCACCTGTCTAAAGTTAAGATAACTGTTTGCTATGGCTAGTCCACTGTTTACCTTTTCTTTGTTCTACTTCGTTGAGCTGACCAAGTATAGTTCTATGTGACGTAAAGTACTTGCCATATCAAGTGGGTTATTAAACCTTTATAATCTTTGAGCATCCAATTCCAGCAGACTCGAAAGCCGCTTAATTCCTTCGTAGAGTAGTAATGCACTGTCTTATTATGTGACAGGCTCTTGAAAGTTCTATCTTAAAACGGTGACAACGAAAATCATCACAATATATAGTATGAGAATACATGGTACCACTACCCACTGGCTGTGAGACATTATTTATGTCTTTTGTTTAATAGACTCACTGTTTTATTCATTGATTCGGCTATGCACAGCGTTAGTACATAATTCAGGGAAGGACTTGTCTCAGGTGTGGGTGTCATCCTTTGGAATTAATCCGAAGCCAGGGCTAAGCCCTTAGAACGTATTACTGTCCGATTTCCATCTAGCAACAGGTGATTTTCATGCAAGCCAGCATTGTACTTGTTTCCCTAAAGTCTAGTACTCCTCAGTTCAGCTTTGTTGCTGGCTAGATCGACAGTAAAGGGCCTGCCACACGATAGCGAATTTGTGATTTTGCGATATGCTAATCGCAGTAAATTCGCAATTCGTGTCTCTAGCAACACTATTGCGATCACTATTGCGAACACATTGCGAACCTACCTCCATGATTGCGAACTACTAGGGTTTCCCGCAGTCACATGATACAGCCTGAGACTGTGTAATTGGTGCCGTACCGAAGGTCTATTTTCGGAGAGTTGAGAGACGATAACTCCTGTGCACTCGAAATTCTTTGCGCTTTTTAACTTTTAACTTTTTAACTGCGCCTATCTGTTTATGGCCCAAGATAGCTCAATTGGTAAAAAGCTTGGATCTGCATTCTGATGATTGCAGGTTCAAGCCTCACTGCCGATGGGGTGTTTTTCTGGTATGGGCCTTTCGCAAGCCTCTCATTCCAAATTGTTAGCGTGGCTTCGGAACACCGCCGGTAAAAATAATGGAGGTCCAAATCAGTGGATAATTAGGGTCAAGATCACTCCACGATTGTTAAGATCCACCTCCCCCTTCTCTTTAAGAGCAGCCGAATTTCAGCGGGTTACGTGTGAACGAATGGCTTAGGTTGACTGACCCCCCAACCTCCCAGTACCATTCGTTTAGTCTTGTAGCTCGTGCTTCACATTGAATCGGCAGGTATTCTAGTAGAGTGGAGCTTGGACATGGACAGCTTTTCCTACCAAAAACCTGCCCAGGCAGCAAGTTCATTAGTTGCGGTTTTTGTCACATTGCGACCGACAGCGAATTATCATTAGTATTATCATTATTGTTATTTGTTTGCGTGATGGCGTCTGAAATTTTTCGACTGCCTTTCACCGAAATCACGCGAATACGTCTAATGTTGAATAAAGGGGGCCCACTCATACAGTTACCTTCTCTATAGCGAGTGTAGATGCTAACACAAAGTCTCCTTGTGAGGTACCCTGGGGAACACTGGGTCAATGACCCAGTGGAACAGAAACTTAAAATCTTCACAACTGGCCGGATACGAAAGAAAGAAGTTTCTAGATTGATGTTTAAACTTCTCGATTGAATCAGGCTGGTTGCACGCGAACCACTTTGCAGGTGCTCAGATTGCACACTTTGCAAACTTTCCAGTAGTTCCCTGGATATACCTGAAGTGTGACTTTAGGATCTTGAATAAATGGATAGCAAATAACCTTGGTATTTGAGCTGACAGCTAAATCCTCCTTTAAAGATTGAAATCATCAAGAATAAAATCAAACACGGCCAGGTGCCAATAAATTGGTCAATAAGCTCTACAAAGGCCAATTCGCATTAAGACACCCTTGAATTTGTGCCTCCAATTTGGATTAGAGTGAATTGCTTTTGTATTGTGGTCCTTTTGTTGATCTTCTATTCAGTCAGTAAACTAGCAGTAGATAACTAGAATGTATTGTCCATACAATGAGCATCTCAGCATGATAAACAAACCTGTAGCCAATCTGTGGCCAGTTTTTGGAATTTAGTAGGCGCCCATGTCCAGGTTCCCATAATCCATTTATGATTTTAGTAGTATCAAACATTCTGCTAGTATTGAGACTAGCAGTTGTGCAGTTAATACACATGTGGAAAGTAAATGCACTGTTGCTGACGAGGTTTCAGCTGTCGGAAACTTATCCCAATACTACCCAGATTCTCGAATACCATTTTGAAGCAGTGGTTGACATAGTTTACACTACAGGAGGTGAATGTACAATATATTTGTCTGATAGGTTGTGCATAGCCACTTGGGTCCATAGAGATATAGTGAGTAGAATTAATGCATCCATGGGGTGGAACCGCCAGTCCCCAAAACTATGGCATATAGCTTTGCAACTTCTCATACCTTTAGTGTGATTTAACAGGGGTACATATAGAAATGTAAATGTCGATCACAGGGGTAGGACAACTCTCTTTGATGCCATTCTTACTTTGATGATTGTGAGTTTGACAGTGACCTAAATAAACTCCTAGATCAGATGATTTTAGTCTCACCACTGGGTTTCACAATGATTTGATTTTATGCATTTTTGAGCTGCTCCTGATGTTCCTGAAATATTGGGACGAGACACATGCTGATACCCGGAAAATATGTGCATTATTCGTAATCCTATGTTGTATTCGAATGTCTGTGTTACCACACGGTTGTGTACTATTGATGGAGACTCTCAGCTTGGCTTACAAACGGAACCATTTCCATACAGGGAAACAAAGTGAGATAGTACATAGAAAGCATGATTCCCAAAACAAACAAAATTCTCTTTTCAATCCTCCTGTCTCCGGTACATGTGACAAACCAATAAATCGGCTGTTATAAAGCTTCTTACTAGTCCCCCAATCTGTAAGATCTGATCTTACTGATGGCTGACAGGCTTTATATTAGCTTGTTTCAACTACTAGCCATTCAACTATTACAAGCGACTGACTGACTGACACTATGGGATAGAGGGAATTAATAGCTCTCAATCAGGCGATCTTTTTCGATTGGTTATTTCTTAAGTGTCTTCAAACAGTACTTTGGGTACTGAAGAACTTGTGTTGATATTCGGTAGAAGCGACGTTTGGACATTGCGGATGCAGTTTCTGTCACCATTGGGGTTGGGGGTTGGCGGATATGGATGTGTTCCAATTGATGAAGGGTCTACTGAGGTCATTTATTTCATATATACTAGTACATGTATTCTGCCACCGAAGAATTGCAGCTCAATGGCTTCAGCTTATTTGGCCCAAGCAATCCTTTTAAATGCTGCTAGAAGCAGTCACGATAGCTCAGTGGTTTTTGGGTGCAGTTTCGGGTGCATCGGAGTTGTCCTCTCTCAACGTCTTGCGTGTCTAAGGACAACAAGTTGTGCAGTCTGTTTTGCAACAACGAAGCGACCCGTGAAGCGACCATGAAATAAAGTCGATAGTTGGCTTTGATGTTTTGATAACCTAGACACTGTATAAACTAGAATGTCTACTTTAAGGCGCTGAATTCTGTTCGCGTGATCGAATTCACTTTCAGAAGCAGTCGAGGTACATGGTTTGTAAAAACGCACTTTTCGGCTGCACTTTCGAGCATTGGAATTGAGAATGCGTCTTAAACCCGGTTTCAGACATCAAAACTCTATCATCGCAAATGCACCTATTATATCTGGCCTATAAAACAACTACCGTAAAGACCTACATTTATGTAGGTTAACAGAATTTGCTTTTTAATTCATAAAATTACTAGTATGGGAGTACCAGTATATGATAAAATATATATGCAACGGGATAATAAGATAGCTTGGTGATAGAACGCTTTGCTCACAACCGTGAGAACCTGGGTTCGAATCCCAGCAATGCCAGCCCCCGTTGCGTGTATGAACTCCTCACATCAATCCAACCCCTACTGCTCCAGCAAGACTCCGGCTCAGGAGGTCTGATATAGGTGCCTAAGTAGAACAACAAAGAAAATTAGATGGAAAATAATCATCTAATAACCCTATACTTTAGTTGCTTGATCTCAACTAGCCGGTATTTGTTTGAGAAGTTTTTAGACAGCCGATATATGGAAGTTTGTGTTGGTCATGCATACAAATTATTGCGCGTGCGCGCGTGTCATGTGTGGGCAACTCTAATTTTACAACCATACCGGTGTGCCGGAGGTTTGTACTAGGTGTTGATCACGCAAACACTTGATTTTCAGGACAAGTCATTATTGGGCAGGGCACAAAACGCATCCTTCATGCTACACTGATTTCATTGACAGCCAGATTAAAGAAGTATATAAACTTTTGTTCTCTTACACCTGGTCTTTAACAAGGAATCAAATAGTTTGTAATCTTTCCACACCTTTTGATAAGGAGTCATATCCTTAGCCAATGGCCACCTGCAAACAGATGTCATGAGTGCTTCGGATAAGCTGCTTGCCAAACCCTACCAAGTGCTTGGTATGTAAACTGTATCAGATTCAGCTGATATCTTATTTGCATAAGGTACCTGCATTCGTGTCATGACATACAGCTCACTACTTGTTGATCCATTTTGGCTTGAGCATCCCGGATTACTAGTTGTTAGTAGGACAGGCAAGTAGCGCTTCTCTGATCAGTTTGTGTCTGACGGCTCATCCTTTTAGTCAACAGACTCCAGGATAAAGAAATCAAATAGTCTGACGCTAGTAGTTAGTAGGTTAGTTTGTTTCATTTTTTAAGTCAGGATCGGCACTGAAAAAGACCCTACAATTGATTCAACTTATTCATGTGATGTATGGAAAATTTTTTTCGGAATTGCTGTGCTCTGTATGGCAGGCTTCTTCATATGGATGTTGCTGGGTTGTGTGTTTATATGAATTTGTGCAGTGGGTGACTATCGTCAGCAGCTATCTTTTTAAAATGCACCTCTGAAATCTTGTGCAATTCGTTCAGTTTGGTAACTCTCTTAGTCATATCAAGGCAGTTTGCGAGTCTCATGGTTACATGCAATGCCAATGAGTTTCATTAAAATTTCCCATTCAAATATTGGTAGGTTGCTGTTGTTAGTCAATTAGTCTGTTTAAGTCCGATAGAAGATTGCGTGTAAATGTTATGACATAGAAAGCACACAACCTAGACACTATAGTTGTTCTAACTGTGTATAGTATTGCTCAGTGTCTGATAGGAAGCTTGAAAGTTTTCTGGACCTCGGTGTCAACCTGACCAGCTGGATCTCCCCTTTTCCATGCGCCCAAGAAAATTGAAAATTGAAAGGTTGATGCTAACAGCCAAGTATTTATATATGTGGGACTGTTCAGACAGGCTAGCTAACACAGAGTATGCAATGCGAATATTATATAGCTATGACCTCCACCTTGATCAGTATAAGTATACTCTTCGCCCCCAAATAACTCCCACATATTCTCTCTGTAGAACTCCACTGATGATATATCGGTCGCATCAACGCAAACACGGATTCGTCTACACCTAAAAAGAGTGAAACTTTTCACGCTGCGAAAATTTAAGTCCAAATGCTCAATTCACTCCAGCATGGATAGTCTTAACAGGTAGGTTTGGGGAAAGCAATTTGGGACGTCTACCTACAGTGGGTAATTCCTGGTGTGACCCTGTCGCATTTTGAAGCCATGTGTTTAGTTCTACCAGTAAAATCATTAGGGATAGTGGGATAGCTCAAACCCCCACCGTGAGCATGAGCTCATCACATAATTCCAACCTCCTACCGCGCCAACAAGCCTCAGGCTTAGGAGGTCCATTCAATAGGATGGCCAAGTGAGTAGAGCAATAACCAAAATTTAGCAGCTGATCCATTATGTATGGTTTCCAATGAGTAAATTTTGAGTACCAGTATGGTTCAGAGATATCAAAGAGTAGATTTGAGACTAAATTACTTACAGTGGATAATACGAAACTGATAACCGTCTGGGGTAGATAAGGTACAAATATATAAGCGAAGACTCGACTTGCCTGAATACCAAGGTGCTACTGATATTGAAGTACGGCCGGGTTAAATTGTGAATC
>Ga0224501_10004719_pt1 | contig 10743 bp, 12 predicted proteins | sample SF_Oct11_sed_USG_4_FD_169105 | JGI IMG/M metagenome (GOLD analysis project Ga0224501, IMG submission 169105) | Sediment microbial communities from San Francisco Bay, California, United States - SF_Oct11_sed_USGS_8_1 | ecosystem: Environmental > Aquatic > Marine > Sediment | place: USA...
TTATACCGCGAAGGACTCGGTCCCGTCCTCTGTTAGCCAGCTAACCATGCAGAGATCTTCTGCACCATTACGTTTCCGGGTTGCACGTGTCTGGTGTCAAGGACACCAGCTCGGACGTAGAGGTACGAATTTCCAGTAGGTTCTGGGAAGTTACCTAGACATCCTACCTTCTTCACAACAGAGTGTGATCAGTCAGGGAAAAATCCCTTGAAATACTCCGCCGCGGCTGTGAATTGAACCCGGGCCACGGGGAGGACAGACAGTGAGCTATCCCACTGAGCTATCATGACTGACTTTCAGCGTTCACTGTAACAGGACCAACAGTTGTATGTAAGCGGGGGTCTGTGGGTAGGGCCCTCTGAGGATGGATCTGGGAGCACGCGTGAACCTATTTTACTGCCACAAATTCTTGTTTTTTATATGGACGAATATGCCACCAATGACAAACGAATGGCTCCGTAACCGATTGATCTTTGACCAAAGCCGCTTTCAGTTCAATATTTTTCACTTTTTTTGGTGATTTCGACCATTATTTTGGTGCACTCCGCTATGTCAATCGATAGAGGGATTCTCATTGGTCATTGAAGTGGGAATGAGGTGACAAATAACCACATATAAACCCAGAAAAGTGTATATACTGATATTCATCTAGCCATAATAATTAAGGGGACATTGGCTTCTGTCTGACCCATCTACTCATGTGCAGCTTCCCCCATGTCACACTGCTCATGACTCTCTGATGGTTTTATAAGGTACGCCCACCAAGTTTGAGTTGGAGAGACGAAGTCCATTGCCGGAAAGTAAGCTAGTGCAGCCTGATACGAAGCCATCTCAGCCTGAAGCGAAACCAACCACTGAACCCTCTGACATGAAGACAGAGCTGCAAGAAAGCGTGGATGAAAACCAGTGAGTTCCGTGATCAGTAAACTGTTCATACAACTATAGTGTCTAGTGGTGATAAAGTCTAGTATCAGAGCACTAGAGTTGGAAAACACTGAAATGTTAAGGACTGGTTTTCGCGCTAAAATGTTTTGATACTAAACCTTTCTTCAGTCAGCTTGGTAATGAATGTTCGTGTAGGGGTATATTGTAGCTGTACCGGGACTATGGTTTCCGGCATTAATCGGTCAAGATCATCACAGTCTTTTAATACAGTGACGAGGGCTACTGAGCTAAACGGAGATATTTATAAATTTTAGGCCTGATCCGAATGTGAAAGAGGATACAGCTGACACTAAAGATGGAGGCATGGAAGTTGACAACACCAAATCCGAGGTGTGTTTGGTTTTTTTTTGGAACCGGTTTTTCTCGATTGTTTGTCATGTCACTTTATACGCCCGCCCGAGTATTTTCCCCGCTCCTGACCAGTGTCAGGGGCGTGTCAGGGGGTGCATAGAAGTTTTCTTACCGAGTCATCCACTCAGCGTTTCCCTGATTATGTCACTTGGGACTCCTTGCTCGCACCAACATGGCCATAGAGAAGGTGACTCCCACGAGACTACTATAGAGTTACCTTCTCTTTGTCGCAAGTGACTGCAAGCTGGGGTCTTGATCCCAAAACCAAAGCGTGTCACGAAAGACAAAGTTTCACCCGGGCTGGAAATCAAAAGTCCAAGACCTAGTTTACTATCCTCTAAGCCGTTGCTTCACCTACGGGGTATGTTCATTGTGTTTTTACAGCCTTACTAGTAGCCGGATTGCTCTGAAAAGTACAAGTTTAAAATTCGATTTCATGCCAGCTTTCTCATCATAATGCATTTTATCTTTTCAGGATGCAACTGTCAAAGAGGAATTGCTTGACAAAGATGAGGCACCTAGTTGTACCGCACAAAATGAAAATGTGAATGCCCAATCAACTGCCGAGAATCACTACGACCAAGTCAGAGATGATGACACTAATGACCAACCAGAGGCCGCAAGTGAGGTGGCTGATGGGGGCGATGATACTGAACAGATGAGGGCTCAAAGTACTGTTAGCCAATCAGAGGACCAGGGCACTGTTGATCCAATGAATGCCCAGGTGCAGCCCCTAGACACAACAGCTGAGCAGCCATCTAGTACGGATTCCGAGGATAATATCCCACTGAGCCAACTCAAGCATTCCTGTCAACTACTCAGCAAAGCACGCCAAGCTCTTTCAAAGGTAGGCCAACCAGATGTGTCAGAGACCTTCATCCATTGGGTACATTTGTCTGGGTAATAAGTGTGTCCCCACAGTGTCACTCACGGAGTGTTGTGGGTTAAATTGGCTTTTATTAAAAATGATGCAGTAGGTAAAGATCGTCTCATAGCCTTATTGATCGTCGGGAAGTGGCTGTAAAAGACCTAACTTGTACCCGCAACGGTGTAACTGAAGCGGGGCGCCTCCGACCCCGGCTCTGAAGATGGTCAGGTCCTCATTTACTGCCGGGTAAACAGAGAGAGTTATTAAACAATCCCGCGCACAAGCCGTGTTTTGAACCCGGGATCTTAAGCACCAGTGACAGGCGGTCTAACCACCCGGCCACAGTGCATCTCCATATTTATATACGTTAACTAAATCTCATTAATTCATTTTTATGATGCTTCCGCAATCCTTGAATAATATGAGATTAGATTTTATCTTGTTCTGTCACGTACTTGAATAGTTGAATTGTACCAAAGAAGTTCCACTACAGATGAGGTTTCACATATCTGTGTTGGTTGGACTCTATAGCTTTGAATTGAGTTGATTTTTGTAATGCGCAGTCTAAATCAAATGCTTGTTCCGTAGGCCAAGCTAAAACACGAAAAGAAAAAACTGAAAGCCAAGAAAAATAAGAAAAAAGGCAAGACGCAAGAGGCGACCGACTCTCCGCGATCGACAACTCCTGCTCGCTCCAGCCAGCGAAGTCGGAAACCCATTTTGCAACAGGTAAATGAATGCAATAGCGGGATAGCTCAGTCGTATAACATTAGGCTCGCAAACATGGGTTCAAATCCTGATCCTGATCCTGCTCCATTCGAATGCCAGAAAAGTGAAGGTGTGAAGGGACCATCACGGCATCCAGACTCATCTCACTAGCATTTTTCTTGTCATTATCACCGTGCAAGTTTCAACCTTTTGCAGACAGTGGTGGATTCAGACAGTGGAACAGACAGCGATTTTTCGGAGACTGGTTATGTGCCGTCAGGACGTAATGCCAAACGAATGGCGCGACGTCAGGCGCGGCGTTCGGGGCTGGTCATAGCGCGACATGTAGATGAGCTGGCTGTATCAGATGAGGTAATAGTCCATGGCTGGCACCATTTGTCTTCACTTTTCTGGATAACGCGGGCAGTGGACCAAATCCGTGAAAGTTTTTATTTGTATAAAGAAAACTGTTGCTTACGCGCACCGCTCAATTTTGGGTGGGTCTAGGGTGGTCTCATTTGCTGGACATGGGTGATAATCAGTTCCCGGGACTTGCGGTGATCATGACCCTATCATATTTTTGCCTTGTTGCTACGGGGCAAAGATCGATCAGTTGGTGGAAGCAGGGATTTGCAGTCATCAGAATCAGGTTTGCTTCTCACTTCTGACGGGATCTTAAGCAAACCTCTTACGGACCTTAGTCGCTAGGATTTTCATTCCAAGCCATCTACGTGGTGAATTTTGGTGCATAGTCCCAATAGCCAGGTAACTTTGCTCTTCGGGCGGGCGTGGTAGTGGCCGAGAGAATCAGTATGAAACTCCGCTAGACTAGACTAACTGCCGGGTAGACTAAGTTATCTAGCAAATTAGGCGCTTTGGTCCCCTGATCGACATGATTTGATCACCACCTTACATTTAGACACGAGTCTAGAAACTAGTCGCCATTTCAATTCACACTCATGACTACTGTCATCAACGAAACTGGCAGTAACAGCTGCACAGCGCATCAGCTGATTGTTTTCTACTTAAATTTTCAGTATCATTATTTAGTGATAAATTAGAAGCTTGCCATTTTCATAAACTGTAATTGTCCACTCATGATGACCCATAATCCAAGTTCCGGTACAAAGCATCAAAGGATGTCCTGAACGTACCGTCAAAGAACCGTGCCGGCTTGACCCTGGCTCTTACGTTGCTTCTCTATCCCACTATTCTGCCCACCCGAAGAGCCAGGTAACCTGGTAAAGTCCCAAGTGAGAGTTGTCATTCTCGTCAATGTTTTTGTTTTCAGGTGGATAATGATGATACTCCGTGCTCACAGTGCGGTAAATACTGCCAGCCACATCTGATCTTGCTGTGCGATCGATGTGATAAAGGTTGGCACACGGCCTGCATCAAACCCGTTCTGTTCTATATTCCCGAGGGTGAATGGTTTTGTCCTACATGTGAGCATGTGAGTACCGAAAAGCCAACTGCCAAATAATGACAAGCTATGGCACATTGAGGCGGTCCCTTCTGAGGACAATATTTTTGATCTATTACGGTAACTTTAATAGGCTAAATTGTGAGCTCTGGCTTACAAGTGCATATATGTGTACATTCGTAAAACTCAAAATAATATTGAAGACTAATTGAATATGTTCTGCTCATAACATGCCAAAGTAACAACGGCTGGGCGCAATGTATGTTGGTGTTGTTATAGGCTAACTTGGTGGAAAAGCTTACCACCCACCTCACCGCACTAGACGCTCAAATAAAGGGTAAAGAGGCTAAGAAAAAGAGACAGGAAAGGCAAGAGAAAACGGCACTCCTCAATGGTGTGCACCCGTCCAATATCATCACAGGAGATACCAAGGTATGGTGCAGGGTGTATTATATACTGCAGCAATATTATATAAAGGTCTACCGCTAAAATAGGCACAATCAACTGTCGCTTAGTGTTTAAAATACACTGATTTCAAGAGTGGGAGAGCCTTGCCAGGCTTTGTAATTAAAAGCGCGTAGTCTGTCTCTCCCCCTTCTCCTCTCCTCCCTATCCTCCCTCTCTGCTCCCTCTCTGCTCCCTCTCCTCTCCTCCCTCTCCTCTCCTCCCTATTCTCCCTCTCTGCTCCCTCTGCTCCCTCTCCTCCTGTCCTCCCCATCCTCCACCTCCTCCCTCTTCTCCCCCCTCCTCTTCCCTCTTCTCCCCCTCCTCCCTCTTCCTCCCTCTCCTCTCTTATGTATTCCTTTTTTTCTTTACAGTCAAATCGGGTGAAACGCGATCGTCGTATGGACGAATACGAGTATGATTCGTGGGAGGAGGATTATGGATACGGTCAAACCAAAAGGTCGTGTCGCAAACGCAACAAGGTCAACTACAAGTTTGACGAATACGAGGAGATGATCTCATCAGCCATCAAAAGCCACGCTAGGAGTGCCGATTCGGACCCTACACTTATGCCGGGTACATTACCCTCTGTCGTTCTGTAAATGTGTGCGTGTGTGTGTGTCAGCGTAGGCAGGTGGGGCAGGCAAATGTCCTTCACATCTCTCTTTGCATGTTTTAAGGCGGCCTCGTTCACTGTCTATACATTTTTTATTGTTCAGTTGTCAAAGCGATTATCATCGATTGCCGACGCGGAGATTATTCAACGAACAACCGAACAATAATCTATTTTTCAGGCGCTCCAACCATAACTACACCTAAAGTCTATTCTAAACCTCCCGGTCAGTCGCGGGGTAAGGATATGAGCGCCCTCTATGGAGTGGGTAACACAAGTGAGGACGAGGAGGACGAAGAGGTAAAGGAAGAGAAGACGCTACGCAAACCCTCACCCAAGGAGAAGAAGACCAAGAAGAAAACCCGCCGGTGAGGTTTATATGCTGATTGATAGATGTGATTCAGGAGTGATGAGTTTATTGCAAACTTCTATTTTATATGGCTCTGAAATTATAGGTACTGAGCAATTATTCAAGTAGCCATACCCGTGGGTTCACAAACTATCTCTATTCTCTATGCCTGTACAGACTGAACGAGCAGACACATGTTTTATTTATTAATATGATGTTCCACCTTCTTGTTTCGAAGAAAACTAGATATTCATAGTAGGTTAACACACATGACCTGGTGTAACTATATATCACCAAATGGTTTGACTTTTCCAGATTGAATGACCTTGATGGAAGTGACGGCGATTATGACGATGACTATTCACTGTCGCCCGAAGAGGAAGTGGCTGAGGAGGAGTCTGATGCATCATGGGATGAGCCGTGGCAGACGAGTCGGGCAGTCCGTCGGGGTACACGTCGCAGTGACAGGGTGTCGCGTCGTGCTGATCGAGACTTCAGTAAGTTCCCGGAACAATAATTTTTATGCGAAGCCTAATGGATTAGTCTAAGTGCAAGTTTCATTGTCCTCCTTATACGAAGCATAATAAACACCCTTCTCTATGGGGTACATCATCAACTATCCTTGGAAACACCCCTGGGCTGAAAATCTGGGAGATGATGAGGCTGCCCTCTCGGCTCTGATTACGCTGAATCATAAAATTTTAGTTACCAACACCATATGATTACTCCTAGATACCGGCCACTCAACCCCTGTTTTGACATCGCAATTCTTGGAAAGACATTATGTTAGGTCATGTGTCAATCGATTTGCCATTCTGCAGCAGGACAAATCTGTTTCTCAACAATCCTGGAAATTATGAATTGCTGACTTTGTGATGCTATTCATCTGGAATAAGATGAGCTTGTTCTGGAGGCACTTTGGTATCGACGAACACCCTTCACCGTTGTAGTTGATGATGATGATGATCTGTCGGAAGAAGATGCCAGGAAGAAACCTGCACGACGTGCTACACGGAACTCCGCTGCCGCTGCCCAGGCAGCAGTGCGACTGCGGCAGCGCAAATGCCATTCTGGGTTTACGACATCTGAGGAAGAGGCGACAACTCCAGCCACGTCGAGCGATGAGGAACGACCACGGCGAAAAAACAAATGGAACCAACTCAAAAGTAGGTCTAGGACATGTTGTTTGGCTGTTAATCATCTTGCCAACGAAGCATGTGATTTTTTCACTTCTGCTTTCTGATCTTCGTCAGAACTCGATTTCCATGACAAATAGACTATCCTTCAGTGAAGAATAATTGAGCCTCGGTGTCATAATGGCATCTGTCTGTCTTGGGAGACCATGGTGGGTGCAGCAGACCATGGTGGATGCAGCAGACCATGGTGGGTGCAGCAGACCATGGTGGGTGCAGCAGACCATGGTGGGTGCAGCAGACCATGGTGGGTGCAGCAGACCATGGTGGGTGCAGCAGACCAGTGTTGTTTCAGTGTTATTTGTCCTATATTCTCTATCATCATTTTTCAGCTTATGGTAGCGGTAAGAAGAAAAGCAAACCACAGCGAAAGAAGCGGCGGATCGAGTATAACAGTGACGCATCCACTGAGCAGGAGGAGAGTAGTGCTGAGGAATATGCGCCCGCTGATGAAGGAGAGCAGCAAACAGATGTATGGAAGAGTAGTTTTCTGTTTAAGAAATAAAATAGACAAAGTTGATTTGCTTAGCAGAATGATTACAGACTAGATCTCTACCTGGGGTATGGAAACATTATACACTGTATTATACCAGGTGAAATTCCTGGTGGTTTAGCTTGCTTGACTCTACTGCAGTGCCTCCCCAAAAGAGGTTCCCACTCTGGGATCGAGCCCGGGCCACCTGGGCAGAAACCCGTAATTCTAACCACTGGTTTAGCTTGTGGTTAGAGCTTTCAACTGAACTGCTTATTTTGGCTATAACTTCAGTGGTTTTCACCGCCAACTGTTCCATCTTTAGCCAGTGCATCCTCCATGGTCAACATTGATCCTCCTGTTAATTCCCTAAATCCAATGTGAGGCAGTCTCTAATTTTGGTCCTGTTGCAGCAGGTTTGCGTTCAAAGCTCATAAGGGTTACTGAACTTTGTTATATTTTTAAAAGGCTAAGACGAAGACGAAAGCCAATCGCTTAGAGAGTTCGTCAGAAGACGAAAATGAAGATGAAAAGACCGATGCAGAATCCGAAAAAACGGACGCGGAAAACAAACATGGGAAATCTGAGGGCAAAAAAAGTGATGCAGAAAATGAGAATAGCAATGGAGAAGATGAAAAGAATAATGTTGCTGACACTCATGGTGATCCCAAGTCCGAAGACAAACCTCGGAAAGACAATATACAATTATCACAAACCTTGACTAAAACCAAGGCGACTACAGACAAAAACGCTTCCCGTCGGAACAATGATAGACATGCAGATGCCCTGACAGCATTGCAGGCCACTAGCAAACAGAGTAGTAATGAATCACCAGCCACTAAAGCCAATAACTCATTGAATCCACCAACGACGAATGTAATCCCAGAGACATCTAAGTCAGTACAACCTTCCAAACAACAAACGGCCAAGAGAACAATGCAAACTGGTCCTCAGACAAATAAGGTAAGCATGCGTTTCTTCCCGTGACTTTTCTTCCACTCATGTGATGGCATGTACGCGTGTCCAATGAAACTAATTTGCATTTCAGCTGGATAACTTCTCCATCAGTCCATCATACATAACTAAGGGATAGCGGAATAGCTCAGTGGAAGAAGCGCTGGGGTTGCAATCATGAGAACGTTGGCTCTAATCCGAGTCACAGTGGGCCACCGTTGTGAACATGGGCATTTATCCTAGCTCCTACCGCTCCAACGAGCCTCACGCTTAAGGTGGCCCGTTTTTTAAAGACGTAAGCTAATAGTGAGTTTTTTGTTACAGAACACTGCAGTTACGGAAGCTGTCCCAGTTCGTCCAGCATATCCAACCAACACTGGATTTACGTCATATCGACAACCCTACCAATCTCCTGTCAGTAGTCATGGGAGCCAATCACCTGGGTACCACGGCAATAACTCACCAGTCTATCATGGAAACCAGTCTCCTAACTATGGACCACCCATGCATCAATATCAGTATTCACCTGCACAAGGCAGACCTATGGTTTCTGCCCCCGGACCAGTACCAATACCGCCAGGTCGACACATGTCAACAGGTCCTGGAATGCCCATGATGGGTGGTCCACCCATGCAGCACTCCAATGGACAGAGTTATTATAACTACCCACATAGTAGTATACCTCCTCATGTGAGCGGACAGTGGCACGGCTATAATTCGTCGAGAATGCAGGCGCCCCCTCCGTATCAAAGCTATCCTGCAGAATATACCGCATACAATCAGTCCGACGTATCACCACAGACTGGCTTCGCTAGCCAAGAACCAGATTCTAGTGTTAAAGGCAGGGTTTCACCTCCGCCCACTGGAAATCTCGAGGTTGAGGATGATGAGATCTCAAGTTATATGACGATGGCGAGCTTTGTAACTGGAGGGGCTGACAAGGAAAACTGACCGGTTACGTCCTTCATTAAAAAAAAATATAACTGATCCGGATTGTGATCGGTAGTTCGTTGTGATGTTATGTATAATATTTAACTAGTCCATATTTTGATAGTTTTTATAAGTAGGTATGAATGAGGAAATACAGCCCAGAATTCATCTTTCTTTCTAATTAGACCGGATATCTATTCAGTTAGACCTTTTGTCAGTGCAAGTAAATAGGGGGGCTTTGGGTGGACCACTGGAGATAGTATATCTGTACATTGTCGATTGGGTAACCTGAATGAAACGATTGAATTCTGCATTAATGGAAAAAGGCCGATTTCTTAGTATTCGGATTCGTTATTTGTTAGGCAAGGCTATACACGTTAGTGTTGCTATTCTAACTGACTGTAAAGGAATTTTAATTTCAACATGATCAAGTGCTTGATCTACTGGATTGATGTTTATTATAGTTTTAGAGCCACACGCTGACTGTATAATGTATGGTTCAGAAGTGCTGCTTCTATGAGTCTCTGGTCTGTCTGAAATGCTTACATGGTCATTTTGATCTGAAGCTCATGGACCGTGTTTCTATTGCCTCTGTGAAACCTAAGATTTGTCAGAGACACGGAAATACTTTGCTTCTCTGGTTCACATCAGTGACTCTGTGTCACTGACACTGCACAGAAAGTTAAAAACATGTTTCAGTACCTTTGGAAATCGGTTTCTGGGGCCTGTTCGGAAGTGGTTTTGTTTACTAACACTGGATGAACCAATGGTAGTGTAGACTACGGTTGCGCACGCGCGCTGTTCAAAACAACTTCCATGGAAGTTAGAAGTTAGATTTTTACTTAGGCCTACTTACTTAAGTTAGTCCTTTGGTCTGTTGCCTACCGTTGACACCATGGATGATGACGTAGAAGCACACATCGAAGATATAAGTACCGCAAGTACCATCCCTACTGATCTGTCGATATCAGAAATATCTGATCTTCGGGTGGACAAGAGAAACCCATCTAAGAAACACAAGCAAAAACTGCAACAGAAGGAAAAAGACAAAATCTCTCGACAACTCTTAGAGAAGAAACAACTAGAACATGATCTGCAGCTTCTCAAAATAGAATTGAAGCAAAAGGATTACCTCGTAGAAAACATTCGCACTGAATATCAATTGAAAGTTGAGGACTTAGAGGAAAAACTGCAAGAATGTAGACACCAAAGACAGCTGATCCAAGCGAAGTCGGAGAGTGAACTTCACATTCACAAGGTACGAACTGCACTCTGCAGCAACGAAGTTTGAGATACCTGGAACAGCAACGTTCGAACAGTGTGAAGTCTTTGGGTTCAGTAAGACTCCACCATTCATTTGTTATACTTTGGTTTTCTCCTCAAGTTCCCAATCACCGAATAACATCCGCTAACTTACTAACTACTAAACTTAGTAACCTAGTCCAACATTCATTATTCCCTAAGTCAATCGTACTGCTACTAGGAAACATAAG
>Ga0224501_10004721_pt1 | contig 10741 bp, 9 predicted proteins | sample SF_Oct11_sed_USG_4_FD_169105 | JGI IMG/M metagenome (GOLD analysis project Ga0224501, IMG submission 169105) | Sediment microbial communities from San Francisco Bay, California, United States - SF_Oct11_sed_USGS_8_1 | ecosystem: Environmental > Aquatic > Marine > Sediment | place: USA...
TTTTTCTCCGATAATTTTACAGAGATTTGTTCGCTCACGCAGTCGAAGTTTTACACCTCCTCATTGGAGAAACGCTCAGCGAAAGATCGTCAGTATAAATGATGCGCAGGCTATTGAGCAGGCTGCTAATAAATGGACAAGGGGAGACAAATTGAAAGGTTGGTGTCTTCTGCTTGGAGGCATCCTATAAACGTGATGCGTCCACACCTATCCCAGTTACAAGGTCTTGGTGCGATGTATAGGAATACCTAACATCTACTCCCATGTAGATATTGCACTAGCGGGATTAATGAGATCCGGATCTCCACGCCCAAGTCTAAAGACCCCTGTCATATCTGTTGCATCTATACTGGTTGCATTGCTAATAACAACAAAGTCTAAGCCATTGTCAACAAACGTTGATTTTCACCACTGCATAGACTCTCATGAACTGTGCATTCAAAAGAAAACCTGCTTGTTTCGGAGACAAAACCCAAACAAGTGTGTGTGACTTTCAGTTTATATCATCGGTAGTATTTGCGCGTACATGTTGTTATGACTGGCTGTTGTATAGAAGCTGAGGCAGAAGGTGATACAGGGAAGGAGGAACGTCGCCCGCGAGCTCGACCAGCCCGTGATCCTGAAGAGCAAGAAAGACGTGAGCGGCTAAGGAGAAGTGACAAACACAAGACAGCCGCCTCACTTAATGACAGGTGGGGATAGCACCCTCGCTGTTAGCCTGTATCGCCCCATTCTGTAATCAATAACGTCACTTTCTGTCTGTATTTAAGTTTAGCTGTCCCTCTGTGATGTGCATCTGTCTTTTTTGGCTCGAATTGAACTTGTGTTGCCATTATTTGGTAGGGATTTTGTCTTGTTGCGGGTTTTACTTGACAATTGTTTTTCTCACGGAACAAAATGAAATGGCCGCTACGGTTGAGGCCAATAAGCAAGTGTGATGCTAGGTGGGCGGAGCCAGCGCCATCTTAATAGGGGTATAGAGTATATAGGGGTATAGGCTTCCACTACAATGTATATGAAACAGATTCGCTTTGGAAGGTCTCTAATATCCACGAATGACCGTTTAGGTGCGGAAGTTTATATACCAAATTGAAGCTAAACAACTCGGCTTGAATGAAAATGATCATCTTTTTATATGTTTAGCTTTTCCTTTGCTCAAAATCCCACTGAATGGAATAGTTTGTGTGCCTTGGTATAAGGCACCCAATGCTCATAGCTCCCAGAAACAGCAGTGATTTTGCTCTGTTTTGATCGATTAAATGGATTTCTGAGTATGATATGCTGGATGCGCTGCTATGGAGTCATGTTGGGAGATACACTGTAATGCCCACAGGTTCATTTGTGGCCAACTACCAATTTCCGCAATCCTAGTTCATGACATGCGCAGTAAATAATGCAACCTGATGATTCAGCATGAGTTGGGTAGCAGTGTAGCTATTCGTGATTGAACTGCTAGCGAATGGACTAGGCTAAGCCACCTCGAGATCTTTTAACAGCAGTCACAACTGTATTATAACTGTGCCTGGTAATAGGTAACAATTATGCGCCTCCACAGCATTTCCAAGCCATCTTATATTTCAGACATGTATGAATGTCAAATACTCCAGCTAAATAAAAGCTGAGCAGTGAATTCAGACACTCTTCTGCTAGTTCCCAGGAATCAACCGTATAAGAAATGACTGGGTGTATTACACATAATTTTATTTGTCGTAGAGTGGTTATAGTTCCTTGAAAATTGGGTATATAGCGTGCATATTGTAGCTGTTTGATCTCTGATAAGAGAGCTTAGCTATATCCCATGGCTATCTACTATATATGGGTTATGAACTAGGATTGTAGACATTGCGTAGTACCTAGTTGGTCTATCACTTAGTCGCTCATGAATCTGTGGGCAGCTGGCCATTACAGTGTAATCTCTCAACATGACTTCATAGCAGAATATCCAGCATAATGTACTCAGAAGGTCATTTTATCCATCAAAACAGGACCAAATCACTACTGTTTATGGGGACTACGAGCATCAGGTGCCTTATCCCAATGCACACAGACTATTCAATTCAATGGGGTTTGGAGCAAAAGACAAGCTAGATATCCAAAACCGACTCTTTCATCATAAAGCGGGGTTGTTTAGCTTCTATTGGGTATATAAACTTCTATGCATAAAGAGTCATTTGTGGATGTTAGAGACTTTCAAAGCGAAACTGTTTCATATACGTTGTAATAGGAGCCTATTGCCCCTATACGCTTCCATACCCCTATCAAGATGGCTCGATTGGCGCCCAACTAGCTTCTTCCGGCTGGCACATCCGGTCATTCCCTCTTGCTCCGTGGTTTTTCTTGTCCGACTTCAAGGAATATTATAAATTTTATGTTTGTAGATTCGCGTCTCAGGGCGATGAGACAGACCCCGCCGTTACCAAGAGACAGTCACCCAATCGCTCGGTGTCTCCTGCTAGGTAGGCCTGGCTTACTTTGATTCTCATAATTTTATGGGGTTGTAGATAGAGTTGGAGGATAACTCTGTGGGGTTGTGATTCAGATCTTGCAGCAGTCTGATCCTGACATGACGTGTTATTCAGATTGTATCTCCCATTCTTACAGCATTCATTTGAGACCTAATACATTTTTTTTCTATGACGGTTGAAATTGATATGTGACAAAAATATTTGTGGTTCATTGCAGACCTAAAGCAAAGAAGGATGAGAAGAGGGACCGGACTCCTTCCAGCGATGATGAGGCAAAAGTAAGTCATGCTGGAAATAAAATGGTCTGATACACTTGTTTATTTTATGATCAAATCTAACACCCCATAAACAGACAGGTGAAAATCTTGCCGATCTCTGCATCCTCTGGTATGTTGTCGATGCGGTCCTGCGCCTCGTCCCTGAAATCGGAGAATGTATTCTCGAAATCTTCCTTGAGATTTAGGAACACACCCTCTGCATTACCAGCCAAGTCTTCGGCATGACTCTGTATCTGTAATAATTAATAGAGTACTAGAGATATACTATATAACTTTTTGTGTTCTACTCGGGCCACTGGTCTTCGTATTTAGCGGACCATCTACAAGTCTAAGGCTTGTTCTGGAGACCAAGAAGCTATGAAGGACCTCATGTCCACAGTTAGAACCCAGCATGACCAAGAATTGAACCCAGGATCATTCGATCTTGAGCTTAGTGCTCTAGTCACTGGGTTATCCCAGTCTTCCAAATGATTTTTGGGTACGAAACTTGGGGAAAGTAGTCCGAGATTTTGGTTTCCTCTATCATGTAATCTGCAATGTGTGGATCTATTGTTAAATGAACTCACCTCCGCGGCTTTCTCCTCCGCCCATGTTTTTATGCGACCCAAGTCCAGGAATCGTCTCTGTCTCTGTTTGGTTCCACGAAGCGTATTCTAAATAAAGAACAATAGGGAACGCTTTTGGGTGAATAGAAAAAAAAAGTTATCACACAAGCCTCTTACATTCCGTGGAACTAGTTTTATCTATAGAGTTATGGGTTACAGGGGAGGAAAACTTGATGGTTATATTTGAACCAATGCTCTATAGTTGGTGTATATAATAGTGCTTTGTCTGTGCCCCATGTGTTATGGTTTGTGGCATGATGCATAGTTACCAATCCTCTGTCAAAAATACTGACTATATATTGACACACAAGACCATCAAATCTATGGGGGTAAACCATGGATCATTCTGAAAGCAAGCTAACTATGGCTTAGTGATGGCATCCATGTAAAAATAGGACAAACTCTTGACCGATTTTGTCAGGATAAGCCCTTACCTCCATTGGGTAGCTCACTGAGACTGCGACTACCGCAAACAGTACAAACACCGCAATCAGCCTCATGATGATAGTGTTTGATGAATACTGTCGGGCAGCAGAGCCAGTCCTTTTATTCTCTTGATCAGCTGACGATAGCCCTTATTTGATGGTAGATAGCATCTACTTACTGGTACCTCAATGTTGTGTAATTTAGAAAGTTGTGTAATAGCGAGATGCCACAGCTGATCATGATTGGCACCAATGACATGGACAAATTGGTAGAGCCTCACAAACTCGGCTTGATTTATACCATTATGGTGGTAGGCATTGTTTATCTGATGGCTTGTGTTGCATCGTTCAATATGGCAAACGACAAATGGTGTGTAAGCTGTGTCATTGCACAAGAATGACCATTGTAGGACAGTTGTGAATTTTAAAAGCCTTAAAATTCACTTCCCTTCGGTCATTCTCCTTCAACAGGACGTAACCTACGGAACTCAGCTGTATCCCGGTGGGGGCTGTATAGTCGTGTATCTCATTTGCTGGGCTTTAAATTGCTGTTTCTCTATGGGCCTCGCTTAATCTCTCATTTTACCCAGCAGGGTCCTACTCGATACTCCCCAATGAAGATTCTTCTCAACAATATGGAGAGTAAAAAAAATGGATCACAGCGGGATGTGAGAAGAGTCCGTAACTCTCGCAGTAAGTGCTTCGCCTTACACCCAGAGAGTTACCTACACCAGTTGTTTCCATTTCTTCTAATTCCAATGTGACCCAGAATTAGCTGATTATGTCTTTGTCCAGTATTCTGACACTGGGCTGAATATAAGTATCTTCACTAGTACCCCTCCTGTAAAGTGATTCTTTTTCCTTATAACCTAAATCAGCTCTGAAACATATTTAAGTATATCTAAGTTATATTAATCTGCGAAGTCTAATATGACAAACCAGTATAAATTCTCCCAAATGACTGACAATGGGCCTTTTCAGACGGTGACAATAAGGAGAGGAGTCGTAGTAAATCGCCTAGTCCAGCTAAACGCGATAGCCGTCGCAGTTCACCCCGACATGCTCCACAGTCCAGGGATCGTCGCAGCTCACGGAGTCCTAACAAGAGGACCCAGAGGCGTTCACCTTCCTCTGATAAACACCGCCGCGTCTCAGCATCTCCCAAACGCACTCGGTCCAATCATAGAGACTCGTCTAAATCTCGCTCCAGGAGTAAATCCAGTGAGAAAAGGTCAGCAGGGGTTATGGATGGATATGCATTTGTCTTGATCCAACCAATCATTCGGATCGCAACCCTAAATAAAGGAGGCCCACCCATACAATACCAGTTCAGTGGGGCAAATCGTAGGCATTGGCTTAGTAAGGCCATCTATGTTAAACTAGATGATCTTATCTTCTCTAATGATGCTCGTGCATAAGGTGTGTTATACTGAAGGATATTTTTCAGAAGTCGTTCTCCTAAGCGGCGAGCGGATTCCAATGACAGGAGACGATCCCAATCCAGCAAGAGACGGCGATCGCGATCCGATGACCGGCGACGCTCCAGATCCAATGACCGGCGACGCTCCCGATCCAATGACCGGCGACGTTCCCGATCCAATGACCGGCGACGTTCCAGGGAAAGGAGGCTGTCACGTGATCGTAGGCAGCCACCATACAGGCGTGCTCCTCGTCGCCGTCCCTCCCCCATAAGACGTCGCCTGGAGCGGCGTCCCTCGAGAGATCGCCGCAGATCGAGGAGCAATCGCCGGTCAAGGAGTGGGGATCGACGCAGACGAAGCAGAAATGGACGCTCGTCTTCATCTGATAGTTCTAGCTCAGATCGGGGTGCATCCAGACACAAAAATTCGACCACTCACATTGACCCATGGCAGAGAAAGCCGAGGTGAGATAGTCAGTTATTAACCTCATATCGTAGGGTCAAGGTGATTCTCCCAAACCATGTCTACAGTATCCATCAATATTACGGGCTTATCCTGAATGTGAAGTATTTGAGTGCTTTGTTAATCGGTGTACATGCAGATGAGGTATACCTATCCTTATCGAGTCAGAATTATCTCAGTTTTATGACATTTGTCTAGAAGCGATCCCAGTATGTGAATCTGTCATTGCACGCATAATCGAGTTTAATCGTTCTCTACTTCAGCCTGTGTCTTCGAGATCAATATTATTCTTAGGTGTTCTTGTCTATATCTGATAAAATTCTATTGAATGGAGTGGGACATTGCATGTCTGAGAACTTGCATCCATGGATATCGGTACCAAAGACAAGACCCCCCCATAATTGTCACGCATGTACTTTTACTTTTGACATAGCACAGATGACCGCGGATAATAATTTATAGCAAATGTTTTAACAGCTGTTACTTTTCCAGGCCAGAGTCAAAATCGCCCAGAAGGAGCAAATCAAGGTCAGTGTTATGATACAGCATAGCTATATCTCTATGTGACAGACATAAGTGTATGCTGTAACTCGCCTTGTATCCTGCCAAGGAGTTTTTTAGCTGACCAAATATCACTAAAACCGTGTAAATTTGATTTGCGGACCGCAAATTTCCTCTGCTTGCTCTCCGGTTGATGAGAATTTTTTCTGAGAAAAGTCTCTGAGTCTAAGTAAATTGGAAGGTTACGAGTCTTGCCTTAGCAATAGGTGGCAAACTTGCTGGATGGTAGTGTGTTGCAACAAATAACTAAATAAAACATAACCGTTTCTTCCGACATACCTCAACCATCTTATGAGAGAAGGCTATAGCACCGGCCTGGATTGCTGATTTGTAATACTCGATTAAAAATGCCAGGCCATTAACCAGATAGAAATTATACTCTAATTTATTAACTCATAGGAAGTATGTTGCTTCATATTTATTTTCCACTGCTGTAGGAGCAGTCGATCAAGCTCAAGTTCAACGCGATGACCTCAGTAATCAGAATGAATGAAGGAGTCTTTCAGCAATAAGTACCTTCACCCATCTATGTAAACCTGTGTCCATTCCTGTAAAATTTTATAATAAAACATGCACACTCAAAATATAATAGCCACTTTACATGATAGCATCATCGCCGGGGTGACCATTGTGATAGCGCTGAAAATGATGTCACTCTCCGGTCAGCCACTGCCACATATACGCTATTCTCTCCCGCGGAGAGCAGCTGTGACCAATTATAGTGCAGATTTGAATTTGCTACACCCATAAGCTTTGACATGGCTTCCGGAACATTTATATTTAGTTTGACCATTTTTGATAGCAAGGGCTGATAGTATATGCTGCCCTGTCTTGATGAGTTGCGCTATAAAGTGTTGGGAGTTCACAACGCTATTTTCCATAGGCTAGATCATTTAATAAAAACCTCGTGTAAGCGTTTTGATTTTTACTACCTTTAATAAGGTCTGTAATTTTAACGCTTTCATCAAATGATCCACCTTCATCAGAGTGTAATGAAATCAGATAACAACTATGCAGTGTGCATGGCGAAGAACATGCCAGCATGGTGTATATCCAGTTGGATCCGACTGGCTGTACTTTTCTTTCTTCTTGTCCAACGAAACGTCCCTTATAGTTATAAGTTATAGTTATACACGCGTTCTGGTGGTGGTGATTCAGTGATAAAAGAAAGCAGATGTTGAGAATCATTACTACTTCTTGTATAGCAATGAATTAATGAGTCTCACAGATCACTTTGTAGTGTATACTAGGCAGCGATGACTCACTCAACCACTCCTCTCTCTAAATTCAAGGAGTGGCCAGTGGGTGAGTCATTGCAAAATACACCTACATGTGAGACCATCACAGAGGTACTTTCATTCATACAAATGTTTGCGACCAGAGACGATATCACTGGCTGCGGCAATGATTCAGACGCCGGGACGGGACCATCGATATGAATTATGTGACTAATATTCATATTCATGCTAGCGAATAGGAGTTGAACGAGGGATTCTAGCCGGAAGAACGGTGAGTGCTGATTAACATCAGATTTAGGAAAATTCGATTATCTGATGTGGGCAATATTTGGTTCAAAATCCAGTCCAAATCAATTTTCTCATTTATATAACTAAGTTGCTATCTACAGACAGAATTAATGTGTAGTTTTATTAACATCTGTCAGTCAAAGTTCAGAGTTTTCAAGCCGCTTTTATTTACTCACGGTTGCCACGATACCAAAAGAGCAGACAGCAGGACTGTTCGTCGGGTGCGACTTGTCCACCCACTCTTCCATTGATCCATTCGCATCACGCAAGTGCAGGGGGTCGGATAAAAAAGCAAAGCGAACGTTCACTTACCTATATTGAACATTATCGGAACAGACAAACGACTGGTTCGTTAAAGTAAAAGCACTACAATCGGGCTCAAGGTCATCATCTCTACTACTACTAGCTCTGCTCTCAAACCCAATTGCCAAGCCCAATGATAAATGAGTCAATCTGACCATCTGAGTGATTTCTATTCAAGCAGTAATCTGATCTATTAACTCATTATCGACACAATAAGACAAAAGCTGAGGATTAAAGGCATATAGATCCCAGTTGTCGAGCTAGTCGCCTTGCCCTCAAGCTTCAGGAAAGGAGTAACTCAATTACTAGAAGTCTTATTATACCACTCACTACTAGAACGTTATCCAGAGGAGATGGGTAAGTTCATATCATAGCGCATATGCATGATGACAGACTGTATGACTAATTCTTAAAACCTTGCAAATTTGGAGCAGAAATCAGGTCTGGCGACATGAACCTCTTTGCAGAGATTTGTTGACAAATAGCAAATTGCCACACTCAATGTCCATATACGAATAGTTGTGAAAAGATAAGTAATACAGTATGCTTATAGAGTTAAGAGTACATAGGTCATTGAACATACGACATAACGCGAGTTATATTGGTAAGTTTGGAATTGAGAATTACACAATGAAGCTTCTAGAGGAGAAGGTTTGTATATCTATGTTTTAGGCCTTGCCAGGCCAGCGGACCCTCAACCCGGGAAGATCACCCATCACAGTATAGAGGTCATATGGGATGAGGATATGAATGCTGCTGCCGATGCTGATATAACAGGAGATGCTAGATTAAGAGTTGTCCTGCAGAAACAGGATAAAAATACTGCAGCCTGGAGTAATATCTACAGGTAGTCCTACTATGCAGAGGGGCTGTGGCAGAGTGGGTATAGGTAGCTCTCGCCACTGGCGCTTAGGGTACCTGATTCAAGACAGGTTTTGCATGAGATTTGTCAATAACTCTCCCCATTCACCTGTAAGAGAATGGGTACCTGGATATCTTAAGCAGCTGGGAAGGTGGAAACGGCTAGGGAAAAGGAATGACACCCCACCTGAGTTACATCATTGCTCTTTTAACAGCCATTCCCCAACCTTGCCAATGGCTGATCGAGGAACTAATATATAAGTCTTGCAAAGTTCCATCCATTTGCCATACAGATCCGCTTAGACTCATGACCTTAATTGCTGGTTATAGAGCAAAACACATTTTTAAATGACCATGAAACTGTGCTTCCTTAGGTAGTGAGATAGTTTAATCGAAATCCCAAAGTGACACAGACTTTTATCGATGAAACGTGGAAATAAGGCTCAGTGTATATGCAACTGGATACCTTAAATGCAACTACCCTGTGGCTAAAGAAATTTCCTATTCCAATCACATGTCACAGAGTGGCAGCTAATAGAGACACCAGTGTATGTACAGCAAACAGCACTGGACTTGTTACGAGAATGGAAATTAACTTTAGAAGATTCGAGTGAGCCTATATGTACAGAATCAGGTGCCTTTACCAAGAAGCATGATTCCTCTCAAGGGTTCCGGATAGAATTCTAATTGATAATCAATGCAAACTGTTCATAAAAATTGTTCTTTTGTTTATAAGTTAAAGTTAGGAAATTGTGCTTGTTGACCTCCTAGACGAATAAGGATTTATTTGAAATGTAATATTATTTACTTCTTCAAAAACGGCTTGATACCGTGTATTACAACATATGCATGCATGATTCCCCGTAATCCGGCTGTCTCACCAAACTGCCATGTTTGTTATGCGTCTTAATTGAGGCTCAGAGCTTCTATGTACCATTTGCAAAATAGCAGGATTATATTGACCCATGGTCAACATTCAGTACCTGAAGGCCATTCGAGTTCTAGTTAAAGTTTGTTGGTACAACATTCCAATGTGTTGATCTTATCAAATTTCTCATGTTCTTTCTTATAGCTTTATTTGCTAACCCACCTCTGGTTAGCATGGTGGCAGAAAAGCCTTATGGTTTTCTGGATACCAGGATCGATCAACGGCTCTCGAGTGCTTGGCTCAAGATCCTGCGTTTAAATGCTGGTCATCCTGAGCGTACACTGTGAGAGTGAGCTCCTCACATTATTTCTATACCTTCTACAGCTCCAACAAGCCTCAGTCTTAGGGGGCCTGAGTATACACCAAAAGTAAGGCTACTCTAGATACCTTATTATACTCACAGCAGCGGGACCAAAACAAACTACATTGGTAGACTGTCGTTGTAGTGGCTATGCAGACCGACACAATCATGAAAACCTAGAGCCATCTACCACCTATATCTTCAGACTCAAATATCAGAATGATGAGGAATCTAGCCCATGGAGTCATCCTGTGTCTGTCAATACAACCAGTAAGCGATGCAAATTGCCTTGTTTCAAGCCAGCCGCTCATTGGTAGATATCACAAACTCTCCGTAGCCATCTGTGCTGCTTTGACCCGCAACCAAAAACCATCCAGAGCCATCCATAGCTCAGTAAACCCAGGGTCACAGGGTCACAGGGTCGCAGGGTCACAGGGTCATAGCCATCCACGAATGGCTGTACAAGCAAATAATCGGTTAGTGTACATGCAGGCTTACAACTGATTTACGACCATCACAGACACAACTAGTCACTTCATCTCCTTGTCCATCCACTAGAAGGCATTGGCAGAAACTACTCATTCCCACGTCACATGACCACCTGC
>Ga0224501_10004722_pt1 | contig 10738 bp, 10 predicted proteins | sample SF_Oct11_sed_USG_4_FD_169105 | JGI IMG/M metagenome (GOLD analysis project Ga0224501, IMG submission 169105) | Sediment microbial communities from San Francisco Bay, California, United States - SF_Oct11_sed_USGS_8_1 | ecosystem: Environmental > Aquatic > Marine > Sediment | place: USA...
GGCCAAAGCATGAGCCGGTTCCAGCGCGGGAATAATGCCTTCGGTTTCAGAGAGTAGATGGAAAGCCTCCAGCGCCTCCTTATCCGTCACGACAAAATAATCGGCGCGGCCGGTCTTCTTATAGAAACTGTGTTCAGGACCAACTCCCGGATAATCTAAGCCGGGAGCAACGGAATGCGCGGGAAGAATCTGCCCGTCGCTGTCATGGAGAACATAACTTTTTGAGCCGTGCAGGATTCCTATCTCTCCCGCATATAGAGGAGCAGCGTGTCTGCCACTTTTTATTCCCAGGCCGGCTGCTTCCACTCCGATAAACTTTACTGCATCGTTATAGAAAGGGTGAAATAGCCCGAGGGAGTTACTCCCGCCGCCAACGCAGGCTATTAAGTAATCGGGCAGGCGGCCTTCCTTTTCCCGTATCTGACGCTTGACTTCCTTGCCAATAACTGACTGAAAATCCCTTACCATCATAGGATAAGGATGCGGACCGACACAGGAACCCAAAAGATAATGCGTTGTTCTCACATTGGCAACCCAGTCCCTGATTGTCTCGTTGATTGCATCTTTTAGAGTTCTGGTTCCCGAAGAGACGGGAATGACTTTCGCCCCCAAGAGTTCCATCTTAAAAACATTGAGCGATTGCCTCTTTATATCCTCAGTTCCCATATAGATTTCGCAATCTAATCCCAAAAGGGCACAAGCAGTAGCTGCGGCTACCCCGTGTTGGCCGGCGCCTGTCTCCGCAATAATCCTCCTCTTGCCCATCCTCCTGGCCAAAAGCGCCTGGCCGAGAGTATTATTTATCTTGTGGGCGCCGGTATGGCAGAGGTCTTCTCTCTTAAGATATATCTTCGCGCCGCCCAGTTTCTCTGTCAGGTTCCGGGCAAAATATAGAGGTGTAGGTCTTCCTCCATATTCCGTCAGATAATATTTGAGTTCATCCTGAAAACTTTTGTCCCTCTTTGCCTTATTGTAAACTTGCTCAAGCTCTTTGAGGGCGGACATTAAGGTTTCGGGAACAAACTTCCCTCCAAAGATACCAAAATAACCTGACCTGTCTGGCAAAACCTTTTTCATATTGATATTCCGATTTAAAGTTATAGTCTCTTTGCTCTAATTCGATTTATCAACTCACGCATTAGGTTGTAATCTTTTCGCCGGGGAGTCCTCTCTACGCCACTGGCTACGTCTACACCATAGGGATTGACCTTTTCTATGGCCTGGACGACGTTGTCAGGAGTAAGACCTCCCGCCAGAAATACCGGCTTATTAAATTGCTTTGCTTCCACTGCCAGATCCCAGTTGAAAATTTCTCCTGTTCCTCCCTCTATCCCCGGAACGTAAGAGTCGAGAAGATAATAATCTACATTGTACCTCTCGATATCTACCAGATTTTCTTTGCCTCTCATCCTGAACGCCTTGATTATCTTCAGTCTCGCACTTTGAGTCTGCAACTCTCGACAGTATTCAGGAGTCTCCTCGCCATGAAGCTGCACCAGATTTAGCCTGCATTTTTCGGCAATTCTCTTGACTATTTTCATCTCTGCGTTTACGAAAAGACCTACAGGCTGCGTGAAGGGAGGAAGTCTCCCAATAATCTGACCTGCCAATTTGGGAGAAATTTTGCGAGGGCTGTCCTTGTAGAAATTGAAGCCTATATAGTCAGCTCCCAGATTGACTGCCCACAAGGCATCTTTTTCATTGGTGATACCACAGATTTTTATTTTGACCATCAATACTAACGCTCGGGCGACCATCCCGATATATCGGGACCGCCCCTACAAAAGAATCCAGAATTTCTTACTCGATATTCGGAACTGCTGCCAGAGCCTCTTTTATCTTCTCCTCCGGATAAGCGTAATCCTCTAACTTCTTATTCAGGTAAGCGTCATAGGCAGCGAGGTCGAAGTGTCCGTGTCCGCTGAAGGCTATCACGATGCATTTTTCTTCGCCCGTCTCCTTGCATTTTTTTGCTTCATCCACTGCCGCCTTTATACAATGGGCTGTTTCCGGAGCGGGAAGGATCCCTTCCGTGCGGGCAAATAGAACTGCTGCTTCAAAAACGGAATTCTGATGGTACGCTCTGGCTTCAATAACTCCTTTGTTCACCAGAAGGCAAACCAGGGGAGCGTCACCATGGTACCTCAGTCCTCCGGCGTGTATTGGTGGGGGAACAAACGAATGGCCCAGGGTAAACATTTTTACTACCGGAGCTATCTCAGCAGTATCTCCGAAGTCGTATCGGTAAGGACCTCTGGTCAAAGTCGGGCAGGCTTCCGGCTCGCAGGCGATTATCTGTATCTTTTTACCATCCAATTTGTCTTTAACAAATGGGAACGAGAATCCGGCAAAATTGGACCCTCCACCTACGCAACCTGTCAAAATATCGGGTTTCTCCCCGGCTATTTTTAACTGTTTTTTAAGCTCCAGTCCCACAACAGTTTGATGTAAGATTACGTGATTTAAAACACTGCCCAGAGAGTACTTGGTATCGTCATGTGTTGCGGCATCTTCTACTGCTTCTGATATGGCAATGCCCAGGCTGCCCGGACAATCAGGGTCTTTCTTCAGGATACTTTTTCCTACATTGGTTAAATTAGTCGGCGAAGGATGGACTTCTGAGCCCCACGTCTCCATTAAGATTCTCCTGTAGGGTTTCTGTCCATAACTTACTTTCACCATATAAACTGTGCATTTCAGCCCAAAAAGATTACAGGCAAAAGAAAGGGCACTTCCCCACTGCCCCGCTCCTGTCTCAGTGGCAATTCTTTTTGCTCCTTCCTTTTTGTTGTAGTAGGCTTGGGCAACTGCTGTGTTTGGCTTATGGCTTCCGGGGGGACTTACGCTTTCATTCTTGTAATAGATTCTCGCAGGAGTATTCAGTGCTTTCTCTAATCTATAAGCTCGATGTAAAGGCGTCGGTCTCCACAGCTTATAGACATCGAGGACCTCATCCGGTATGTCGATCCAGCGCTCCTGGCTTACTTCCTGTTTGATTAACTCCATAGGGAAGATAGGAGCAAGGTCCTGGGGCCCCAGTGGCTTTAAGGTCTTAGGATGCAATGGCGGAGCCAGAGGCTCTGGCAGGTCCGGCTGGATGTTGTACCAGGCCTGCGGAATCTCCTTTTCTGATAGAATGATCTTCGTCTGTTCCATACACACCTCCTGAATTTTTGCACGGTTAAAACCGTGCCTACAATTTTAAGTACCCAATTCTTCCAATTTTCTGCCGATATCTTCGCTTTCCAGCAAAACTTGTCCAACCAATATAGCATTTATTCCTATGTTTTTCAACAACAAAACGTCTTCCCTCGTTTTGATGCCGCTTTCGGAAACAACTGTCTTTTCCCGGGGAATCTTCTTTCTCAACTCTTTGGTTACATTGAGGTCCACAGTGAAATCTTTCAAATTGCGATTGTTTATCCCAATAATCTCGGCAGAAGTGGAGAGAGCTTTCTTTAGGTCTTCCTCGCTATGAACCTCAACCAGAGCCTCCATTCCCAGGTTCTCAGTTATCCTCACTAATTCGCCTATCTGTTTGCCATCCAGGATGGAAGCAATCAAAAGGAGAGCATCTGCGCCAAAAGCTCTCGATTCATAGAGTTGGTATTCGTCAATGATAAAGTCCTTACGCAGGATGGGAATGTTAACGCTCTGTTTAACAGAGAAGAGATGCAGGATATCTCCCTGAAAATACTTATCTTCTGTCAGGACAGAAATGGCCGCTGCCCCATTTTTTTCATAAGTCCGGGCTATCTTTTTGGGATGAAACTCTTTACAGATAAGACCGCTGGAAGGAGAGGCTCTCTTAATCTCGCAGATTAGACTTATTTTTCCCGGAAGAGAAATTGACCCTTTGAAATCCCTGGCTGGAGGAAGAGTATCAATCTTATCCTTCAGTTTAGCCAGGGGAATCTTTTCTTTCTTTTCCGCCACCCTCTTTTTTTTATAGGAGACTATCTTCCCTAAAATATCCATGAAATTATAGCCTTCCCCCTCACCCTAACCCTCTCCCCAAAGGGAGAGGGGATATACCCTTCACGCTAACGCTTTCCCCCAGGGGAGAGGGGCTTTCCGCCTGTGGTGTATTCTTTCAGGAGTTCCAGCTTTTTCATCGCCTTGCCGGAATCGATTGAATCTTCAGCCAGTTTAATCCCTTCTTTAAAATCTTTCGCTTTTCCTCCGGCTACAAGAGCAGCAGATGCATTCAGGAGAACGACGTTCCGCTGCGCACCTTTTTTCCCTTTGAGTATTGAATAGACTATCTCAACGTTTTCTTTAACTTCGCCTCCCTTTATTTCGTCAGGATGGGAGACAGGAAGACCGAAATCCTCCGGCCGGATATGGTAGGTTTTTACCTTCTTATTTTTCAATTCAGAAACTTTGGTGGGACCGGTAATCGTAATCTCATCTAAAGTATCTAAACCATGAACAACGAAGGCTCTCTTTACTCCCAGGTTGTTCAACACGTGAGCCATCATTTCCGTGAGTTCACCATCATAAACTCCCAGAACCTGGGCCGTGGCGCCGGCAGGATTAGTTAAAGGGCCAAGAATATTAAATACAGTGCGCAGCCCGATTTCTCGTCGGGGACCTATAGCGTACTTCATAGCTCCGTGAAATAGGGGAGCGTAGAGAAAACCTATCCCAATCTCCCTCACGCACCCGGCAACCACCTCAGGAGGAACATCGAGGTTCACTCCCAGGCCCTTTATGACGTCGGCACTTCCACAACCTGAAGAGACTCCCTTGTTTCCGTGTTTAGCCACCCTGACGCCACATCCAGCCACCACGAACGCCGTGGTGGTAGAAATGTTGAAGGTGTTCGTCCCCGTGCCCCCTGTGCCACAGGTATCCACTATTGTCTCCCAATCAATGTTGATTTCCTCCCGATCTATGTCTATTTCCGGCAAGACATTAATTTGGGTTGCCTTAGCGCGCATCACCCTGGCACATCCTGTTATCTCTTCCACGGTCTCTCCCTTGATTCTCAAGGCAGTGATGAAAGCTCCAATCTGGGCATCGGTACATTTTCCTGACATAATCTCTTCCATCACTTCAACCGCTTCTTTTTCTTTGAGGTCTTCCCCTTTTACAATTTTGGCAATTGCTTCCTTAATCATTCTCTTCTCCTTGGAAAAATGGGGTCAGAGTGATTTTCCCATTCCCCTCTGTTTCAAATCATCTTTATAGAAAAATGACTCTGACCCCTTTTTCTCTTTTTCTCTGATGACATCTATTTTCTAAACCTCTTTGCTATTTCCAAGAAATTCTTCAAAAGCTTCTTTCCTTCTTTGGTGAGAATAGATTCTGGATGGAACTGCACTCCCCAAATCGGGTAGTCTCTATGCTTAATCCCCATAATCTCTTTTCTATCTGCCCGGGCGGTAATCTCTAAACATCCGGGCAGGGTATCCGCCTTTACAATCAGCGAATGGTAACGTGTTGCCTCAAAAGGATTAGTAATCCCTTCGAATAGGTCCTTCTGGTTATGGTAAACCAGGGAAGTCTTACCGTGCATAATTTTTTCTGCCCTGACCACTTCTCCACCAAAAGCATAACCGATGCACTGGTGACCAAGACAGACTCCCAGGATGGGAATCTTTCCCGCAAACTCTCTTATCAGACTGCAGGATATCCCCGCATCTTCGGGTCGTCCCGGGCCGGGGGAAATAATTATTTTTTCCGGCGCTAATTCATCAATGCCTGAAAGAGAGATCTTATCATTGCGGAAAACCTTCAATCTCTCTCCCATCTCTCCTAAATATTGCACGAGGTTATAGACAAAAGAGTCATAATTGTCGATTACGAAAATCATCATTCAAATCCTTTCTCTGCCATCTCAATCGCCTCAAATAATGCCTTTGCTTTATTTAGCGTTTCCTCATATTCATTCCTGGGAATCGAATCAGCCACAATACCTGCCCCTGCCTGGAGAAAAGCTCTTTTTCCCTTTATCAGGATTGTCCTGATTGTAATCGCCATATCCATATTCCCCTGAAAGCTGAAATATCCCACTGCTCCAGCATAGGGTCCTCTCCTTAAATTTTCCAGCTCTTCGATTATTTCCATTGCCCTGACTTTAGGCGCTCCGGAAACTGTGCCCGCGGGAAAACAGGCCCTGAGGACATCGAAGCTGTCCATTCCTCTCCTTAGTTTGCCGATTACTCCGGAGACAATGTGCATTACATGGGAATATCTCTCAATGACCATCAATTCCGGCACCTTAACGCTGCCATACTCACAGACCCGACCGATATCATTCCTTCCCAAATCGACCAGCATAAGATGTTCCGCCTTCTCTTTGGAACTTTTGAGCAATTCTCTTTCTAATTTTTTATCTTCAAGTTCGTCTTTCCCCCGCGGTCTGGTACCTGCTATAGGTCGAACTTCAACCGTTTTTCCCTCCTGCCTGACGAGAATTTCCGGTGAAGAGCCGACAATATTCATCCCGCCCAGTGAAAGATAATACATATAAGGTGAGGGATTGATAATCCTCAGCGCCCGGTAAATATCGAAGGGATGAGCGCTAACCTTCGTTTCTAACCTTTGCGACAGAACAGTCTGGATAATGTCTCCTCGTCTTATATATTCCTTAGCCTTTGCCACAATTCTCTCAAAACCGTTTCTGGTAAAATTAGATTGCAGGACTATCTTTGAGCTTCCTGGCCGTTTTGTTTTGGGTCTCTTTCTTGGTTTCTTTCTCAACTCGGTTATTAACCTTTCAATCTTCCTGCACGCCTCGTTATACAAACTTTTCAGATTAATTTTTTCTTTATCTAAATGGACGCAGGACACAACCTTAATTGTGTGAGCTACGTGGTCGAAGATTAAGAGATTATCTGTAAATATGAACTTACAGTCAGGCAGGTCCAGGTCATCGGGATTAGCGCTGGGGATATCTTCAATGAACTTTACCATATCGTATCCAATATAACCTACAGCTCCTCCGTAGAAGCGGGGTAACCCTTCCACTTCTACCGGTTTGTATTTCTGCATAATTTTTCTCAATTCTTCGAGAGGATTCTCCGTCTCTTTTACCTGCCGCATCACCGAAGTCTTAAGACTCAATGTCACTTTTTTCCCTTTACTTTCAAAAATTAATGCCGGGCTACTGGACAGGAAAGAGTACCTTCCCAGCTTCTCTCCCCCTTCTACACTTTCCAGAAGATAAGCATACTTTCCCATACCAACTTTGGTGAATGCAGAGACAGGAGTTTCCATATCGGCGAGGATTTCTTTATAGACGGGAAGTAAATTTCCTTTTTTTGCCAGTCTTTTGAATTGACTAAAACCTGGATGGAACATGAATTCTCTCTAATTACTTTTTCTTATACACCTTGCCCGGGTCAAAAACTTTTTCCCCGACAATATCGTATTTTCCTTCCTTATTAACCTTCCTGAAGAAACATGACCTGTAGCCCATGTGGCAGGCAGCGCCGCCCAGTTGTTTCACTTTTACCAATAGTGTGTCGCCATCGCAATCGAAAAAAATCTCTTTGACCTCCTGAAAATGTCCTGATTCTTCTCCTTTAGTCCACAGTCTCCCCAGGGAGCGACGCCAGAAACAGGTCTTTCCCGTGGCTATTGTCTTTTCTAAAGATTCCTTATTCATATAAGCCAGCATCAAAATCTGACCATCATCATAGTCCTGCACTATTGCTGGAATTAAACCCCGGCTATCAAATTTCAACTCTTCCATAAACTTCATCATTACCTCCCATTGGAAAATGGGGTCAACTCTATTTTTGATTCATTAAAATAGTTAAATAGAGTCGTGATAGGGCCAAAAATAGAGTTGACCCCATTTTCTACTCTTCTGCTATTTCTATAGCCTCCTGAAGTTTTATACCACCCGTATATAGCGCCTTGCCGATAATCATTCCGGAAACCCCATACTCTTCCAGTTCTTTAATGTTCTTTACATCATCCAGGGTGGAAATACCGCCACAAGCAATAACCGGAACTCTAACCTTCTCAGCAAAAGCCTTAATCCTCTTCACATTGGGGCCTTTTAACATTCCGTCCTTCTTTATATCGGTAAAGATTATTTTTTTCACTCCCATCTCTGCCACTCTTTTGGCCAGAGTCGCCGACCGAACAGCCGTAATTTCCTTCCAGCCTCCGATAGCTACTTTTCCGCCCATTGAATCTATACTTATTACAATTTTATCTCTGAACTTTTTCAGTGCTTTCTTTACCGTATCTGTATCATAAATCGCGGAAGTGCCCAGGATAACTTCAGCAACGCCACCAGATAATACTGCTTTGATAGTATCCATATCCCGTATACCACCGCCCACTTCTACAGGAATTTTGATACTCTTTGCAATTTTCGCAATCAGCTCAAGATTCTGGATTACGCCAGCAAAGGCACCATCGAGGTCGACTATGTGAAGCTTTTTAGCGCCCTGTGCCTGCCACAGCTTCGCCACAAAGACGGGGTCCTTGGAAAATATGGTCTCCTGTTCCAATTTCCCTTGAATCAGGCGAACACAGTTCCCACCCCGAATATCAATAGCCGGAATAACAAGCATACTATCTCCTACAACGCCAACTTTTCCCTGCACTATTTCTTAATGCGAGGGGATTTGGTGTAGCGAGCATGTTTACAGTCGACCTTTGGTTGAAGGAATCCCTTTTAACTTTGGATTTATCTTAACCGCTTCGCGCAAGGCTACTCCAAAGCCTTTAAATATTGCTTCAGAAATGTGATGGTTATTCCTGCCGTACCTTAAATTAACATGCAGAGTAATACCCGCATTAATACATAATGCTCGAAAGAAATCCTCGACCAGCTCAAAATTGAACTGTTCTCTCTTTTTAGTCTCTTTTTTGAACTTGACATTAAATGCCAAATAAGGCCTGTTAGAGATATCTAAACAGATTTCCGAAAGCGCCTCATCCATAGGCACCAGGGAGAAACCATAGCGAGATATTCTATCCTTTTTTCCCAATGCTTTTTTTATTGCCTGTCCCAGAGAAATTCCCAGGTCTTCCGTAGTGTGATGGTCGTCAATGCGCACGTCACCGGAAGCTTTTATCTTCAAATCAATGCAACTAAACCTGGCTACGAGTTCCAGCATATGGTTGAGAAAAGGGATTGGCGTACTTATGTTATAATTACCCTTTCCGTCTAAATTTAGCTCTAATCTAATCCGTGTTTCCCTGGTCCTTCTGTCTATCTTTGACTTTCTCATTTCACCTCCAACGTTGTTACTTTTTGAGTCTTACCTTTATTGATTCGGCGTGACTTGCCAGTCCTTCTACTTTTGCAAAATTGACTATATCTCGAGCTGACCTTTTCAAACCTTTCTCGGAACACGCCACTACCACCATTTTTTTCAAAAAATCTTTAACCGACAGTCCGGAAGAGAACCTCGCGCTGCCTCCTGTAGGCAAAACATGGCTTGGCCCCGCGTAATAGTCGCCAATGGCGACGGGAGACCATTTGCCAAGGAATATCTCTCCTGCGTTCTTTATCTCAGGTAAAATTCTCTCCGGTCTATCTGTCAGAATTTCCAGATGTTCCGGAGCGAACTCGTTGGCAAGGTGTACGGCTTCTTTCATACTCCCCACCCGCATCAGGCTGATTCCTTTGCTTTTTATTCTTATTTTTTTCTGAACGATATTTTTTATTCTCCTGGAAGTGGTAATTAGTCGGGCAGTGGCGCCTCCTCCGTGTTCTACCTGGGCTAACAGGTCGGATGCTATATAGTCAGGATTGGCATTCCCATCAGCAATAATCAATATTTCCGAAGGACCAGCCAACATATCAATTCCTACGTCGCCAAAAAGAAGCCTCTTGGCAGTAGTCACATATACATTCCCCGGCCCCACAATCTTATCCACTTTGGGAATTGTCTCAGTTCCACAGGCAAAAGCAGCAATTGCCTGGGCGCCGCCAACTCTGTAGATTTCCTCCACCCCGCATATCCGGGCAGCCACCAGGACCTCGGAACTCAACTTACCCGGCGGGGAAGCCATGGCAATCCTATCAACCCCCGCTACTCTTGCCGGCACTACGGTCATCAACACCGAAGAGGGATAAGCAAATTTTCCTCCCGGCACATAGACTCCCACTTTCTCCACGGGACGCCAGAGCTCAAGAAAACGAATCCCTTGCAAAGTCGCTTTTGAGAACTGCCGACTTTTTCTTGTAATCTCCCTGTATTCACCAAGGTGGAATTTCTCTATATTTTTCTTTGCTCTTTTTATCAGGCTGACAAAATTTAAGCCAACCTTCTGGAAAGCTCTGTCAATCTCTCTCTTTTTCACTCTCAGTTGGGCTGGCTTCAAAATAAGACCATCGTATTTCCTGGTATAGAAGAGTAAAGCCTTGTCCCCTTGATTCTTTACCTTTTCCACGATTTCTCTAACTTTTTTTTCTGCTGTTTTCAAACTTCTATCTACCCCTTTCCAGTATAGATTCTCTCTCCACCGACACTTAAAAGATAGTTTGTGAAGAGCTATTGGAATTTCAGCCAAAAAACGAGGACGAGAAACTACGTCAATGCGAGGGATCTGGTGTAGCGAGCATTAGAATTTTTAGCCAAAAATCGAAGAATAAATGTCATTGCGAGGAAGCCCCGCACACTAAATGTACGGGATAAACTCCGCGACCGAAGTCCCGATTCATCGGGACCGCGCTCCTTTTCCCGATTTTCAATCGGGACTCGCAATGACAGGCAGTGCTCAAAGAGCAAAAAATTGTCAGCGAGCGAACCAAATCCCGAGC
>Ga0224501_10004723_pt1 | contig 10736 bp, 8 predicted proteins | sample SF_Oct11_sed_USG_4_FD_169105 | JGI IMG/M metagenome (GOLD analysis project Ga0224501, IMG submission 169105) | Sediment microbial communities from San Francisco Bay, California, United States - SF_Oct11_sed_USGS_8_1 | ecosystem: Environmental > Aquatic > Marine > Sediment | place: USA...
TGCCACTATGCCACTATGCCACTATGCCACTATGCCACTATGCCACTATGCCACTATGCCACTATGCCACTATGCCACTATGCCACTATGCCACTATGCCACTATGCCACTATGCCAACTATGCTCACAACTAGAGTGCTGCTTGCAAAGATTTTTATCTACCCTCGTACATGAAATAACTTCTGAAATCAAAGCGTCACTTTACCTTGTGAAATAATGGACGTTCATCTCTATTCTTCTTGACACATTGTTCTATGATTGCCTTCATGCCTTTGGGAGAATCAGATCGTAACCTTTTCAAATCCGGTCGCAAAAAGCCTTTGCCAACCATGAACAAAATCTATAAACAATAATCAACAAATTCTCACAGAGGCAATTAGGTGAGCAAGTGCATTTCAGCTTGTAATCACAACCTTTTGCCATTTTTAGACAAATATAAAACAAATACTAATAGCTTTGATTAGACTATCTGTCAACTCTTTCCTTCAGCCCTATTGCCCTGTCTGTAATATAGAACTTAGTTGATAGTAATGACCAAGTGCCAAGTACTAAGTACCCAAGAAACACTGTTGAATATTTGAGGTCGTGTCAACAACCAATGCGCTTTTTAGGCAACACCGGGATTATCGGTGATTGTGGACGAGATGATTTACCCTGTAGAAACCGAGTAGGAACCATGATTTATTTCAAAGGGTTTCTGTTAAGGTGAAGGGATCCAAGTTTACTATACATAAATTATACACACCTGGTCTCTGCTGCTGATATTGGAATATGGTAGTAATCCGGAGAAGAGCTCGTATAGAACAATGCCGTAGGCATACACATCTGAATGGAATGTATATGGGTTATCCTCCTCCATACGTATCACTTCTGGTGCCTGTATATAGATGATGGTTTTGTATATAAAATGCATAACACAAATATTGCACATAGTCGGGAGCTTGGCCATATTATTTAGCGGATCTGGGACTTGTTGGGAGCGGTAGGAGCTAGGATTAGTGTGAGCAGCTTATACTCACAACAGGAGCCCGCAATGACTGGAACTTGAAGCCAGGCTTTCATGATTGCCAGACCGACACTCTATCACTGAGCTATCCCGTATTTTGTATTATTTTTGTTGTTATTTTACACAGGCCATTATGTTTAGTAGAAGGACTCGGACTTTTCTCTGATTGGGAGATGATGGGTGTGAGCAGGGCTTGAATCCAGGGTCTAATGACTAGCCGACTGGCTATGGAATTACCCGTTACCATTCGATTTGAAAATTGTAAACTGATACAGATGCTTCAATTTGGAAACAACGCACAATGACTACAGTTACTTGTGTATTTTATCACAAACCAATGCAGTCGGAGTTGCCTTCCCTTTCACAACTAGCCTACCAGTAACCGATATATAGGTCGCACCAAACCAATATTGGGATGAATCCACCAACAGGTGAGGGTTAAGTGAAAATTGCTCTACGATTTACCAAGGAACGTCTCAGGTGACAAATTGAGTTCTAGTCACAAGTACAAACTCATTTACTTTCCAAAGCTGCCGGAAAAGTCTCAAAACAGAGTCTTTCTGAAAACTGCGCCCTAGTGCGTGGCAGTCATGGAGTCAACTTCGTCTAGATTAGATCATAGAGGATCTCAGTTTATAGGGATACACATGGATGGTCCACTCAGCAGCAAAATTTCACTCACCATCCATAAGATAGAGCCAGTTGGTTGGAGAAATTGGTGAGAGCCACTCCATCTAGTCTTAACTGTCGCCAGACCGAAATCTCCAATTTTGACTGTGAGATCCTCGGACAAGAAGATGTTATTGGACTTCATATCCCGATGAATTATGTTCTTTGCATGAAGGTAACTGTGAAAGACATACAATACAGTGTTGTCAACGATGCCTCACCCAAGACATGCGCTCCGAAGGACAGTTTACGCGATGAAAATAAATCCAAAGAAACTGGATTGAGGATTGTTAATGAGTTAGTAGTACGTTGGGTCCATTAATTTTCAGCATAACCAACTATGGCAGATAACAATATATGGGGATTTCCAAAATGTGTAACATCATAACATCATTTTCCATATGCAGCACACATCGAAATGGCCACAGAAAGTTGGGTTGTCTCCTCATAACTAAGATAACCAAAGCAGACTGAAATTTCACAGCATTCACGAGTTATCTATAGTGCACTTACTCCATGCCTTGAGCAGTCTGCCTCGCGATGTGAAAGAGATTGCTAATCTCAAACCTGCGCTCCTCGACATGAAGATGCTTGTAAAGGCTGGAACCCTCACACCATTGGGTGATTATAGTGAGCTGTGGCTTGGATGTCCAGCCCATAAATAGAACAACATTGTTGTGCCTTGTTTTTCTACAAAAGAAGCTATCACTGTAGGGGTGTAAGGTGGGTCAGCGGATAACCAATTTCTTTAGAATCAAGGGTTCCCGGTTTGATTAACGGTTTGGGCACCACTTGTTGTTGCACTGTCGCTGGATTAGGTTTGTGATGCTAAATTAAAGAGACCCACCAATAGAACAACCTTCTCTATGGGGTACGCGGGTGTAACCAGGAAGCCCTTTATATGACGAACCCTGGGAAACACCGAGTCACACTCAGTAGCCTAATTTCTGCACACCCATGACACTGGTTAGGATCCTAAAAACAGCAATCCTTTAGTTCACCGAAATATTTTTGAGTTTAAAGGATACTGGGTCCCATCCCCGTTACTTCAATGTAAATAGAAACTCTGGGGTATAGAACACTGCATAAGTTGAAGTATCTAGTTTAGGGTGACTAGTACTAAGGAGTAGAGAGACTGCGTATTGGGATATATAAGACGAGCCATAATTATAATGGCAAGAACGCTCAAGATTTAGTAGAAATAAAATATACACAGCAGAATCAACAGTTGTCTAAAACACTTACTTTCACCATAAGAAAAGTTTCTAAAGGATAGTTACGGCAATGTAATTTACCTGAGCACGCTGACTTCATTTTTAAATGCCTGTAGTTGAGCAGGTGTAGGATTTGTGACATTTAGCTTCTTAATAGCTACTGGTCCGTACCAGAGCCCTTTGTATACAGTTCCAAATGATCCGGATCCTATACGATCGCCAAACTTCAGGTCTGTATGACGAATCTCCCAATCATCATAGGAGTCCCGCCGGTGATCGTACGACCTCTATAACACGGAGAAACAAAATAACTGTTACATCAAATACAGTCACAACAAACATAGGGTAGTAGAGTATTTCAGTAGAAGAGCGCTGAACATGCAACAGCTGAGAACCTAAATTCTATTCCTGGTCATGGAAGGCTCCCGCTGTGAGTGTAAGCTCCTCTCAATAATCCTAGCTCAGAACAAGCCTCACTATGAGATAGAGCACTGACACAGACCTGCTCATGGAGTTCAATGCTAAATTGTTACCGATGAAAAACCATGGTAGCTTCAGCATAATGGCGAAGATGTCATGCGCGCCAAAAAATAGCACATATTGTTATACTTCCAATCAGTGACATGTGACTGTTCCAATGTGCATCAGCAGATATATCTTAGTTCAGATTATATTAATCAATGCATCTCAATGCACTTACTTGACTGGTGGTTGGGGAAGACCTGGTTTCTACCTGAGTGGCGGACAAGTCAGCAACATCTCCTGTAACCCACAGAAGAACTTGGGATACGCAACAGCAATGCCAATGAGATGCCTTATATACCCATTATGTGACTTTTGAACGAGGGGGAGCTGCACCAATGAGCTACTTGCACTTTTTGTTGCAATAAATCGACACAACTTGTTCTGTCACGTCTTATCAAAACAATTTCTTTCCTGGTACAAGTGTGAGTGTGTCAGGACAAACATTGAGTTAAATATGTGAAAACCTTCCGCCATTAAATGCGAAACAGCAATGGCAATAGCTAGTTGGGTGTAACTAGATCAACCATCATATGAATACAGCTTTACAGGGGCTCACTTACCTATAATTGTGTCTTCAAGTTGATGCTCCGGCTGAAAATATATGAATGTCAGAAGTTGAACTTGCAATTGAAGACCGGGTCACATCAGCACATTTATAGCCACAACAAAATTACAGAGAATAATGGTGCAAGAGTGCATTTGGGTACAGATTGGAGTAAAAGAGAGGTTAAGATGTGAACGGTATGCCAGTCCATCGAATTGTGTACTGAATTATCTTGCTAGCACTCTTGATAGAACCCAAATGGAAATCAGTGCGATATTTAAAGCGGAGACAGGCATCTCCTTACTTTATTGTTAACGGAACAGTAAATCCACCCCTATTGAGCCAGACATTCGATTACGATTAGTGGGTATAAAAAAGTTATATCTAAAGCGGTGTCTTATGTGGCCCAAATCCCTTTATAAAAATGACTGCAAATCGAGTTTTCTAATGAGCGCTTCATGTACTAGCGCTGTGGGAAATCCTTTTGGTCACATGACACCCACATTTCCATCAGGTTTATCGCGCGGAGAGGTAACCGTTGCCAGCAATCGGTTGCATCTTAACTTCTCTAATAGCATGGAAAATGATTCAAGCTTATTAGTTGGACAGATGACCTACTGCACCTGTGGATGCTGTTAGTAAATCTATGGCATCAGAGGGATAAAAACAACACCAAATCCAGTCATCATCACCAATTACAATAGAACTAATTCCTCTGGTAAAGTTTTGGGCACCAAATTATAACCAAAGAATGGGTTGTGAACGACAACAATGACAGGTGGGGCGGTTGTCGTAGCTCACCTGCTGCTCCCGCTGCAGGAACTGGGCTACATTAGGGGCTGATGATGATCGTTCTGAGTTACCCAGAGATAAGGAGGCTCGCATCCTGAAAGATTAGTGAGCGACTCACACCAGGGGTTAAGCCTCTGCTGTCACCGCCACAAACTACCGACCGAAACCAGATTCAGAATGAGAATCTGTCACTGGTCTGGCTCGGTGGAAAGCCATTCCAAGTAGGTGGATTTTGGCTGTAACGCGTTGTGGCGGTGGCAGCTGGCAAGAAAATTATGCGCAAAAACCATTACCGCTGATAGCACTCTCGCCGCCTACCTCCACAGTATCCTGATGGCTCTGGTTCCGCGATATCTTATAGACATCGGGAGAGGAAAACGCCAGCGGACTACTGCCAAACTTGGCATTTCTAGGTAAACTCTTGGAGTTACCTGGTTCTAATGTTTCACCAGCTAACATGCTACCAAACAGAATCAGCAATGAGTCAGATGGAATGACACAGTTCAAATTTACAATGCTCAAAGACATTCAATGACAAAGAGTGACATATATATATATATATTGCTGTATGTTACAGTAGGCTATCTCAAAGCGACGGCGATGAGATTGGGTGCGGTAGACCTATGGTCGGATTCAGGTATTTCTGTCACGGAGAGGTAGTGCGCCTAAGTTTTGGAGAGCCGTACTTACTCTTTATAACGTTCTCTCTTTCTGTTGTTGTGTGTATGTTGTGACTGTTTCTCTGGTGTGGTCTTTAGGGGTGTATGTTGCAGCACACTCCCTGTGCAGTGATTGCCTAGCTTATTGTGACAGCCTTTGTGGCATTTTCTATTACAGTTTCTGCAGCGTATACCCTGAGCGATAATCCTACTGCAGGCATCACACTGCGATATATCCAGGATAAACTTTGTCTAAAATGAGTCAAATGTTTCACTGATCAAGCTATTGATTAAAGGGGTTATGTCATAGCCAAAGGTGTCTTCACTTGTTTCCATATTCTGGAGTCTACCATAATGGGCCCAATAGCCAGCTCAAATGAAAGCTTAGATATAGCCCTATTCAATGCGGATACTCATAGCCCTCAGCGACGCGCTTTTCAGACAGTCGACGCAACAGAATTGGCCTCGAGATAGGAAATTAACACAGAGCCGTTGGTGTTTGCATTGATTTCTCGGCTTGTGTGCTGATGTTGGGAAAACCCTGCTGCGGGTGTATACTAGATCTGTAGTTACACAAGACTTGATGGAGAAAATGGTCAACAAAAATATAGAAATAGGGTTTCAGAGTGCAGTTTTTCACCTCTGTCGCAGAGCATTAGTGTCATTATTGCGCAATGATAGAGGCCCGAAAGAAACTGCCTCTATTTAAGGCTGGAGAAAACCGGCACAGCACTTCTTATGACTTCAGTTTTCTCCAATATTACGGTCAATTTTGAGTCCTACTCGATGAGGGAGTAAAGATCAGTAGGTTACTTAGTTTTAGTGATTAGGTACCATTTTCTTTCCATTCGGGTCGTAGTTATTCGAGTGACCGATATTTGCTTTGTGGAAAAAGACCACTCGCTATCGCTGCAATGAATGCGGAGTTGCCTCCATTTAAGAATGGGGAACACAACTCTGAAAGTGCGTCTACCCTCAACAGTGACATAACCCCTTTAAGAACCGCGGCATTTAACACTTTTGCGAACACATGTTCACAAAGTCTTGAAGCACTGTGTGTGCCTCCGTGTGTGTAGCCGTCATCAAATACTCCTACAGTGTTACACTTACCCAGTTATGCGGCTGAGAGTGATAAAACAGCCTCATAAACGCTTCTGCCGATGGACGATTTTCAACCACAGTGATGTCATTTCCGGCAAGCTCTGAAACATCCATATCCCAGTCCAACATCTCCCTGAAAGAATGACTAGTAGGTTCAAGTAACCACCACTGCTTGTTGCATAAGAGGATCCACAGGTGGACCCAAGGGAAACCAGCCAAAATTTGCTATTGGAAAATATTGCACCCAATCAAGTAATTTTGGCTCACTACATTCTACCTAGCCGGTTCTATCCAAGTTGAATTGGTGTCGCAAACTCGGGAGAAAAATCAGGTCCTTGAGCAGAAAATGAATCGAACTTCCTGGGATCATTAAATCATCTAAGCTCCCATAATCTATCATACCCAATATGGAAAGAAAATGTACTCCTCCTAAGGCAAATAACCATCAATATTTATAATAAGTCACATGGATTCAGAAGGGCGATTGAAAGCTTCCATGCCCATATTGGGAGCATATGATTGGCATCTGATCTAATGGCTGCTAACACCTACTTGTTGTGTGTTCTTATGACTTTACAGACAGAAGTTGTTAGGTCTCTAAGCTTAAGTTTCTTTTCCAATGCGTCTCTCAGAGTATCTCCAGGTTTTGCTTTGAACTGCAAAAATATGATTTACTCCCTATCTAGAGAATTCTCAACTTTCCGTCATCCAAACATTTCTCAGAGTATAATTTAACTAGAAGATCATATATTGGCCCCTATTTTTTTTCATGGCAACAGTTTCGAGTCACTGAGCCCAAAATATTTTGATTCCCACCAGCAGGTTATAGGACATAACCTATCTGGTTGTAGGTAACATTTTGATTCTAGCTTTCCACGGCTGCAAATAGGTTTTGTTTCGTTGGGTCATTCCGCGTGGGGATTCACATTGCACTTATGCACAATTACCTTTCCCACGCGGCTAGGTTGGGACATATCAATCCCGATGCAGTTTAAGTCTTGACGTGGGTCAGTTCTTCATCGAGTGCGAGCAATGTTTCAGTGCGGGTTCTAATGACTGACGCTCAATGTAGGCGATAATTGTCAAATTTGTCTGAACAGCAAAAATTTAAATACAACAGACTTTTGTGTGTGGCAGTCAGTAGGTTTGCAGGGTCGAGATTGTTAGGCGATTAGGAACCGATCTGAATTACTACACTGAAAGATAGGTTTCATTGTAAACTTAACTACGTAAATCTATGGCGAATAGACTAAAATGTAACAAGCTGTGCTCAGAGACTCTACAGGGGCGCTAATTTGTTACCACCCTATCTAAGGTGTAAATCTGACGCTACTTGTTACTTCCCACATCGGGAGACTTACAATGGTGCGTTGAGCATTAGGAAGGAATGCAGTGACAGTCCCCAACGATGAGGATGAAGATGACTCGGTCATTGTATTCATAGGTTTTTCTTCGTCACTGTGTGAACTGCTACCTCCTCCTACTATCCAGGAAGGAGAGGAAGGGTCGCTGTGTCCTAACCGCGCGTCCAAAGCATCTAAAATAGTACCAATGAAAACATATACACAAGATTGCTACAGAAAAGGATAATACCGTGCCAATACCATAAAAAATAATAAAACCCCCATGGAAAGGTTGCTAACTTTCTACTGTTTCTACAGAAAATTGCTACAACCGGGAGGCTCTCATTAGGATTATGGTTTTTCGTCAAGCAATCCACGAGTTGTTCAGGGTGGACTAAGGCTCGTGAGTGTTCAGACCTGGTCATGCATAAAGGTTAGAAATAATATGCATCAGCATGACACTGAGCGATGGAACCATCATCAACATTTTTATTGAGAAAAAGCACAAACTTCATTCTATGACACTACCCAGGCTGCTAGAAGAATCGAATCATTGACACTGCAGAAGACTGCCAGGCTCTCTTGGCTGACAGTCTGTGCCGACTCTGAGCAACAGATAGCAGACCGGAGAGGGCTGCAGAACACTATACGTAATAGAATGTTGTATTCCCTTAGAATAATGCATTAGGTTCTACCTCTTAAATTGATACCTACTTGCGTTAAGAGAGCTGTTGTATTGAAAGTGATCGATAGAGGGCCCCCCGCCATCCTGGTGGACCAACCCTTCATCACGGTCATCCATGAGACTTTGCAGGTCCTGCTGCAGTTTATGGAGCTCTTCATTCATCTTATTATACAGCTGCAAAAGTTATAAGACAATAAAGACACAACAGAGACCTGTTGAGGAAATGGTAAACTACATCAGCCGAACCAACGCTTGCTAACTGCCAATGGTGGTTGTGACAGAACCTGCGATTGTGGGGATTGAGTCCCAATTATAATCATACGGGACGGCTGATCAGATACATACCTCTATATACATAGATGGAGGATGTCTCTGACTGCCGAATTTGGCATTTAATTCCTCAACCTCTTCTTGTTTGAGTTGCATCACCCTTTCGATTGATCGTATCTATAACATGACCAAGTGAACTGACTATGATACGGAAAACAATGAAAACTTGTGAGCAATATTGAGGTAGTCCCCTGATCTACGGAAACTCCAATGAAAGGAATAAATGAGACGAATAAATTTATCCTGAACAGAATGCATAATGTAGGAAATGAAATAAACTGTCGACTCACTAAAGCCAACTAACAAACAAGTAATATGCATGCATGTTTTCATTATGCCTATTCAGATTGGGTAACTTCATGTTGATGAGCAGAACAGGAAGCAACTCTCAGTGAACCAGAGTAATACAGAAAATACAGTATGTGAGCCAAAAGCCTGTTTCTAGAGAACTCGAGTTATCTGCACGAAGCAGTCAAGCATGCAAATAACTGGATATGAAGTAGGGCTTGGCAGCACATTATCAAAGATGGCAAGTCAACAACACACAATTGTTAGACAAGTTCATTTTTTGTTAGTAATACACACCGTTCTTTGTCAAAAGTGCAAGAGGTTTCGGTGGTATGTTCCCACTCAAAAGGTCAGAGCAGTGGAGGAAGATGTAAGAAGGTTCCCGAGTTGGCAGCCAGGAAGAACTAGGAGTAGGCAACAAACAGCACCTGACTGCCTCTAGTCTAGCTTTGAGTTTGACTGAGACGGGGGGGGGGCGCTTGAGTGAGTACAACTTCAAACTTGCTTGCACCATGAAAGTCATGCCTTTTATTAACTATGGTAACAGGTAAAGTTAAATTTCGCACGGAAGTGCAAAAACACTACTCAGAGAGAGGACGGTGACAGGAACAACCAGCAGGACGCCCCAACTAAGGCCAGTTTTGGCAGTGGAAAATTTGGATAGTACAAGTACAACAAAAAGTAGAATGGCAGGTGCGTGTTGTGGGCTGAGTGAATGGTGATGTCCACTCTTTTGATTCAACAGCTCAACTAACGAGAGATTTCACCGAAGATGACATAGTATGATAATCCAGAGACTTACGAGATCATCTTTGGATGGAGAGTCGGGTTCTGCACTATCCATCCTAGTGGTGAATTGAGACTGAGGATCTGGATTCCGAGAAACGCAAGTAACAGAATTTGGCATCATCGTATAGTAATACGGATCACGTGACTATTAACCAGTACGTCACCACTTCTGAGCAGATCGGCGGAGGTAACTCCAGTCAAGTTCGATCGACTCCGTTCAAAATGAACGCGGGCTGGTGTCTCGCATCAAGACGACGTGTAGGGGAACTCAACAGTGACGTGTACGCGAAAGTACTCAACAGCTGTCAGCTGATCATTGTTGCGCTGTCTCAAGCAGAAGACTATGGAGTGCTAGACGCAATCAGCGAATTCTAGAGAATATGGCCTGCCCGGGAAAGAGGAATTACTCCAGTACATTTACTGATGGAATCACAACTCCACGAGGGCTGTTAGTTTCCACCAAGGTGATACTGAGACTGAGCGCTCTCAGCTACAGAGTAACAGACAGCGATTCAAGGGTAGTGAAAAACTATGTACCCGTACGCGTATCGTACTCGCGAAACCAGGTACCCCATACTCTCGAAACTATACACCCTGTAACCCAGCTCGAAACCATGTACCCTCGAAGCCATACACTTTGACCAGAAATTTGACAAAACAGTGGAATAACCCATCAGTGTTTAACAATTAAGATTAAATCCTTGACTTTTCAGCATAAAAATCATGTTTGTTTTCACATTCAATACCCAGGTTGAGACATGATGACATGGTGCTCTAATGTAAAAAAATTG
>Ga0224501_10004724_pt1 | contig 10736 bp, 6 predicted proteins | sample SF_Oct11_sed_USG_4_FD_169105 | JGI IMG/M metagenome (GOLD analysis project Ga0224501, IMG submission 169105) | Sediment microbial communities from San Francisco Bay, California, United States - SF_Oct11_sed_USGS_8_1 | ecosystem: Environmental > Aquatic > Marine > Sediment | place: USA...
TATACTTATATAATGATTGTAAAGTGTAAGATGACAACGATTTCACAATTCATGAAAATGAAATTGACCCCGGGCAGGGTCAGTGATTCGGATTTGCAGCCAACAATTGCACTTACTGTCCATTAGATTGTACTCATAATCATGGACTGCCCTGAGAACTCCACTGCTGGATATAGGCCTCTCTCACTTCCTGCCACTGCTGTCTGCCCTTTGCCTTCTCAATAGACAATACACGGGTAGTGAGAAAATAGTATGTACTCGTACCCTGTACCCTCGAAACCAGGTACCCATACTCTCGAAACCATGTACCCCTAGCTTGAAATTATGTACCCAACACCTTAGATACCATGTACGTTCATCAGAAATTTGACAAAAAAGTGGAACAACCCCAATAATGTTGAAAAAATTAAGCTAAGTCCTTGTGTTTTCAATAAAAAAAAACAATCCTAAATCTGGGACTGAGAGAGACAAATAGAACCACTTTTGTGTTTTCCTTTTCAATACTCAATTTAAGACACAGTGTATCGGATAAATTCCACCACTTTCATCACTTCAAATTTCACCAACTTTTTTGTGTTACAATACCATGTCTCAACCTGGGCATTTAAAGTGAAAACAATAAACATATTTTTATGCTGAAAAGTCAGGCGTCTAACCTTCACTACCCGACAATACACTACAGTTGAGTTTGTACTTTGTTTCTGCAGGCTGCATACTGATACTCATAGTCATACTGTTTCTTTATCTTGACTGGGTTTGCTGTCTTCATCCAATCACTTGCACTAGCCTAGGCTAGTACTACTAGTAGTAGTATTATTATTATAGCATAGTATAAGTACAATGTATATAGTATTATATACCAGTAGTACTACTGTTGGAGTATAGTACCCGCTGATCCTGGGACAAAATTGATCATGGAGAGGCTGTCCCAAAATCAATGTTGATGATGGATGTTTTTATAATGTCTGCATGCGAACCGCTGAGGTTCCCTAATGAAAAGATTGCATATGCAAAGAATTATGGCTTTAAAGTTGTAACGCCATAGTTAAAAGCTAGTAATCCCATCTAGACATCTGCACAGATCTATAATCTATACATTATTACTGGTAAAATGGCAAGGAATTGTTACTGTATAGGCGCATAGACCATAATGTGAGTTATCTTCTCTATACAACTATACACAATATCGGTATCCACATAGTCCTCTACCTAATAAGACCCTCTGATCAAACAATCACTAGTATCTAATTTTCCTGGGTCGTCTTTTATAGGGTAGATTTTGAGCTTTCAAATGATACTATGTTTGACATGATTGGCCCAGTATTTTTTTAACTTGGTTGGAAACAGGCTATTTTGTATATGATACAATGGCAGCCTCGATCTCGTAATCACAAGGAGGTCGGGTGACTATGTCCATTGTCTGCTCTCTGTTGCTATGTCTCAGACGTCTACTGTTAGGCTTAGAGTATAGCTATAGCACCAGTGTTAGCTGTAGCGTAAGTGATCCACTATTAGTGTCACTTAGTTTGGCTTGACTGAACAGCTCAACCAGCGAGTGTGTGATTCTGGCAGCCACACTGTGGGCGTGTGTTTGGTTTTTGAGCCGGTCAGTCACAAAAATTCATGGTTGACTCTCACTCTGATTAAGTTTAAGTGAATCACTCACTGACTTGTGAGTAGCTCGCTCATTTAAATAGTCAAGAATCAAATCGAAGAAAGAGGAAATTCTATTTTTACTAATAATGTAAATGAAGTATTCTGCCCGAAAGCAGGTTTCTCATGACCTGGCTTGTCATGGTGTCATGGGACAGTACTGAGGTGGTTTCCCATTGCCTTTCTCATGTTCCTGGTTGGGGGTCAGTCACCCTAACCCATTTGTTAACATGTCACCTGCTGAGAGTTCCTACTACTCTTCATGAGAAGGTAGAAGTGGATCTTTGACAACCGTGAAGTAATCTTGATCCTAATTAGTCGCTGGTTGGGACCTCCATTATATTTACCCTGATGTTCCAAAGTCATGCTAGTAATTTGGACTGTGGGCCTTGCTAAAGGCCCAACCAGTCTTTGGAATTATGGACACAGGCTGTCCGCTCATGTTGGAACCAATCTGGTGATGGTGTGAACCAATCTGGGTGGCACATGAACCAATCTGGTGGCTAAGGTAACTAGTGTGTACAGATGGTCATTGTCTGAGTAGTATCATGCATTGATGTAGGTATTGGGGGGGGGGGATTAGTTGTTGCTGATTGATTGGGATACAGTATTGCAAGTCTTAAAGTTCTTGGACTATGAGAGCTAAATGTCTGCTAGACCCTTTGGCTATGTTTAGGGATTGTGTCTCGCAGCTACTCACTCACAAACCTGGCGCTACTACCCAGTTTGATTCTGTCACCTGCCTAAACATAGAGTTAACAGAGTGTGAACACAGTTAATTATGTCGATAATGTTTATTACTGCACTTTTCAGTTGAATAATATTTGAAGTGAATTACCAAGATTTAGAAGTTGGCCGTTGGAAGGCAAACGAAATGCTGCTCAATTCTGCATGTCTTCTACTATATCTGCACCACAATAATGCTTTGTCATCTTTTTAACTAGGTATCCGATTGCTTTCATCTCACCTTCGCATTGCGAGACTGTCTCCAACTTCAGCCGCTGCTCTACACACTGCACAGACAGCTCCTCCGAGCACAGAATGTACACAGCTTGTGCCTTTTCGCAAAAAGAGCACTGATGTTTCTACACAGGAGTCTTCAGGAGTAGCTGATCTGCCGCGCAGGCCTAATTCACCCTTTCAAAATCCTAGTAACAAAGCCGAGTATGTTCTGGCTAGAGCGGATGACCTGGTAAACTGGGCCAGAAAAGTAAGTTATCAATACTCTGCCTTCAGGACCTATATGGCATGCATATTTTTGTAGTTTCTGAAATAATGTGAATGAATACCTCGTATGTGACTCTCATTAAGCAAATTCGATTTTCATGTTGTTTGTAGAGCTCACTGTGGCCGATGACTTTTGGTTTAGCTTGCTGTGCTGTGGAGATGATGCACATGGCTGCTCCGAGATACGATATGGATCGATTTGGTGTCACATTTCGAGCCAGCCCTCGTCAGGCGGACTGCATGATTGTTGCCGGTACTCTTACTAACAAGATGGCACCAGCACTTAGAAAGGTAGTCATAAAGTACTGGTAATGCATATATTGACCACTTCATATGGCTGAACATCAAAGGCGGTGTACTAACGCGAACCTGGGCAGGTAGCATGGCGTCGATGCTGCGCTATCCGCCCTGGCTCTTGCTAGGTATCCCCTGGCTCAAACCCAGTCGATGTTTTAATGGAATCAGCTAACAATTTGCAGGACAACACCGCATTAGGATGCAGGATCTTGGCCTTTTTAATGCCTAGTTGTCCTCCCTTGCCGGTTGATGTAATGGTCCCACTTCATCAAAGCGTCAGCATCAAACACTGGACACCGCTTTTGAAGTTCAGCACGGGGAACCCAGAGGTGCACCTGTCAATCTGACACATGTTACACTGGTAGACACGTTTCAGCCAATTTTCAGCAAAACAGCTTATAGTTGTCAATGCCCCAGTGCCCCACCCCATAATTAGTAAACTTAACTGCACATGACCAATCACAACCACAAACCCCATAAGGACAAAAACAATACTAGATACCATCGCTGACTGTTCAATCGAGATCAAGAGTGGCAGCATTATACGGCTCATTTCAACTTTGGTTCGCTATTCTTAGTAATAGAAAGACACAAGTAGACTAAAAAGCGCAGCAGAAAGAGTTTAAGCAGCACATGGAGAACGAAATCTCTTGTCTGCTGAAATTCTCCTCCGAGGCTTCATGTTAGCTAGTTTGTTTAATTATTATTTATGTTATAATAACCTCATTGTTTTCCCGTAGGTGTATGACCAGATGCCGGATCCACGTTGGGTCATCAGTATGGGAAGCTGTGCTAATGGAGGAGGCTACTATCACTACTCATACAGCGTAGTAAGAGGATGTGATCGGATAGTCCCCGTGGATATCTATGTACCAGGTTTGTTGTGAAATTTGGTTACCCTCTAGCACAAAGTATTGGCTGTTAGATCAACTAGTTTTTGATCTGAAGCAAAACATCAAATATATGTTTCTGGTGGTAAACAGATGACAGAGGTCTCAGCACGGTAAGCTTGCATGCCAAATTTCATTAAAAGGTGTATTGAGCAAACGATTTCCGAAAGCATTTGTTGAAAAACTATACTCAATGTTACCCACGTGATACAATTGTTTCTACTTGCCAGGTTGCCCACCAACTGCCGAAGCTTTACTTTACGGTGTGCTCCAGCTGCAAAAAAAAATCAAGAGAATCAACCGGGCCCAGATGTGGTACAGAAAATAGAGCCTTTTTGTAATGCTATAATTTATCGCTTTGAACGATATGATACATATATCCATTGAGAGGAGTGTGTTGTTCTATGTGTCATTCTTCTAATACAATGTGTTGGAGATCATCGATATAATGAGACCTACACCGTCCATTTTATCCACCTGAATCAGGAGTAGGATATGGCTGAAGCTGCATGTCAAAAAATGATAAGTGAGAACTGAAGGGGGAATGGAATAGGATGAGAGCGATTGGTGTGTTATAATAGAATATAGGTAGAAGAGAAAAGAACATGGAAAACAAAGGTAGTTTCACCTATAGCAATTGGCATAATAATTTCCCTGGTAATACAGATTCCAGTTACGCTAACTCAAAATTAGTCGTCGACTAAAAACTTCAGGTTAAACACTTCATTCAATCTGTTTAAATTCGCACGTTGTCCAGCCCATGGCTATGGCATAAATTCTATGCGCTACCCACTTAGCAGCTACAAAAAGTTAGTCCAAGTCTGCTGTATCTATGTGAATCCGACTGTAATATATAGGTGAGTAAGCTTTTTGTGGTATGCAAAAAGGGAGACACTTCCCTTGCTATACAAACTCACTTGGGAGGAAAGATTCTGTTTTCCAGTTGAGGTTGGCACGAAAAATTATGTCCCAGCAACTGCGCGCATATAAAGGTAAAAATACCTGAACCATCCACGCGGCCAAACTAACTGGCAAAGATTTTGATGTTCAAAAATGTATGAAGCTGGTGAAGCAATGTCTTGTATAACGCATAACCTTATCTGATATTTGTTCCATGCGACGGACATATAACATCAGATAAGATGTCGCCTTTTCCAATGTATAGAAATTGAAAGATACACCTCTATTACACTTCAATACTTGGCATGTCTATACTGCACCAAGTTCTTGAATCTCGAGATGTGATATCCATTATTATTCAAAGTATGTACAGCACCAGTGCTACCTGCCCAATTCAAAAACAACCAAGCGAGGTTTGGCTGAGACCCCTCCAATAAAGTCCTATGCATGTTAAATATGTAAGCAAAATGACAACGCCCGCTGCAGAACGTAGAAGTGTATACCAAAGCATTTAGTTGTCTTCTTTGTTTTCTAGGTATCCGACTGCTTTCATCTCGCCTTCGCATTGCGAGACTGTCTCCAACTTCAGTGGCAACTCTACACACTGCACAGACAGCTCCTCCGAGCACAGAATGTACACAGCTTGTGCCTTTTCGCAAAAAGAGCACTGATGTTTCTACACAGGAGTCTTCAGGAGTAGCTGATCTGCCGCGCAGGCCTAATTCACCCTTTCAAAATCCTAGTAACAAAGCCGAATATGTTCTGGCTAGAGCGGATGACCTGGTAAACTGGGCCAGAAAAGTAAGTGCAACGTCATGGCTATGTGGAATCAATTTAGACAGTAAGACCTTCCCATATTTTTGTTTCACAGAACACTGATTTCATATGTGACACAGTCATCGAGCTCTAATGACCTGCTGTAAATATCTGAATGATGCCTGTGCGGCTCTATCAACTCCCCAGGGTGAAAACCCATTATCATATCTCCAATGTAAAAAACTAGTGGGTAAACCCATGCATGTACTATTGACCCTATTTATAGTGCTAAAACAGACTTTCATACATATTTTCAACAATAACAGATTTTCTCATCAAGTGTAGGCGAATATTTACGGCTCATTCTGACTCATGAGCTTCGGCTTGAGTTGTTCTGTTCAAAACTATTTGAAAACTTTACGTAGATATTCCATAGAACCTGCAATTGGTATTCTGTAACTTTCAGGCTGGATCTGGGGAAAGCATGCCGAGTTGGATTTTGATGCTTCTATTTGTAGAGCTCATTGTGGCCTATGACTTTTGGTTTGGCTTGCTGTGCTGTGGAGATGATGCACATGGCTGCTCCGAGATACGATATGGATCGTTTTGGTGTCACGTTTCGAGCCAGCCCTCGTCAGTCAGATTGTATGATTGTTGCTGGCACTCTTACGAATAAGATGGCGCCTGCTCTTAGGAAGGTAAACATGATGCCTTCAATGTCTTCAAAACACAAAGAGCAGCCATTTTAGTTGCACCAATGATTTTCCAAAGATTTTTCCAAAAGATGACTAAAACAAGGATAAATAACTTCATAGATTCTATGGTCGACAAAGTTTCAATCCCATTCCGTTTTTTACACTTCGGATGCACAAATATTTTAATATCCCATAGGTATATGACCAGATGCCAGATCCACGTTGGGTCATCAGTATGGGAAGTTGTGCTAATGGAGGAGGCTACTATCACTACTCCTACAGTGTAGTAAGAGGATGTGATCGAATAGTTCCTGTGGATATCTATGTACCAGGTTGGTTTTTACCTTTGCACCATCTTAGCTAACACATAGATATACGGGTAGATAGATACCTAGCTGGGTATTTACATGCATCTTAGTTACACTCTGTATTGGAGGGGTTTCCTCGAATATGCAATGCCTTGTCGACTCTCATCCGCTCCCCTCCAAATACACCATTTTAGTCGACAAAGGTATTATCGTGGATAGTCGACGAGGGGACTGTTCAATGAACGACCATGTATAAGCCAAGCAATTCTCTTATCAAGACCTTTTCATGCCATTTAGGCTGCCCGCCAACTGCCGAAGCTTTACTCTATGGGTTGCTGCAGTTACAGAAGAAAATCAAGAGAATCAATCGAGCCCAAATGTGGTACAGGAAATGACACCATTTTCCAGAGTTGAGTATTGGGTGATTGACACAATACAGAATATGGTAATTTACTGAAGTTTTATGTATTGCTTTTTTGTGAGTTGTCTAATAAACTTTTATAGAAACTACATTTATATGCATTGTCGTCATGCCTGTTCGCAAAGAAAAACACTGATTCGGATCAGAGCAAAACAGTAAAGAAAAAAGCCACGTTTTGTGGATACAAAAATGCCTACAACATAATTTTCAATATCTGTCGACAACTATTGCCCTTCGGAAAACATCCATGTATGTATTTGCCCAGTGTCTGTTACTGAGAGAATGATGCCTCTATAGTTCGGATTCCACTGATGGCTGGTCACTCTAGGAAAATCACCATCATAATCAGGTAAATGTCCATCATGTGTAAACTTGGCTGGGAGAAGGTCAGCACTCGCCACAGATGTGTCATAGATTCGTACTTTGTTGTCTTGACCTGCCGAAGAAACATTCCAGTTCAGACAACAACAACAGTGATTCAATGTATATGGCAGCCCAAGCAAAACTTATAAGGCATGAAACAACCAACAAAACCATGAATGCACTTTTTCACTCCATCGGGCGTCCGGTCCACCTCAGACCAGATGCTCGAGATGGATGTCCGACCTCTCAGAAATGGAGTGAAAAGGCCTTGGACGCCCGACCATTTGTCTCTCAGAGACAAAATAAGTCCAATCGGCCTCGGATGTCTGACTCATCAACCAATCAAATGGTCTTACGGATTACCTACAATGTTCACTCGTTTCTATCTCACACTAGGATTGTTGGAAAGAGAATTTTGTTTGATTTTGCGACAATATTCATTCGACTTACAGCACAAAGTTGTACTGGAAGGAGAGGGACCCTGTAGTGAAAGAATTGAACAGCGACTTGACTTTCTTTGGAGTTTATGAGCAAAGAATGGTTGCCGTATCCGGAAACACAGGTTCCGCACCATTGATTGGATCCAAAGTAATCTGGGAGCACACGTCCGGCGGATCTGTTTGGAGTGAGAAGGGGCCTGGGATCCAAGGTCCGACGCGAAATCAGACGCAAACTGCATCCTGTCCGAGGCAGACTGGACACCCAATGTAATCAAAAAGCACCTTTAGTCTCCTTTCCCATGAGATGAGGTGTAAATAATAACCTTATATTCCAATCTGCGGGACTTTGCCGAATAGACCAAACATTTGACACAAAAATTGTTCACGTGCCAGAGACTAGTGACCATGTCACTGCACAGACTCACCAGACACAGAGAGCAGTTTCCCTTGGCTCTCCACTGTATGAAAGCTTTTCCTTTTGGTCCACGGGCCGGCCTCCAGACGACATGTGGCGATGGGAATTTTTATCTGTCGGCTATCTAAGATGCGAAGCTCCGAATGGTCACTTACTAATGCTAATGAGTAGTCATCCAATGAGGTGAAAGACCAGATTTCTCTCTATAACAAGATCATTATGATCAGTGAGCAGTAAGTTCATGCTTCGATTTGATTTGATGGTTTTATTTTACATGGATAGCTTAAGTAAGACTAGAAGTCTTTTTAACATTAAGATCCATGAAGCGAAGAAAACGTTAATCAAAGACATTGGTCCGGTAAACAGAGTCCATTTACAGTTCTGGTCAGCGTTGAAAACATATATATCTTGTGTATCACGTAATTACTGTGATACCAGTTACAGGTACTTGCAGACTTTCGATATTTGGACCGGGAACAGAAATAAAACAATAGCTTTAGTCGATAGTGATTTTCAGTCGTTAGTTATAAATTTGGGAGCAAATTTGTCTTTCACCATAGTAGTATTTCTTGCATTGCGATACTAAAAAATACGGCCTGTCCACAGAAGCCTGGGAAACAGAGTGAAAAATACTCAGCATGTAGGCTTCTGCACTATACACCTGACCGAAGACCGACAGGAAAAGAAGAGGACCAAGGACAGCATGGACCAAATCCCGTACAGTTTGATACAGAAGGGGTTGCTTAGACAACTGCATAATTCTCCAAATAGAAGTTCAAATTTGAAAGGGAACAGAATGCGTAAGACACGCACCAGGTAGTTTTCAGATATAAGGTCAACTTACTAGACCTGAAGGGGTAGAAGAATACGCTTCTGTCATCTTGCCTTCTCTATGGTCCAGAAAATATACAATACCTGTTTGAGCTGTACAAATTGAGCACAGGTCTTCCAATGGGTTTAATATTTTTGAGATTCTTTCATGGTTATCTAAAACGGCAAACATTATTAAGTACATTAGGCTTTACAGGCAATGATGGAGGTGTCGGACCTCATTGGAAATTTAGGCTTGTCTGATCAAAAGTTTCTGAAAACCAATAAGTGAACATAGCTAGAAATGATTAAAAACACATGTATGTATATATTTATGTACGTATGTGTGTGTGCGTGCGCGTGTGGGTGTATGTATGTAGGCGACTCTCGATGAAGGCCTGTGATGAGGCCTTTAGCTGTTTCTCTGTACCTCAGCTGTGCCATTACGTGGAGCCTCTTGCGAGTTGTTTGTATGCTGTTACTGGTATTGATGGTGAATTTCAAAGAGGAAAGAGTTATAGAGCATAAAAAAATCATACAGTTAGGATAATTTTTCACAGATTTGCGTGGAAAGGCCACAAATTTTAGTAATACAAATCGGATGCTTGTTAACCATCACGAGTTATGCAACCTTACAAAGATACGAAATCGAAATGCATTGTATATCACATTTATTGACCAACAATATTATCAATGAATAGGAAGAGCAGGAGATTCTCACCTACCTTTAGTGTTGGTAAACACTTTTACTCGTGTACCAGAGACACAGTCAAATGTGGTGACATGATTATCTATAGAGGCACATGTTATCAAGGAGCTACCATGCAGACTAAACACAGGTGGTTCTTTGGAGGCACCAAACTTCAGGTCTTGTACCTACATCGAGGAGGCCAGTAACAATGAAAATTGAAAACTTGAGTAGATGTGGCATAGTGATTGATTGACCATAACCAAAAATACATTGATAGTGCTATAAGTAGTATTTTATAGGGCTATAAGTAATACTTTATGGGGGTCTATATAAACTTCCATCTGAGCTGGACTGTGAGTGCATCATCTATAGTAGACAGCAAAAGTTAAAAGTAATTAAACGCTTATAGCATGGCGTGACAATTGTAAATCAATCTGTGTAGTGCTTCAGATTCAGAGAAAAGGATTGTCCGAAATTAGGAGCTACATGGAAACGACCGGATGCTCCCTATACGCACCGTTAACTTGCTAACATTAACTTACCGTGCGCGGGTGTACCCAGTACATAGTATATTTTCACTCACCGTCACAAACTCCCCTATACCGGATGAGTTTAAGCTCTCTGGGATTTTTCTCACATGTATGGCATTACACCCATATTCTGTGGTAGCGATCAATCTCTGATTCTGCATGAAAACAGTAAAGATTAATTAAAACATATCTCTGGCTGATCTAAGTGCAACAAATTATAAATAAACCCCATACAGCACCATCATCAGGTTTATAGCATTCAACGCATGTGATGAGTGAATGCACTAAAAGCAGAGAGAGGGATGGAGGGATGGATGGAGGGAGGGAAGGAGAGAGAGGG
>Ga0224501_10004725_pt1 | contig 10736 bp, 5 predicted proteins | sample SF_Oct11_sed_USG_4_FD_169105 | JGI IMG/M metagenome (GOLD analysis project Ga0224501, IMG submission 169105) | Sediment microbial communities from San Francisco Bay, California, United States - SF_Oct11_sed_USGS_8_1 | ecosystem: Environmental > Aquatic > Marine > Sediment | place: USA...
GTCCTAGTAGCATCTATATACACCCGGCCTGCCCTAGTAGCATCTATATACACCCGGCCTGCCCTAGTAGCATCTATATACACCCGGCCTGCCCTAGTAGTATCTATATACACCCGGCCTGCCCTAGTAGTATCTATATACACCCGGCCTGCCCTAGTAGCATCTATATAGACCGGTAGGTTTATTTCAACTGATAAAGATAAGATCATTGTAGGCTAAATAGTGTGAGGATTGCCCTCTAACAGCAGTCCATAACAGCGTGACCTCATCAACTGTCCATTAAGTCGCATCTTCATTAATTGCCTGCAGTTGATATTAATTATTTAATGTTCCTTTGTCACTATGAGCCTATTCATTGGCTGAACTCTTTGCCATCGGCGGCTGGTCATCTCATTACTCTCATTGATAGTATCACCACTGCCTTTGTTGTCTTCTCTGTTTGTAATGTAATGTTGTAATTTATTTTCCAACATCAATATCATTTCAGATAACGTAATGTTGCACAACTGTAAAAACCACGAATAAAAATGAGTTGGTATAAAATCAAGTATGAGCACTGGATCTGAAACTTGAATTACTATGAAATCTTCCTAACCATCTCTTCTTATTGCTATAAATCTCTAAAATGTAAAATAATTATGGATTTGTATCAATACAATAAGAAAGTCCCTGACGCCTGGTATAAAAGTCTTCTTTTATACAAAGAAGGTTTACAAAAAAATGTTGGCCTCGAAATCGCTAGAAACTAAATGTAGCGCATTGTTTCCTATCTGTAGAGTCAGCCGGCAGCAGTTAGCACGGGTCGCAGGAAACTCAACAGAGGGTTTGGGGTCCTGGAGTCGGATATTCTCATGCAGGAGCTGCAGCAGCAGAGAAAAGTGTCAGCATTTAAAGAGGCAATAACCGCACCACAGCCTCGAAAACGCGGGTAGGGCTGCTTTATATCACTTTGGTTATCTTAATATATCGATAGGCAATCGCCTACCTCAATGTTCAGCAAACTGATTCCCTTCTGACATCACATTAGTCGTAAACTACGCAGGAATTGCTACAATTTTATCACAAATTGTCTCACATTAGCTTACCCTTTCCGTAGAATTTACAGCTAATCCAATGAAACAGGATCATTTTGCTGACCTGCTGCAGGGTTATTTTTATATTGCAGACTGATTCCTGACCATTATATTCATATCAATGGATTCCTATTATGAAATCATGACTCATTGTTTAACATCCAAAGAATATTTGCACAAAGCAAGAAATTAAACCCGTCATAGTGCGCCTCATTTTTCCGGTTGTGAAACTTAGAAAATGTTAACCTATTTGGAGTTGTCTACACACGACTGGTTTCAGTAAGAGAGGATAACTCCTAATCGATTGTTCTGCTACACCAATCTTCGGTGCTAACTTGGTTCCCAAATTGTGCCATGCATCAACCGGATTGGTTAATAGTACTCTGAAAAACTAGCAAAAGGTTTCTGTAAATATTCTAGTATCAATTTTTGCCGGTATATAGAAACCCTTCATCAGTATTCTGAACTCCAAGGTTGTTACAGTTTCATATATGTTGGGCTGTATTGTGACTCTCTTGTTAGTTGGAACAGCACGGGTCGGCAGGCCGGAGCTAGGGGCGGGGCCAGAGGAGGAGCTAGGGGCGGAGCTAGAGGAGGCGCTAGTGGCAGAGCCAGTACCTCAGCTGTCAATCATCACCTGACTATAAATGTGACCAATGAGAGGTTAGTATTTACCATCTATGTAGTGGGAATGAGTGGCCAAGTAATTCGTCATATTGTAAATACTTGCTGACAGATCAGTTATATACTTTAGTCCATATCAGATTGGCGCTTTGCATGCAAATCAAGCCCATCTATGGACACAACCAACTCTACAGCATCCATTTGGTTTTATGGCTCTAGATTTTTGCACAGTTCCTTTTTAGTGAAATCTAAAAAATACCGCCAAAACCATACGGCGTGAACCACAATATCCGAGAGGTCTCCTCGAACGTTCTGTGCTGTATCGATCGGCATTAATCCGAGCGTCCATGCGAGCCATAATCAGTCGACACAGGAAGCATCATTGAAGCATGGTGCTTATGATTGCTTCAATAGATCTCACCTAGAGATACACTTCTCAGAGCACCATGCTCAAGTTCAAAGGCGGTGTCCAGCTTTGAAGCTCGAGCTCGGCGCTTATTTACTTGCAAAGAGAGCACTAGGGTGAATTTCTACTCGGGGTTGCACTTCCGTGCTACTAGGTTCCGTAGTTTGAAGCAACCATTAGCCAACCGGTGACCATGTATGCACTCTACTGCCGTTTGCTGTTACAGAGCCCGCGCAGCCAGAGGCAGACGAGCGCAGGCCATTGTGAGACGGAGTCTGGCATTACAGAGAATACAGCAGCCCGAGATCCAAGCACCTAGACAGTCTGGTAGCGTTAGACAAATGGCCAACACCATACAGCAGCTGCAGCAGCAGGTGGCCGAGCTACAAGCTAATCAGTCACAGGTATGGAAGGCTCTGGATTTCTGATGAGCTTGTCTGTAGGATAGGGTAGGACCGACCGGTTTCAAACTATTGTACAGCCTCATAGCATAGGTCCCCACTCATGCTACCCGGCTAATGACGGCAGTGGTGAGCACAGAATTATTTGGAGTCAGCGTCTTGGTCAGTTATAATGATTGTGATAAGCAACCTAGTTATGAGTATTGTAGAGAGGGAACCAAGTGGTTTCAGGATCACTGTAAAACAGCCCATCACTACAGTGTGCTAGCATTAATTTGGTTATGGTCAGTTCAAACCAAGAACGTTCTTTGTAAGCGGTCAAAGAACCAGTCAAAGACCAGTGTTTCAGGGCTAATCGCTGTTCCCGCCTAATGACGTAGCTCAGCGCGTTATTGTTGTTGCCAATCACGTGATCGCTGTTGCTTACTCGCATGATCGCTGTTGCCACCTAAAAGAAATGTGGCGACCTGGCCGGAAATAGCTCGCACAGGCGATATCGTGATCTCTTTGCGGTTGCTGGTGTCTTTTTGAAGCAGCGTCCGAAGCTTTACTGTTTTCAGTGTTCAAAGAACGATCCACAAAAACATTCTTTAGCTTTCTTTTACGATTATTACAGGTCCGACCTGTAAAAATCGCAAAAGAACGCTCTTGCTAGCCGCCTTTGATATTAGCTCGAGCTTTGCCCGGAGAATGATTGAGCTTACAAAGAACGTTCCCGGTTTGAACCGACCATTAGCCACCTTTGACATATACGAGAGGTTACTGGTTAGTTAGTTGGGTGTTTGGCTGGTCAGGTAGTTACTAGTTAGTTGTGGGATCTAATGGGTGCCGCACGACAATATAGGTTTTGTGCCACTGAATGATAGGTTAGCACAAGCTGTACGCCCGGGCTGGCCCAGCGCAATAGAATAGAATAGACAGATTCGGTATAAGCAAGAGTAGGGTTACTTTATTTTATGTTGTGGATAACAATATCAAGGTTGATTCCATAAGACAAATTATATAGACACTACAACTTTGCAGACCTTGTCATCATCATAGTAGCAAATAAGTCTTTTCCCCATCTATAAGCATTATATATGGGAAAAGATCACCTAAAAATGTGCCAAATGCTTAAAGGTTAAAAAATAAGATACGCGAGTGAAGAATCAAGTCAAGTGCATTCTCATTTAGAAGTGTAATCAGATTGGAGCGTATGAAGACATCATGCTGAAGATGCAGGATTTGAAAGTAGTGCCTTCCAAATCATTTTTGCTGTTACCCTGCATTTGTGTTATAGGCTTCGTACAAAAGGACTCGGCGCAGCCGAGGTGGTAGAGCGAACAATACCAGTCAGCACAGGGTTCAAACAGTGCAGCAGACACAAGCGCCACGATGGCGAGGGAGTTCTAGAGGTCGGAGCAATCCTCGAGGGCGCGGTACTGGGTGGGACCAACCGCAACGTAGAGTTATCTGGTGAAGTAGGTCTGCGCTATATGATAAATTAAAATGGAGGCTGCATGATTTGTGTGATGGTCTTCTGTCTAGTGTTCGTAGCTGTAAATCCCTCGCTCATTATTTAATTTTAGTACATGTAATATTTTCATTTGCATTATTATTGCTCTAACTAATTGGCCACAAAAAACTGCAAAAGTAATGTATAGTATTTTCACTTTTTATTGGAAACCCTGCTTATGATAAGCTGCTATGGAAATCTGCACAATTTGTGTAAAAATAAACCTGAAATCGGGTGAGAATTTCACCATATACACAACTATGTACACATATCTACACTAACTACAGTTATATACACAGCTGACTGTCTTTTGTTTAATTAAAAATGAGCGTCTTCATAAGAGACTACCCTGCGAGCTTCGTGGTGCGGCTTATTTCCTCTTTGATTGGCTGCCTGTAAAATAACCAAAACCAGGACATCATATACTGGCATCGCTTATCATGTCCACACTCAAATGTGAGTCCACACTGAGATGAAATTGACATAGGATGATAATGCGTTCAATACCATGCTCCCAAGTGAACTCTCACTTACAAAACACTAACAGAACATGGGCGCTTCCAGTTCACTTGAATGCACTAAAAATGAGCAGAGTTTGAAAAATTTGAAATGCCCAATTAAAAATTTTCCTGTTTCGGTAATTCGGGCAACACATTAGCCGTTAAAATCAAACTAAACATAAGACCCTCCTTCACTAATGCGAAATCTCGTACCATGTGGAAAGTTGTCTTCCTAAATTCACCCAATAAAATTTTCACAGTTCATTCACTGACGAGTGCAACCTCCTGTCAAATACAGTGAGCAGTGGCTTGACATACCTTGGTAGCCTCATCTGCTATACCATCCACCAGCGAGTCTGGATCATAGTAGCCAGCATCATACATGGGGTTCTTCGGAAGGCCATATGACTACAAAAGAACGATACAGATGGCTCAGGCTCAGCTGATGAGGGTATTATTCCACATGCGCAACCCATATCCACATTCCATAACCTCTGAAATAAAGGACTAGCACCTAGCAGGGTCATATTAGTTTCATTATGCATGCAGGACAAACATTTATTAAAGGCTTGATTCATGACATCACATGCAGATAATTCACCTTATTCACTCATTAGCTCACCTTTTTCTTCTTGTACTGCCGCTGCGATTGTTTTCGCTTTTTGTTGTTCGGTTTCTTCTTTTTACTCGGCCCATCCTCCTTGAACATGGAACGCAGCGCCAACTCCTTGGCTAATGAGGCTCCAGTCTGAAATACAAATAAGAGTGTAATCGGTCCATGTATTTAAGAATAAGTTATCATAATACAGACCCGGAAGTTGGCTGGGGTCTTGCAATCAGTAAACCTCTACATTCTCTTTCCATTTATCATCCATGAAGATAGTTATTCTGTGAGCTGGAACTTGTTACCCAGTCAACGGTCAGAGCTCAGGAGCAACTCAATGATGCCTTTCCTATCGCCACCGTTAATTCGGCTAGAATTTGAGCCCTGAACTTCCTGTACACGAGTCATACCCACCCAGGCGCCCATTCTAACCAAGCCACAGCTGTTCCCAGCAATACGTGTACGGTGGGCCACATGAACAACCTACATCCAGAATTGCGAGTGAAAATTTTGGAAAATAAGCCTCACACGCCTGGGCCCCTTACCATAGTGTACCAACTCAATGGAGCAAACCATGGACCATCCTGAACGCAAGCCATCCACTCAGTGATGCCATCCATGTAATACCAGACGTGCTATCCGAGGCACACAGTTACATGACCCCCTCACCACTGTTAGGCACTCACCAATGTGGCTGGAGTAGGGCGGAGACTCTCTGGCAGCGATGGCGGAGTGGTCAGCGTGATAGAATCCAGCGGCATACAGCTGGTCGTCTCCGCCCTGCCAGTCGCTCTTCGCCTCTTTCTCACAGGAACCGTCCCAGAATTCCTAGCAGTGATTCCACCTGAACCCCCACCTGACATCTTTCCCAGTTCCGAAGGGACATGAGCAGAACGCAACGCGTGCTCTGCGGCTTTCCGTGCATCACCGGCAGCATTACTCTTTTCAGCAGTGCTATCATGAGGTGGTGATTCATTCAGAGGGGTGACGGGAGAGAAGAGGACAGAATGCTCGGTTTCCAAGCCGATAAATAGAGAAGGCAGTCCGAGCTGAGCAAAGAGCTGAGACAACATCTCCCTACAACCAGCAAAGAATGTGTGACAGGGATTGCGGCGGGATAGCTCAGTGGCTAGAACGCTTTAATCAAGATCGAAAGATCCTAGGTTCCACTCATAGTCATACCTGACTCTCATGGTCAGTATGAACTCTCATAAATGCTAGCTACCGTTCCTCCAAAATAAGCCTCAGACTCGGTAGGTCTGGTAAATAAGATGACCAAGTGCGCACAAAGAACAATATAGAGAAAAAAATGGTCAACCGACAGACAGCATTAGAGACCAGACAGTATTAAACACCAAAGACAACGTAATAATATTCTAATATATGACCGTAACATAATCACATCACCACTAGTCCACTGACCTTCCCGTGCTGAGATCGACCACTCGTCTTCGTGTTGATGGTTCCACTGGTATATCATCCTCCTGGACTGCGCTACGCAATTCAGTGTTCTCATCTGGGGTCTCCGGTTGAGGCACTGTGACTTGAACTGGTTCAGCTGTAATTTTAGGTTCGGCTTTGGATAAATCGGTAGGCGGCTTCACTGTATCATCAGTCAGTCTCAGTGAATCGGTATCAGGTTTAGACGAGTCAGTCTCGCGTTTGCCATCAGCATCATGATGAGACCACTGGTTCTTCCGTTGTAGTTTGACGGTTTCGTGGTCGGAGCATTCACTCTTCTGTTGGAGTCTTGCAGAGAGCCTTCTGGTTCTAGTTCCACTCTCAGCATTCTTTACCTCTGTCGGAGCCATAGCAGCAGTTTGAGCATTGACGCAGTCATTCGCTAGTTTAGATCGCCTGGTAAGACGCCTGCAGACAGCAGCCTGTTCGGTCCCAGTATCTGTCGAGGCAGTGGATGAGGATTTATTGACGCTACGAAGGGATCTCGCAGCTGAAGTATCTGCTGCTGGGCTGTCGGTCTCGGTTTCGACCTTCGCGCTAGGTTTCTCACGTGATCGTGTCATTCTCACTGGCTCAGTAGCGATAGCAGCGGCTCTGGTCCTAATGGTTGATTTAAAGTCTGCTTCCACTACTGGCTTACAATCTAAGAACAATACAAACGATTCACGCGTGATACGAGGAAAGGAGATCTGGTGAAGTTGCTCAGCAGTCAGACTGAAGTTTCCAATGAAACCATACTGACACCCCATCCTGATTAAAAACTCTGCCCCCTTTCCCCCGGCCTGACCACTGCATACAATGCCAGTTAAAGAGTAAAGGATAAAACTCATCAAGCGCGTATGTGCGTGATACGTATACGTGCGTGCAGTTTTGCGCTCTCACACTTAGGTCATCAAACGCGATGAACGACTAATTACGAGGGTGCACAACTCTAAATTCTCACAAAAGGAAACTCAATTTATCGCGTACACGGGAGTGAGATATCGGAGGCAAATAACATGAATGGGGATTCCAGGATATGAGAGACTGAGTAGACCCCTAGGGAAGTTTAGTTTGATAATGAATTGATCACAAACTGATGAGCAAATCAAACACAAGGCCCAACAGGGGTAATTTCAGAAAACTTTTTTACCTGTAGCAATGAAGCATGGTTTCTGAGGGGAAATTGGAATAGCTACGCAGACGTCAGAGATTCCATCCTGGTTAATTGGCGATGCTGGAGAGAGATCATCTCGATGTTCTACAACCATACCATGGAATGAAAAGCGCAAAAAACACCTCCAGAGCAGAAACTCCTCTATCCTACTCACCCACTAGTATAGGGCTGCCTGTTTACCTACACAGGCAACGTAGGATAGCCCAGTGGTAGAGTCCTGGGCTTGCCACCTAGAGAACTTGGGTTCAAATCCCGGTCATGATAGGCCTCCAGTTGTGAGTATAGGCGCCCCACTCTGATCTTAGCCAAACAAAAAATCTCACTATGAGGTGGACCATTGAGACAGTCCCATTAGTGGTGCTCCATGTTAACCATAATTGGTAAAAAAAAGTATCCAACCCAGCAGCTCCACTCTAACAATGAACACGCCATGCGAGCAAAACACCTATAAACCATATGCAGCGCAAACTTCAAACAAAGCTCTTTGATATGCACGAAGAACCCTGTCTCACTTGTGCTGATAGCCACTAATATAAGATGGAAGAAATAATACCTAATAATCAGCAGTCATCCCCTAAAAAAATTTTCCTAGCCTGTGTCTTACTTCGGTGGATGGTTTGATGAATTAAAATTAGTTCCATCTGCTTAGTGGCAAACAAATCAAAATTTGGATACCCAATTCGCCATTTTTGTGAGAAATTATTATAATAGCACAGCAGATCATGTTGTATACCTTTGAGTCTAACTTGAGGAGGTAAATACTCACCGGGTGACGCTGGCGTCTCATCAGGAAGAACAATCTGCAGGTCAACATCGCTGCAGGACTCATCGGCAGTATCGGCAGCAACTGTGTCAGCAGGCTCAGGCTTAACGCTGTCAGCCGTCGATCTCCTGGAGGCATTGCTTCTGGTTCGAGGAGGACTCGGAGGACCTGGCATGCTAGTCTCTTCCGACGGAAGCTCGGACACGGATTTATCCGGATTTGAACCGGCTTCTTTCTGTAAATTGCTGCTAGATTCAAATTGCGGTGGGGCAGAAGTGTCCATTACATCCCGTTCACTTGTTTCAGTTGATTTGGCATCAGGCAAGCTGGTTTTGGGAATGTCAGCCAATACCGCGCTGACTTTGCTAATTTTCACAGTCGCATTGATAAATTCCACTTCTGACTCATCCGTCAGGGAAGACACGCTGTCATTCTCAGAAGCCGCACAGAGTTGTCTCAACTCCTTCTTTCGACGAGATCGTGATGATTTAGACAACTCATCCCATACTTTCCTGGGACGACCTCGCGACCGCTTTTCAGCATTTGGCGGAGGCACTGGATGGATTCTGGGCCTGCCTCGTTTTCGCGTGCTAGGGGTCGGGTCATCACCCGTAGCTGTTTTACTACTGGTATCCACTAGCTCATTTACTTCTTTGCCCATTTCCGCTAGTGTACGCCTCTGGACGTCTGGCGTTTTTTCACTTTTAGAGCTTGGAAGTGCAACGGAATCCGGCCCACCAGTCAGGTTTAACGCTGCTTCAGAACAGTCATTATCTCGTCGGACATTAGCGGATGGCGCTCGCTTATCTTCCTCCATCGCTGCCTGTGATATTTTTGGTGCGGCAGAAATCTCTTCTTCCGTTGCCATCTTCACGGCTTCTTGTTTACTAAAAGGTTCAAACTGACCGTGAGCCAAATAATTTGACATTGCAAACCATCAAATACAGTTATTCAGTTAACCGTGACTTTTCTAGCCACAAAGGTGTAGCAGTAACTAAAAGAAAATAGAGAGATTGAGATGCAAACCAGCAATGGTTACCCTTTCACGCGAACTATGTAATGGCAATGCGCGTCATGTGACCAAAAGGATTCCTCAGGCGACTCCTAACCGGTAGGATTTTCTATTCGTTTACAAGCCTCATTACAGGCCTCATTACCGTTATCTTGGTTTATTCGTCGCGAACCTCGGTGAAACATCCCTGAACATCTTGTTCGAAGTCTTAAGCAACACATCTGGCTTTATTCATTACGATAGCAGTGTTCCGTGTGGCCCAAAACCCATTGTAAAAATGAGTTTGTAAATCGAGTTTCCTAAGGAGCACTCTGAGTACTAGCGCTGCGGTAGTCTTCTTCAAAGGGCTCTATCGTAGGATTCTCTGGGCTCTGAGCTGTAGTAACTACAGAAACTGTGCGAAAACGAGACCTCGTTTTGATCTTCGTAACTGTTGGATTCTCATCTTTTCTCGAAGGCTTTCGGTTACACTGGAACGTTGTATGTTAACCTCTCTACGCATTACGGTTACGTTGGGCCAACGGTTAGCGCAAACCGTTTTGGCATACCGAACACATCTTAACCTCTCTAATAACTACATTCATCACAATAGTATTGGGATAAAACCACTGCAGGAGTGGATAACTCCCGTATTCATTCACTATATCAATAGTCAGCTGCCAGCCTTATGCGTACAGGTATAATTTTGTCTTTGAAATAGGAGCCCTAGATGCTGGCCTTAACTCACAGTCCAATACAACAACAAAAAATTGTGTCAAAGGTTGCAAACACACAAACCAAATAACAATATCTTTTTATCATTTGTTATTTACTTGTTCACCCAAGCGCTTGGCCATCTTAATATTAGAATTATATGAGGCACTCAGTATAATTAGGATTTGAACCTAGGACCTTTCAAGCTTCAGTCAAATGCTCTACTTGGCCACTCACCATTTACGCTGCTGGAGAGCCATATCCCATGCTGATTCCACAGCCTCCTGTATTTGCCGACTCTTGGCAGCTGCCTTCCTCTGGGCTGCCAAGATCGACTCATTGGGTACGAGAGGATGCGACCGGCGCAGAAGAACTTTTTGACCTGCAAAGATAGCAAATTAATTTTTTCGTTGTACCTGAACACTTGGCCATCCTATTTATAGATTAACCAAATTGGAGGCCTGTTCTGAAGCAGTAGGGGATAGGAATTATGTGCGGCGCTCACACTCATAGATGGGCATCTTATGCCTGCTTCAATCGTCTGAATC
>Ga0224501_10004726_pt1 | contig 10735 bp, 9 predicted proteins | sample SF_Oct11_sed_USG_4_FD_169105 | JGI IMG/M metagenome (GOLD analysis project Ga0224501, IMG submission 169105) | Sediment microbial communities from San Francisco Bay, California, United States - SF_Oct11_sed_USGS_8_1 | ecosystem: Environmental > Aquatic > Marine > Sediment | place: USA...
TTCTAACAATTATCCAAAGGGGAAGCGCCTAAATATGGACCTCACGGCAGAACAAAAATCGGAAATTGAAGCCCTTCGCAGCCAGTCTGCCACCACTCGCAGGGCATGCGCCCCCCATCTTGAGGAAATTTTATATGAACCTTTCCCGGTTTTGGACCACGGATTCGTTCGGGTAATAGATTATATGGGCGACGACGGGGCCGTGGTGCAGGCGGCACGGGTTTCATATGGCAAGGGCACAAAAAAGGTTCAATCCGATGCTGGCCTTATCAATTATCTGCTTCGCCATCGCCACACCACGCCTTTTGAAATGTGTGAAATAAAATTCCACGTAAAAATGCCAATTTTCGTGGCACGCCAATGGATACGCCACCGCACCGCCAACGTTAATGAATATTCGGCGCGTTATTCGATAATGGACAAGGAATTTTATATTCCTACAAGCGCACAGCTGGCCGCCCAATCAGAAATAAACCACCAAGGTCGCGGTGAAGTATTACAAGGCGATGAGGCGGCCGAGGTTTTGGCAATACTGAAAGAAGATGCCGAAACGGCTTATCGCCACTACGAACTGATGCTCAACGAAGACAGCAAGGGCAACAAGATAGATGAAAACAAACAAGGCCTTGCGCGTGAACTGGCGCGCATGAGCCTGACTTTAAATACCTATACCCAGTGGTATTGGAAAATAGACCTGCACAATTTCATGCATTTTCTCTCTCTGCGCGCCGATAGCCATGCCCAGTACGAAATACGGGTTTATGCCGAAGTCATGCTAGATATGTTAAAGCGCTGGATGCCGGCAACTTATGATGCCTTCATGCAATACCGGGTTGGCGGAACCCACGTTTCGGCCAAGGGTATGGATGTGGTGCGCAGGCTCTTGGCGGGTGAAGAAATTACCCATGAGCAAAGCGGAATGTCGCTTCGCGAATGGCGAGAATTGATGGAAAGCATCGGCCGCGATACCTAAATACACCCCATATTATGAAAATGGCCTGATTTGCGCTATTTTGCCCCTGATTTATGTTAAGGACGCATTCAGGTTGAATAGCATATTAGAATTGTTTTATATGTAGGTTTGGCGTATTGCCGCGCCCAGTGCGCTTTTGCCGTGTTTAGGAAGGTTGCTATCAATGGCCGAAAAATACCAAAACAAGCTTTTTTCTGCGGAAAAGAAAATCATCGAAAAATCCGGCGGGCCTTTGCAGCCGTCAGGCCATTCTGCCATCCACACCGAAGAAGTATTAAATGCGATTGCCGAAGTTAAAAAACTTATCGAGCAATCATCATCGACGCCCCAATCGGTTACCGATATGCCGGAAATGTCGGTTTTGCGCGGGCAATTGCATGACCTGAAAGAAAGCATTGATAAAACCAAATCGGAAATTGCCGCCATTCATCGCCCCGGCGAACAGGAAGATAAATTTGTTTCAGCCGCGCTTGAGCTAAGCGCCATCGTCAGCGCGACCGAGGAGGCGACCAACAATATCCTTGGTGCCGCCGAAGACATCGAAGATTTAGCCCAGCAATTGCGTGACCGTTTGGACGACGTCAAGGCACTGGAAAATGTTAATAAAATATCCGAATTGGTTATCGGGATTTTTGAAAACTGCAACTTCCAAGATATCACCGGGCAACGCACGTCCAAGGTGGTAAAAACAATCAATTATCTGGAAGATAGAATTCTGACCATGATCAATATTTGGGGCGAAGAAGAATTCAAAGGAATTGAATTGCCCGAAGACGCGCGTTCGGAAGATGAAAAACTTCTCGAAGGGCCACAACTTGAAGGTGCGGGCATCAGCCAAAACGACATTGATTCGTTGTTTGATTAAAAACAGCTTCAACCCAAGCCATTAAAAAAGCGGACGCTTAAAAAAGCGCCCGCTTTTTTTATTTAAACCATGACTTAGGCCGCTCTTGAAGAGCCGCCACCTTTGCCTCTGGCGCCACTGCGATTTTGCCCTTTATTTCCTTTGGGGCCACCGCGCGGTTTGAAGCTTTTGCTTTTGCCGGGCTTGTTTTTAGCGTTGCCGCCGGCGTTTCTGGATCTATTGCCAGAATTGTTAGATGCGGGTTTTTTAACCCCCGCTTTGGCATCGGCTATTTCCGGGGCGTGATAGGGGTGGTCCATATCAACCGCGACTATTTTGTTGGTTATTTTTTCAATGTCGAACAAATAACCACGCTCTTCTTGGTCGCAAAATGAAATGGCCTTGCCTTCCATCCCGGCACGTGCGGTGCGGCCAATGCGATGCACATAGGTTTCCGGATCATTGGGCAAATCAAAATTAATAACGTGGGTAACGCCATCAACATCTATGCCGCGCGCGGCTATATCGGTGGCCACAAGTATGCGCAGGTTTCCACGTTTAAAACCATCAAGTGCGCGTTGGCGTGCATTTTGGCTTTTGTTGCCGTGAATTACGCCGGTGCGAATGTTTCCTTGTTCAAGATATCGCGCGACCTTGTCGGCACCGTGTTTGGTACGGGTAAATACCAATGCGCGGGAAATGCCATTGTCTTTTAAAACGTTATTTAGCAAATCGCGCTTTTTGGCCTTTTGCACAAACAGAACTTTTTGATCAATTCGCTCAGCCGTGGTTGATTGCGGGGCTACCTCAACCCTAACCGGGTCATCAAGCAGGCTTTCGGCCAGCTTGGCAATTTGGTGGGGCATGGTCGCGGAAAACAAAACCGTCTGGCGGTCTTTGCCAATCATCGCGGCAATTTTTCTGACTTCGGGAATAAATCCCATGTCGAGCATACGGTCGGCTTCGTCCAGAACGAATATTTCTACCGCATCAAGGCGAAGCTTGCGCTGCTGTAAAAGATCCATCAGGCGCCCGGGCGTGGCAATTACTATATCGACACCGGCGTTAAGCGCCTTTATTTGTGCGCCCATGGGCGAGCCGCCAAAAATTGTGGTTGCTTTTAAAACCATATTTTTGCCGTACGCACGCACACTGTCGCCAATCTGCACGGCGAGTTCACGGGTTGGGGCCAACACTAACGCACGCGGGTGTCCGGGTGCGGGGCGGCCGGTTGAGGTTTTGGCAAGATTTTGCAACATAGGCAAAACAAAGGCGGCGGTTTTTCCGGTGCCTGTTTGCGCTACGCCAAGAAGATCTCTGGCCCCCAATAGGTGAGGTATTGATTGGGCCTGGATCGGCGTAGGCGCCGCATAGCCCTCGGCAGAAATAGCCTGCCGCAGGGGCTCGATCAATTCGAGCCCGGAAAAATTATTCATGTATTGTCTCTTTTCATGCCGCGCTTGGCGGCTAATCATCACTGAGGAGCAATCCTCGGTGGTGCTGCATTTTTGCAGCGGGTCGAAGAAGCCGGGGAAGCCTTATAGACATCCCCGGCTTAACTTCTTGTGGGAATTAGTCCCGAAGCTGGATGTTTTCAGCTGCTTCTTTGCCATCACGTCCAGCAACCAATTCATAGGTTACTTTCTGTCCGTCTTTAAGAGATCCGATGCCAGAGCGTTCGAGAGCGGAGATGTGAACAAATGCGTCCTTGCCACCTTCTTCTGGTTCGATGAAGCCGAAGCCTTTAGTGGCGTTAAACCATTTCACGGTACCGTTAGCCATAGTGTAGTTTCCTTTTACATTTCAAAGTTACGCGTTACGACAACATGTCGATTTCGCGGTTTAAACGCTCACAATGTCAGGAAAGTAGCTTGGCCGACCGCGTATTAACGTAGATCATTCAGGGCACACAAGACGACTGTGCAACGTAGCAACGGGGTTGATATATACCTTTATTTACTAAAGTCAAGGACATAGGAAAAAACGGTAATTCGGGTTTTCCGAATTACCGTTTTATTTCAATGGTTTTTACGCTTTAGCGGGCATATAACCAGCCCTTTTGCCGTTTATTGCAAAATGCGTGGCGCGCTGGCTGATTTTGCCTGTAGTGCGGCCTCGGTTTTTTCCCAGATGCGCTTGGCAATGGTTTTATAAGCCACCGCATGCGCACCATCGGGATCAGATGCGACAACCGGATTACCGCCATCAGATGTTTCCCTGATTTGGATATCAAGCGGTATTTCGCCCAAAAATTCCATGCCAACGGTTTCTGCTTCTTTTTTGGCACCACCATGGCTAAATACGTTTGTGTGCTCGCCGCAATGGGGGCAGGCAAAGTAGCTCATGTTTTCGATTATGCCCAAAACCGGAACGTCAACTTGGCGGAACATGTTCAAGCCCTTGCGTGCATCCAGCAATGCAATGTCTTGCGGGGTGGAAACGATTATCGAACCGGTCAATGGAACCTGCTGGGCCATGGTCAACTGTACGTCACCCGTTCCCGGCGGCATATCAACCACCATAACGTCTAGCGTGCCCCAGTTAATATCGCGCAACATCTGTAATAATGCGGTCTGGACCATGGGTCCGCGCCATACGACCGGGGTTTCCTCATCAACCAAAAAACCCATGGACATACACTTGATGCCGTGGCCTTCCATCGGGTCTAGGGTGCGCCCATCAGATGATTGCGGTTCGCCCGATATACCAAGCATCCGTGGCTGGGATGGCCCGTAAATATCGGCATCGAACAGGCCAACCTTCAGGCCCAATGATTTTAGCGCAAGCGCAAGGTTAACCGCGGTGGTTGATTTACCAACGCCACCTTTACCCGATGCCACGGCGATAATGGATTTTACGCCGGGCAAAAGCGGGCCTTCGGCTGGCGCTTCGTGGGAATGCCCAGCGTGGCTATGGTCGTGGCCCGCGTGATCATGGCTATGGCCACCGGGTTCAGATTCTGCCGTCAGCACAACTGTGGCGGAAAGAACGCCATTTAGCCCATGGACGACTTTTTCGGCTTCCTTGCGGATAGGCTCAGCCTTGGCGCCGACCGAAGGGGGGACAACAACCGCCATTACCACATGGCCGTCTTGCACCTGCAGGCCCTGAACCATGCCCTTGGAAACAATATCGTTATCGCCATCCATTACGGATTTAAGCGCGTTTAAAATCTGGTCTTCGGATACCTGAATGCCCTCAGTCATATTAATTTTCTCCAGTAGGGGGAATTTCCAAAATATATTAAATAATTAAATACCAACCACAATTTCCATTAATTGTTCTGGCTAATTGTTATGGCCCGTAGCAAAGATAATATTATTGCTTTGCGTTGCAAGGTGCCCTTGGGTGCCCTATAAGCGTCACAATTGCCACATATAAGCTTACATATAAGGTTACATATTAGATTTTTCAAATATAATTAATCAAAATTACCATATAGGCTTGATTTGTTTCTAAATAGACCCATTTTTGTCCGGTAATTTTTTAGGGCAGTAGTATTAGGTTAGATTAACACAAAGGTACTTGTAGTACTTAAATTACAGGAAGGAATATAGCGAATGGCCTGGAAACCACAAGGCGGCGGCCCATGGGGCGGCGGCGGAGGCGGAAAAGACCCATGGGGTGGCGGCGGTAATGCTGGTGGCCCCGGTCAGCCTGATATTGATGAACTTTTGCGCCGTTCGCAGGAAAAATTCAAAAACATGATGCCAGGCGGCATCGGTTCGGGCCGTGGCATAATGCTGGCGGTTTTGGCCGCTATCGCCCTTTGGCTGGGTAGCGGTGTTTACCGCGTTGATTCCGGGCGCCAGGGCGTGGTCATGCTGTTTGGTGAATTCGTCCAGACCACCATGCCGGGGCTGCATTGGTATTTTCCTGCCCCCATCGGCAAGGTTTACACCCCTGACGTAGAGCAGGTTCGCCGCGTTGATGTAGGTTTCCGTAGCGCAGGCGACGTTCGCAACGTATTTGGCAACCGCGCGCCATCATCTGAACGCGACGTTTTGGAAGAAAGCATGATGTTGACGGGCGATCAAAACATCGCCGACGTTGATTTTTCGGTTCAGTGGAAAGTAAAAGACGCAAGTCAGTTCCTGTTTAACATTCGTGACCCGGAAAACACCGTCAAGCTGGCATCCGAAAGCGCAATGCGCGAAGTTATCGGCCAGACATCTTTGCAAGAAGCAATGACCAGCGGTCGCCAACAGGTGGCCGACAGCACAAGGCGTTTATTGCAAGATATTCTTGATTCATACAGTGCCGGCATCACCATTACCCAGGTACAGCTGTTAAAAGTTGATCCACCGGAAAAAGTTATCGATGCCTTTAACGAAGTTCAGCGTGCGCGCCAGGATAAAGAGCGCAAGCAGAACGAGGCCGAAACATACAGAAATAAAATTATTCCAAATGCGCGCGGTGAGTCTGAACAAATGATCCAAGCTGCAACCGCTTATAAAGAGCGCGTTATCAAGGAAGCCGACGGTGAAGCAAAACAGTTTTTGTCAGTTTATGAAACTTATAAATCAGCAAAAGATGTAACCACCCAACGCATGTACCTTGAAGCAATGGAAGAGGTCTTAAAGGGATCATCAAAAGTTATTATCGATTCCAACGCGGGTGGTTCGGGTGTTGTTCCGTACCTGCCTTTGCCCGAATTGCAAAAGAAAGATGGAGGTAAGGCACAATGATTAGCCCCAAGATAATTATTCTGGGCATAATTGCCGCAGCTATCGGCGTTAGCCTTTCTTCTGCTTTGTTTACGGTTGAACAAACCCAACAAGCAATCGTTATGCAGTTTGGTGACCCCAAACGCGTAATCCGTGAAGCCGGATTGCACGTAAAGGTACCGTTTGTTCAAGATGCGGTTTATTATGATAAACGCGTTCTTGACCTTGACCCACCCACCGAAGAAGTAATTTTGGCCGATCGTAAGCGCATAATGGTTGATGCCTTTGCCCGGTATAAAATTGTTGACCCACTTAGGTTCTTCCAGGCGGTCCGCACCGAAGCCATATTCCGTGACCGTGTCGGCAAAATACTGAATTCCGGCGTGCGTAATGCGCTGGCGCGCTATCCGCTGGTTGATGTTTTGTCGGAAAAACGCGAAGAAATTATGGCGTCTATTACTTCCATCATGACCGAAGATGCACAAAATTTCGGGATTGAGGTTGTGGATGTGCGTATCGGGCGCACCGATTTGCCGCCCGATATTTCCGATAACGTTTATGACCGTATGCGTTCTGAGCGCGAACGCGAAGCCAACCAGCTTCGTGCCGAAGGCGAAGAATTGAAAATCAAAATCGTTGCCGATGCCGACAAGCAAAAAACAATTTTGCTGGCAGACGCCAACCGCACCTCAAAAATTCTTGTGGGTGAGGGCGATGGCGAAAGAAACCGCATTTTAGGTGATGCCTTTGGTCGTGACCCTGAATTTTTTGCATTCTACCGTTCAATGAAGGCATATCGTTCAGCGCTTACCGGCAGCGACACCAATATGGTTCTTTCACCCGACAGCGATTTCTTCCGGTTTTTTGGTGACCAGTTAGGCAAATCAGGGGTCAAACGCTAAGGCAATGATTGACCTGCTAAGCGCATTTGGGTTGGTATTAGTTATAGAAGGGGCGCTTTATGCCCTGTTTCCGGGTTTCATGCGTCGTGCCGCCAAGGCCGCGCTTGAAATGCCGGAAAACCAAATGCGCATTGGCGCGCTAGCCACAGCCGGGGTCGGCATTATTGTGGTGTGGTTGGCCCGGGGGATGTAAATGGCATTATTTAGCCATAAAAATTCCTTATTTATTTGTATGATGAACAAACATCAATAATATCTGATTGATGTTGTCGTCGGTATTCAATTAATTATTTAAAAGTGAAAAAAATGCAAAACACATTTCGCAGGTCCGGATTTTACATTATTGCACTGTTGGTTAGTTTTGTTTCCATCGCGGCAATGCAAACACCAACCCCCGCCCACGGCGCAACAACGCCGGAAAGTTTTGCCGACCTTGCCGATAAGCTTTTGCCTGCGGTGGTCAATATTTCCACAACCCAAGTAATTGAAAACCGCACCCCGCAGGAAATGCCGCAATTTCCTCCGGGTTCGCCATTTGAAGATTTTTTTAAAGAATTTTTTGATCGCAACCAACCGGATGGCCAGCAGTTTGGCAAACGCCCGCAAAAACGTTTGGCAACATCGCTTGGTTCGGGTTTTGTCATTGATTACAAATCAAATGGCGACACATTTATTGTTACCAACAACCACGTTGTACAAGATGCCGATGAAGTAAACGCAATCTTACAAGACGGCACCCGTCTAGCGGCAGAAATAGTAGGGCGTGACGGCAAAACAGACATTGCGGTATTAAAAGTCAAATCAAACAGCAAGCTATCATCGGTTGGTTTTGGCGATTCCGATGTTGCGCGTGTTGGCGATTGGGTCGTGGCAATCGGCAATCCGTTTGGGCTGGGCGGCACGGTAACTGCCGGCATAATTTCTGCGCGCGGGCGCGACATTAATGCCGGACCTTATGATAATTTTATTCAAACCGATGCATCAATTAACCGGGGCAATTCCGGTGGGCCAATGTTCAACATGCAAGGTGAGGTAATAGGAATTAACACGGCTATATTTTCCCCATCCGGCGGCAGTGTCGGCATTGGTTTTGCCATTCCGTCAAACGCGGCAAAACTGGTTATTGATCAGCTTATAAAAAATGGTCAAGTAAGCCGTGGTTGGTTGGGTGTAAATATTCAAGAAGTAACCGACCCCATAGCCGAAGCATTGAATCTTAAAAAACCAATTGGCGCATTAGTTTCAAACGTAACCGAAGGAAGCCCGGCCGCTGACGGTGGCATCAAACCGCGTGACGTAATTATTGAATTTGACGGCAAGGAAGTTGCTGAAATGCGCCATCTTCCGCGCATGGTTGCCGCAACCCCGGTTGATAAAAAGGTCAAGCTCAAGGTCTGGCGTGACGGCAAGGAAAAAACCCTTAGCCTAAAAATTGGCAAGCTTGACGAAAAAGTTGCCGACAGCGCGCCTGCCGACAAGCCAGAAAAATCAACAGCGGGTGAGGTAGAGGTTCAAAAACTGGGCCTTACGCTTTCACGCGTAACGCCTGATTTAATCGAACGTTTCGGTCTTGGCTCTGACGCCGTTGGTGTTGTGGTTGTTGATACCGATCCCGATGGTTCGGGGGCAAAAGAACGCATTCGCCCCGGCGACATTATTCATGAAGTCAACCAGCAAAAGGTTTCCACCCCCGAAGAGATAGGAAAAATTGTTGATAAGGCGACTGCGGATAAAAAGCGCACAGTATTGTTGCTGGTCGAAGGACAATCAGGATTTAGGTTTATTGCCCCGGCGATAGATCAATAATTTTTCCCCAAAGGTCGTGGGTCATTTAATCGGCAAAGGCAAAATCGTTTTTGCCTTTGCCCTTGACCTTGTACATGGCTTCATCGGCAAGCTTTAACAATGCTTCGGGGTTATCGCCATTGGTGGGGAATATTGCTATGCCGATACTGGCGCCAATGGTTGCTTTTTTGCCGTTTCCCACATCAATGGGCTGGGAAAGAATTTCAATTACCCTTTTTGCCACCAATTCGGCGTTATCGCGGACATGCATATCGGGCAAAACCAAAACAAACTCATCACCCCCAATTCGTGCCACCGTGTCGGTTTCACGAACGCATTTTAATAGCTTTTCAGCAACCGCACACAACAACTTATCGCCGGCTTCATGACCCATGGTGTCGTTTACCGCCTTAAAGCCATCAAGATCAATAAACGCTACACCGCAAAGCCTTTCTTCACGGCGTGAATGGCGGATGGCAACGTCAAGGCGGTCAAGCATCAGGGCGCGATTGGGCAGCTTTGTCAGGTCATCATGGCTTGCCATGTGGCGCATCTTTTCTTCGGCCTGACGGCGAATGGAGATTTCTTCTTGTAATTCACGCGTTCTTTCTTCAACCCGCTGTTCAAGCGTTTCAATCGACCGACGCAGTGCGGAAACGGCATTATTGCGTGCGGTTATGTCTCTCGCCTCTACTTTGTAGGAAAAATCCTTTCCTCCGCTAAGCTTGGTAAAGCTGACATCGGCATCAATTATCCCACCGTCAATGGCAGTAAGGCGTATGGGCAGGGGTTCGTCGTTATCAAGCAGGGCGTGAATTCCGGTTAGGATAAAATCGCGGTAATCGGATTGCAAAAATTCATGCAACGATTTACCCAAAATATCGGCATCGGATTTGGCGCGCATAATTTTGATACCGGATTCATTTACGTATGTTATTGTACCGTCTTTATCGCAAACACAGATAAAATTAAGCGAACTATCAACCAGTTTTCTAAACCTGGCTTCACTGCGGTGCATTCCCTCGGTCAATTTTACCTGTTGGGTAATGTCCTGGGCCACCACCAGCATTCGGTTGCTTTTATCTTGGGAAAGCGCCACCACTTCCATTCGCACGCTAAGCTGGGTTCCATCAAAACATTTAATCCGCATGGCTGTTGGTTTGTGTTCAAGCACCAGCATGGCAAGAATGTCATCAACAATGGACGCATAATCGTCGGTAATTAATGATTGAAACGCTGTGTCGATAAGATCGTTTTCATCTTCGGCACCAAGAATAACCATGCCAAGCGGGTTTATGTATTTGATTAACCCATTTTCACAGATGAACACCACATCGGAAATGGTATCGATTATTTTTTTTACATCATCATCACCAAATGATAATGCTGTGTTTTTATTGCTCATGTCATTGCTCATGGGTTTACCAATTCTTCTAATCTGTACCCTTGAGCATACAATACAGCGCTTAAATCCGCATGGTTTAATCTGGCGCTGGCGGCTTGGGTCGCCACTTTGTGGGCGTGAAACGCTATGCCAAGACCCGCCGCACCAAGCATGGGAACA
>Ga0224501_10004727_pt1 | contig 10735 bp, 5 predicted proteins | sample SF_Oct11_sed_USG_4_FD_169105 | JGI IMG/M metagenome (GOLD analysis project Ga0224501, IMG submission 169105) | Sediment microbial communities from San Francisco Bay, California, United States - SF_Oct11_sed_USGS_8_1 | ecosystem: Environmental > Aquatic > Marine > Sediment | place: USA...
TACAACATATTATATTATATTATATTATATTATATTATATTATATTATATTATATTATATTATGTCAGATTATATTATGTCAGATTATTTTATCTTATGTTATATTATAATATATTTTTTATATATAAAATTATGTTATTCTATACTTAAGTTATTTGTTATATCATTTTACTTCTTATGCAATATTTTATCATTTTGTCAAAATTTAATTAATTAGATTATGCCATTTCATTTTTATATAGTATTATATTATTTTCTATTATACTAATATGTTACAGATGACTGGAATAGAATAGAATTTTTCCGCTCTGGAGCAGATATCACTCTGGCACTCAATGGACAGACAGTCATCTCACAAGCTAGCAGCATGTTCCTAATGCTGGATACACACACATCCATCTACCTCGGTATGACTTACCATGTACCATTTAGTGTGGTTCCATGCTTTTTCATTCTATGCTCGGGTGATTTTATCCAATACTTCAACTCACTCAGTAGGCCAACCATAACAGTCTCTGGCCCAGATCATCATTTTGAGTTGCATGTTTTGTGACTTGTAGGCGGAGTGGATGATATGGGTATAGTAAGACCGGACGTGATGCAAGGCGACCTGACCACGTATGAGGGATGTGTTCGTAAGCTCTCTGTCAATGATAGAACCATGGTGCTTACAGAGACAAGTGAGTCTCCATTACTGTGAGCATGCAGTTCATCATACCATCGCTGTGAGAATGGGGACAAGGGGTTAAGATACGAACGGTATGCCAAAATGGTTCGCTTCTACCGTTGGCCGAATATAACCGTTGAGCGTAGAGAGGTTAAGAGGCCATTGTTATCATTTGATTCTTTCCAACCCAGTGACATTTAAATAGGCTGTAAAGTATTACTTGATGGTAGTGAAATGTGACCGCATCGGCCTGAAGAAATCAGCTCTTTAGCTTTACCGAGTGATTTATATCATAAACCCAAACTGTTCTTCTTTCATATCCTGACCCTGATCCTGATCCTGCAGGTACTCTGACAGGTGTCAGGGGTAAGCAGGAACCCCCCAGCTACCCTGACCAGTGTCAGGGGGTATGCAGATACCATGCGGCTATTCTGACATGTGTCAAGGGCATGCAGGTACATTGCAATAAATGCGTGAAAAGGAGACTTTAGGCTTGCACCCGTGTATCCCATGGAGAACATAACTCTTTTGTCTAACGTCAGGTTCCAAAATCGATGAGGGTATTGAGAAAGCGGGCTGATGATATCATGTTCTGCGGCCTCAGCTCTTGCTGACTCATGCTACCTCGTGGTTTTCAGGCGCCATCAGTGGAGCGGATGTAGCTGATTGTGATGGAACATCTTGCGGTTCCTCTTACTGTCTGAATGGTGCTACATGCCTGCCTCAAACCAGCAATCTCTACAGCTGTACATGTACTGAGGTAAGTTGGCATCCACCACACACCTTGGTCATTATACTTCTTTTTTTGCTCATCGTAGACTATGTTGATCCGTAAGCATCTCATAATCTTCATGAGACTGAAGGCTTATTTCCTAGGGGGAGCCACTCCACTCTTTGGTACTCCCAAGGAAGCACATGTGATCGACCAGGGACAAATCCCTTGAAATGCTCCGCCACAGCCAGGAGTTGAACCCAGGCCATGGAGAGGGCAGACAGGGGGATACAGTGAAACTCGATTAACTCGACCTCGGATAACTCGAAAACTTGCTTAACCCAAACCAAGTTTCATGGTCCCTGCCTGGGTAATGATAATTTGCTGGGCTTATCTCAAACTTTTAGTCATAACTCCAACTGATAAAACTGCGGTTCGTGCCATCAAATTACCTTTTCTGTGGCTCACTTTGCATAACTCAAAAACTTTTTTGGTGGTCCCCTGCAGTGCGAGTTATCTAAGGTTCACTGTACCTTCATTCTCCCACTGAGCTATCATAACCCCGGCCATGGAAAGAACCCACGGTGAGATAAATTCATTCGTCCATTGAGCTATCATGACCCGGGCCATGGAGAGGGCAGACAGTGAGATACATTCATTCCCCCACTGAGAAATCGTGACCCGGGCCATGGAGAGGGCAGACAGTGAGATACATTCATTCCCCCCACTGAGAAATCGTGACCCGGGCCATGGAGAGGGCAGACAGTGAGATACATCCATTCCCCCACTGAGCTATCATGACTTTGTCAATGCGCAGGAGTGAATTAAGCCTGAATGCCCCTCCTGCTACTATCATTGACTGAGATTCTAACCCTTAACTCGCTGTGTTCAGATAGTGTATTCTAACCATTTAGCAATGAATGTTCTTTTGGTCATACTTTAATGTTTATTAATATCTTTTAGGGCTTCTACGGTGAGCATTGTGAGTTCCCATTGATATGCAGAGATCAGTGCCCTCTGGAGGCTACATGTGTTCCGGACATGGAAACCGAATTCTACTGTCTCTGTCCTGTGGGCATCACTGGCTGTGCTAATGGTGAGTCTGCCATGATGTCCCTGACCACTGTAGACAATCCATGGTTTCCCGGGCTGCATGATAAGGACCACCCATGATTTCTCTGGCCACTGAAGTGATACCAGCCGTAATTCCCTTGGCCATGGGACTGATATCAGTTAGGACTCCCAGTGCCTCTCAATGAAAGCAGCCAGGATTTCCTCATCCACTGAGCTGAGACCAGCCATGATTTCCTTAGCCACGGAATTGATGTAAGCTTGAATTCCCATTGCCTCTCAACAAGGGTAGCCATGATTTTCTTGGTATGATTTTGTGCCTATTCTCACACCCATTGCATTCAAGAACCTGGCTTGCGACTCATTATCATTGATCAGAGAATGAGCACTTGTCTAGAGTCCCTAATATTAACCGGGTTATACATGAGGAAGCAACCTTGTAGATTCCACCGAGTGCGGCCTCAGATTTCTGGGTGACTCTGAGAGTTTGGTGCTGACAGAGTCGGTGGATCTGGGGGAGAGAAACCAGACCTCCAATCTGCTGATACTCTCTCTGAACTTCACCACAGACAGCGATGGTCTGCTGATGTGGCATGGCCAGGTGGGTACGGCGCTGACTCTGTAATACAAAGCAAATTACTGCGCTGACTTATGCTGACTCTCTGATGCCTGGCACAAACAGTCGAAACCGAAGATGCACGCTCTCAACACTGAGAGCGTGCTAAACCCCAAAGGCGGGGACCAGTTTTGCAGGTCGCGCTTCTGCAATGCTTTATTGGAATCGCAATGTATAGAAGTGAGGGGGGACAACTCCATAAATAGAGGCCGATGCATTCGGGCCTCTATAATTGCGCAATAATGGCACTAACGTTCATTGACAGAGGTGAAAAACTGTGCTCTGAAACCCTACTTCTATATTTTTGTTGCACAGTTTCTCTGTTCAGACTTGTGTAACTACAAGTCTAGTATACACATGCAAACGCATTTGTCAAACATCGGCGCGTAAGCCGAAAAATCAATGCAAACACCAACAGCTTTGTGTTAATTACCTATCTCGAGGCCAATTCTGGTGCGTCAACAGTCTAAAAGGTACGTCATCGAGGGCTCTAAGTATGCGCATTGGATAGGGCTATATCTAAGCTTTCATTTGAACTGGGTATTGGGCCCATTTGTTCATGGTAGGCTTCAGATTCTACAAATAAGTGAAGCCACTTTTGCCTGTGTCATAACCCCTTTAAAACATTGCCAAACCCCAGGCTTCACCAGATATAACACTGTCGAGAGCACGCTGGTGGGCTAGCTTGGGTATGGAGACATTTTCCAGGACGTGCCTCAAGGTTCGCCTCAAGGTTCAGTTCCTTTACTAATCAGTGTATTTCCCTGTTGTAGAGTCTAGATTATGTAGGAATAGGAATAACCTGTGGAAGGCTGAAGGTGGTATGGAATCTAGGTCATCTATCAGCCAATGAGATTATTACACCTCAGCGTGTCACTGATGGGGACAGACATTCTCTGATTTTACATATGTAAGTACCTGTGGCGACAGTATTTATAAAACCTCTGCAATAACAGCTTAACAATAAAACTGTGGCGAACCGATCGGCACACAGCACCCTAGCACTATGTTAATTCATTCTGCTCCATACTGGAAAACAACACTCAGTGAAAAGTTTTTGTGTATGGGAGAATTGAGTCGTTAAACACTGCATCAGTCAGGTAGAACGCTAGTTAGAGTCCCAACAAAATATAATATAATACAATCTACAACCGTTATCAACTTTGTTGCAATTCCTTCACGTTTAAAAAGGGTTATGACACGGTCACTAGTAGACGCACTTTCAGAGTTGTGTTCTCCATTCTTAAAGGGTGTTAACTCCGCATTCATTGCAGCGATAGCGAGTGGTCTTTTTCCACAAACGGAATATCGATCATTCGAATAACTATGGCCCAAATGGGCCAAATAGAAACAAAATGGGGTCTAATCACTAAAACTCTAACCCTAAATAGAGGCCATTGCATCCGGCCTCTATTATTTCACAATAATGGCATTAATGCTCATAGGCAGAGGTGAAAAACTGAAAAGCTCTCAAACCCTATTTCTATATTTTGTTGAACATTTTCTCTAAACAGACTCGTGCAACTACAAGTCTAGTGTACACCACCTGCAAGATGATTTTCCAAACATCAGTGCATAACCTGAGAAATCATCTCAAACACAGACAGATCTGCGTTATTAATTTCCTATCTCGAGGCCAATTCTGGTGTGTCGACGGTCTGAAAAGTGTGCCACCAAGGGCTCTAAGTATGTGCATTGGATAGGGCTATATCTAAGCTTCCATTTGAACTGGGTATTGGGCCCATCTTTTCATGGTAGGCTCCAGAATCTACAAGACAAGTGGAGTAACTTTTGCCCATGTTATAACCCCTTTAAGTGTATTTTCAGACCCACAATCTGTCTATAGTTATCAGGAAGATATATACATGTACGAGTACCCAACAGCATCTGAGTCATCTACACACTACCTACCAACTCCCGAATCATCTACACACTACCTACCAACTCCTAAATCATCTACACACTACCTACCCCCTTCTAAGTCATCCACACTACCTACCCACTCCTGAGTCATCTACACACCACCTACCCCCTCCTAATTTATCTACACGCTACCTACTCACTCCTGAGTCATCTACACGCACCCTACCCACTCCTGAGTCATCTACACGCCACCTACCCCCTCCTAAGTCATCCACATGCTACCTACCCATTCCTGAGTCATCTACATGCCACCTACCCCTCCTAAGTCATCTACACACCACCTACCTCTTCCTAAGTCATCTACACGCTACCTACCCCTTCCTTAGTCATCTACACACCACCTACCTACTCCTCCGTCATCTACACACCACCTACCTACTCCTGAGTCATCTACATGTACCCGTTCCTAAGTCATCTACACGCCACTTATCCACTCTTGAGTCATCTACACGCCACCTACCCACTCCTGAGTCATCTACTTTTGTATTACAGCGCTGGAGGAGAGATGCTTCTTTACCTGGATGGTAATCGGTGGAGCGCTCAGACTCCTGGCTCATTCACTTCCCTGGACAGTAAAGGACCAGTATATCTTGGTATGTAGCTATTTTAGAGTTCTCCGCCACACTTCAAACCAGTGCCTAGTTGCTGGCCCCTTCCGCCAGCTGGCGGGGTGAGGGATTGGGGAGATGGTGTAGGGGGTGGGTAAAGATTGAGCAGCTGGGTAAGCTATAAATAATATACAGCGAAACTCGGTTCACTCGGCCTCGCATAACTTGTAAACTCGAAAACCAAGCTTCATGGTCCCTGCCTGGGTAATTATAATTTGCTGGGCATATCTTGAACCTTTAGTCATAACTCGAACTGACAGCTGTGGTTAGTGCCATCCTTTTCACACGAGAAGAAAATCTCGCAAATTTTAGAAAGTTTAGCCAAGAAATGGAACACACCAGAGCGAAATGGACTTGCTACGGTGGCCACATAGGGAGAGCATAACTCAAAACTCTGGTTAAAGCAAAGGGAGAGCTTAACTCATAGCTCTGGTTAAAGCAAAGGGAGGGCAAAACTCATAACTCTGGTTATGGCAAAGTGAGAGGGAGAGCATAACTCATAACTCAAACATAACTCAAAACTTTCCAAGTTTCACTGTACAATGTTGATGCTAAATCAAATAAAAATTACTTCACGGTTTAGAAAAGAACAGGCTTCACTCGCTTTGAATTATTGGATTAACTGGCACCTCAAGAATCCTAGCCTTGTGTTGATTAGATTAGATATTAAAGGGGTTATGACACGGTCGATGGTAGACGCACTTTCGGAGTTGTGTTCCCCATTCTTAAAAAGGGTGGCAACTCCGCTTTCATTGCAGCGATAGTGAGTGGTCTTTTTCCACAAACCGAATATCGGTCACTCGAATAACTATGGCCCAAATGGCCAAAATAGAAATAAAATGGGATCTAATTACTAAAACTTAGTAACCTAGTGATCTTCACCCCCTCATAACATCGAGTAGAACTTAAAATTGAACGTAAGATTGTAGAAAACTTAAGTTATAAGAAGTGCTTTGCCAGTTTTCCCTAGCCCTAAATAGAGGCCGTTTCATTTGGGCCTCTATCATTTTGCAATAATGGCACTACATTCGCTGACAGAGGTGAAGAACTGCGCTCTGAAACCCTATTTCTATGGTGTAACTACAAGTCTAGGTGCACCCGCAAGAGGATTTTCCAAACATCAGCGCATAAGCCGAGATATCAACTCAAACACGAACAGCTCTGTGTTAATTTCCTATCTCGAGGCCAATTCTGGTGTGTCGTCGGTCTGAAAAGTATGATGCCGAGGGCTTGTTTTCATATTCTGAAGACTACCATGAACCAATGGGCCCTATACCCAGCTCAAATGGAAGCCCTATCTAATGCGCATACTTAGACCCCTTGGCGACACACTTTTCAGACCGCCGATGCAACAGAATTGGCCTCGATGGGAAATTAACACAGAGCAGTTGGTGTTTGCATTGATTACTTGGCTTACGCACTGATGTTTGGAAAAAACCCCTTTCGCCGGTGTATACTAGACCCATAGTTACACCAGTCTGATTACATTAGACTTGATGATATAAAATTAGATTAGATTAAATTGGATGGGATTAGATTAGATTCAATTAGATTATATGAAATTAGATAAGATTAGACTATAATCAATCTGATTAGATTAATATAATTGTCTCTTCTCTCTGCAGGGAATCCTGGATTTGGGGAACCGATCTCTGATGTTACTCATGGTATATTCAGCTTACCTTTTTCTGGCTGTATTACCAACGTCTCTATCTACGGCAAATCTCTGATGCAGCTTAACTCAAAATCCGTCCATTTGGAAAACTGCTGCTGATCCTAATCTCTAAATATACCGTCCTGTTTTATATCATTATTTATATATATAATAATAATATTAATACAAAGAACAATAATTTTAATGGGTACTATGGATTATACAGTCATCAATCAATCTGAGCTACGTTAATTTTTATACATGAAATGTCCAGAAAATAATTTTTTACCATCCATAATGGGGAATATAGCTGATAGACACTTTTCATTGTTATTTCTTCTTTCTCTTTATATAACTTGTCGTCCGGATGTTTGGTTTTTCTACAGAGTTATAATGTTGCCTTGACCATTAGCAATGGTGTCTCTTTTCTATTAAAGATCTCTGTCCACGCTGCAGACTGCAATATAAAGTTTATATCATGCAATTACACACTAGTCTACAATACGAAGCTTATATTATACAATTACACACTACAGTCTCCAATATAAAGCTTATACTATACAATATTACACACCATAGTCTACAATATAAAGTTAATATTATGCAAGTAGACACTGCAGTCTACACCATAACGCTATTACTACACAATTACACACCATAGTCTACAATATAAAGTTTGTATTATTTAAATACACACTGCAGTCTACAATATAAAGCTTTAACAGGCAGACATTTGCTCATATAAGAAGCACTCTACCGGACTCTTTAGGGCCGTATCATTCGTCGGTGTTGATGACGGATGAAAATTTCTGCTCATAGATTAAACATAGGGTTTCCATCAGCTTGTCCCTAATTACTCATAGCTAATCTCAATATAGCCCGACTTTACCTTAGTGTAGTGTAGGATAGGTCCCAATTACTGACACACTGTCATTCACTATGTCTGTACGGCTTCTATACCAGCCATAGCTGCGCTATCAGTTTTACATCTAGTCAAAGGGCATGCCACCCTCTTTGTCTTTTACTTGGTCATTGGTTTCGACTGCAACTGCCACCAGGTATCAGCACGAACCTTTTCGTAAGGCATTGATGAAATCCACACCATTATCCCCATTTTCAGTTTGCAGTGACTCTTGACAAGTCGGTCCAGTCAAATTGGGCTACCCTCGTGCAGATGGAGATGCTAAACCTCTTAGATGAATAGTAAGTCACAGAACGTGTAGGCCGCATTCTACAATATAAACCTTATAATTTATTGTACAATTACACCCCCACAGTGTACAATATAAAGCTCATATTATACAATTACACGCTGCAGTCTACAATATAAAGCTCTTATTATACAATTACACCCCACAGTATGCAATAAAAGTTCATACTATACAATTACACACCGCAGTCTACAATAAAAAGCTTATAGTATACAATTAAACACCACAGTCCACAATATATAAAGATTATATTATACAATTACACACTACAGTCTACAATATAAAGGTTATATTGTACAATTACACAGTTTTTTGCGTTTAGTATTGAAGTCAGTGGGAGAATTGAATGAATCTCCCTGTCTGTCCCCATGTGGCCTGGGTTCAATTTCCGGCCATGGTGGAATATTTCAAGGGATCGAGTTTTCCCTGGCTGGTCACACTCTGCCAATCCATCATCAGCCAGCGGTGCAGAAAGTGGCGTCACAAAACCTGTGGACATTGAGGAGGAAGGCTGAAGTCCGACCATGCATGGACAGACAATGACTGATAAAAAACAAAATTGAAGTCGAACAGACCAGTGACAGTGAAGGAATCACTGAGAGACATAAACAGCTATACCTACACGGGTAACCTTCTGTCAGCAGAATGCAGGCCGGCAGCCATTACCAAGTGGCAAGGAGATTGGGGATTGTATGGACCACTTTTGGCAAGCTAAATCAGTTTATCCAGTGACATGTCACTGATTCATCCAACAACCAGCTTTCATCAAAGGAGAAAATCATTGTGCAACGTACGGCAGTACTACCTACCAATACATAATCGTTTCTCGCCACTTGGCAGCTTGTGGTCGGCTGATGCCTTTTTCGGCCTGAACCGACAAGACCGAACACGAAATAAGAGTTTTTCATCACCTCTTTTGCGCCTAGAGGCTCGATTAGTCCGCCGGGTGTTTCGGTAGAATTACTAGTGATTGTGATCATTGAGTGAATATATAAATTACAAAAAATCCATTGGTAACTTTATACTAGCCTACTGAGGCTAGTGGTATAAAGTAGGTGTAGTAAGGCGACGAAAACCAGGTACGTCTCATAAGTCACGAATGATCCAAGATGACACATTGACTGACTCAAATCTGACCCAACACACTCAACAGACAACAGACACACACACAGTCAACACAACAGCAGACAACGCTCAACACATCAGTCAACAGTAACTTACGTGAGTAACGTGAGTAGCTTACTTAGTAAGTTAGTTAGTGAGTAACACTAACAGTAAGGTAACGCTAATCAGTGAGTGAATCAGTCACTCAGTGACTCATTGATGATTGACTTTGAGCCAGTGGCCACTGACTCGGTGACTGTGAGTCACACTGAGTGTGCGTTTGAGTCATTCACAGTCACCCACACTCCACAGAGATAGAGTGGCTCACTGACTAAGTTCTCGGATATTTGGCAGTGGATACTGAGCTGCCATCTACTTGCTAAGTGTAAGTTACTTACTCACCCAATCTCCAGCGTCAGCTTCTTGGGATCAGCAGTCAAGACTTCTTATCTCCCTGACAAAACAGCAGTCAGGAGTGGTGCAGAAATTGGCTTACTCTACCGAGTCTTAAGCTGAGCGTTTCCCCCCAGTACTTCATTCGGAGACTTTCACCTTGCACCCGCGTGCCCTATAGAGAAGGTCACTCTATGGGAGAGCTTCCTTTATTTAACTTCGGGATCGGAAACTGACGAGAGTAAAATATAGAGAATTCCAATAAGATTCGATCTGGACTGATCTGGAGTAAAATCTAATTTCTTTTACCTTCAATCTTTGGTGGCATTTTTCGATTTAAGAAAACTTTCTCGTGGAGAGTGTGCCTTTGTCAGTGTCACTGACTCACCGCACCTGTATAGTTGAGACTCACTCTGGTCTGGTGGCTATAGCGAAGTTTTCTGGAAAACAAGGATTATTAGGTTATCAGCAGATATTTTTATTATTTATATTTAGGATTGGTAACAGGGACGCTGGTTGAAAATAATGCAGAGTGGTGATTCTAGAACAAAGACGGAGGAAGAGGCGGAGCTAACCGTACGACCAGGAGAATATTGGCTAACAAGGATTCTCCTACTTCGGTATATAGCTTTTATATATGGTTAGTTAATATGTGGTGAGTTAAATCAGTGAGATGTCGCATTGCTAGTTGCTGGTTGTATACGCCGGCATTCGTTGACAGAATCCTTTGACAGCTATTCGTGCAGGGATGATAAATGAAAATGGTGTGGCTCCAT
>Ga0224501_10004728_pt1 | contig 10734 bp, 15 predicted proteins | sample SF_Oct11_sed_USG_4_FD_169105 | JGI IMG/M metagenome (GOLD analysis project Ga0224501, IMG submission 169105) | Sediment microbial communities from San Francisco Bay, California, United States - SF_Oct11_sed_USGS_8_1 | ecosystem: Environmental > Aquatic > Marine > Sediment | place: USA...
TTTGTAAAGAAAGTGGTTGGCATGACTCCTCCAAGACCAATGAACTATCAAAAAATAATTCAAATTAACAGGGGTTCACTTTCATTCACTGTTAATGAGATTCCTGATTTGGAGATAGGACCCAACCGATGTAGTATTGCAGGAACATAGATTACATCTTGAAATCGAGAATTATTCTAAAGGATTACCAATGTACAAATATGAAAAAATTTATCCTAGATGGGTATTCTGATAGAATTCAAATGTACCGGAAAGATAATTATCAATTCGGTACCAGTTCGGAGATTTCCCCGAGAGTGTCGATAACAAGTCTGATCGAGGTGTTTACCAATTAAGCAATATCTAAAAATTTCTTGAAACTGCAAATCCCCACGCAATAAAATGCAAGATGAGTAATTTATGAGAAATGTCTATAACCATGTGATCTTCCAACTGATTCATGGACTATTCCAAGTACCTGCACTGTCCGGATTGCCAAAAGTCTGGATTGTACTGCAACAAGCACAGAAGGGAAGTAGAAACAGTACTACGTAGGAGGGAGTTACATAAGATATTGAAGATGAATAACTGCAGGTCTCCACAGTACATACATGCAATCAAAGGGTTACTGGAGTCTTATGACGTATGGAAGACAGTCGAGCCTGCAATAAGATAAAAAGTCGACTAATCAGTTATTTTCCAAGTTTCTACACTTATCACACAACGCCTCAGAATCCTCTGAAAGGGCCACATTTACCCCAGACGAAAAACACATGTTGCACAGTCCAATCATTGTGGTCATTCCCCATAATTATGACATGAACAAGAGCAGCTGACTCCAGATGCATGTTCCATCATGCAGTGGGTACATGGTGCACTTGATTCAGTCAAGGATTAACAAATTATACAAACATTACATAATTGGTTTTATTGAAAAACAGTTATGGTTTTGTCAAAAATTATCAAATACCAACAATTGAGGCAGTTTGAATTATACAAATAACAAAATCATAAATTTGGATCTTAAGACCAACAACGATCAGTTACTTGGTGAGAGATCCAACGTGTCTATCTGTGCTTTTGCAGAAATAGTATTTAGATCATACTGAGGAATGATTCGTTTTGCTTTTATACGAACTTTGTAAATCCCAATTTAGGATTCTGCGGGTAGGAGTCATCTAACCGTTTAACCAACCATAACCGTCCAGGGGATCGGGCATACTTTGGCCCATCCTTTCAAATTATCTTTTGACAATTATTGATTAATACAAATCACCTGGTGAATGAGATGAACGAATTATTCGTTTTGCTTTTATGCAAATTTTACAAAACTGTATCATGAACAATCAAGTTAATCAAAACGAATCAAGTTGGGAAGAAATACAGGGGCTGTCCTGGATTTTTTACGAGGAATAAATCATCCTCTAATTTTTTGTTCTCAAAAACATTAAAACGTAAAATTTGAATTTTGTGATTAGATCATCATAAATTTGTTATTTCATCATTCCTAAAGGTAATTTCCAACCTCTGTTAGAATCTAGATTATTGATGGTCAAGATTTATTTTTTCAATAATGTCATTGAGGGTTTGCCTCAGAGGATCAATTTCAGGAATTTTGTCTTCTGGCTCAAACGAGATTGATTTACTGTATGTTGAATTAGAGATTTCAATTGTTATCACTGCATTATCCGCACAACCTGGGCATCCAATTCGCTCAGGAAGAGAATTGAATTGGTCAAAGTCAAATGAACTCATCAGCGTTTCCCATATTTCTTGGGTCATAGGTATGCTGAGATTCTTTTCTTGTTCTCCAAATGGTTTTTCTAAATAAGTTATTTTGTCATCAGAAAATGTATAGGTTTTACTAGACCCCCAAGATGACCAATCCCAAGAAATATTCATACCACTGGAAGGTGCCAAAGTCACTCTACTCAAAGATTCTTCATATATCCAATCAATTGATTCAATCATCATTCCATTCTCCAATGTATCATTAATGGTAGCAATCTGATTTCCGGAAGTCAAATCTACTACAGAAATTGTTCCAGAGTTTAACCCATCCAAGTTAAGAAGGTTGTTTTGAACATACATGTATTTTCCATCTTCGCTAAACAATGTATGATGAGCTCCTGGCATTGCAGGCAATGTTCTTAGGAGTTCTGGTTGTTGAGGAGTTTTCAGACTATACTCATTAACCACTCCAGGGACGGCAAAGCTGACAAACAGATTTCCATTTGGACCAATGTTCAGATCAAGTGGCCAAGAGTGTTCTCGTTTTGTCCCATCATCAGCCAATGTAGGGACAAATGACTCTGTAATTTCATCCCATTCTAGAACCCAAATTGTTCCATCAAGCATCCCTGAAACATAGGCTACTGAATAATCAGGATGAAATAGCACCTCAACTGGAGCATTTGGAACATCAGGACTTTTTACCAATTCAATAGTTGAAAGAACATTTCCAGTACTGAATTCAATTACAGAAACACTGCTTTGTGGATCATCAAGTGCAGGAGATACCGTTTGTGTAACAATCATCCTGTCAATATTCTCATCAGCTGAAATTCCATGAGGATATTTTGTAAACGCATTAGGATTCTCATTTTGGTCTGCAAAAATTTCTCCAATCAATTGATCAGTATTTGCATCAAAAACCATTATGTTATTTGAGCCCATACAGGTAAGATAGAATTTTTGCCCGTCTTTGCTAAATATCATATCTTCTCCTACAACACATGAACCAGTATCCAAAGGAGTGACATCCAAAATTTTGTTGTCATGCAAATTGATACGGTATAATTCCTCTCCCATCAAGGATGTGTTGTAGAGTTTTGATTTATCTGAGTTGTAAAACGGATGATGCATCAACACACCTTCTCCGATGGGAGCATCCTGTAAAATATCTCCAAATGTTTTAGAATGAGGATTCAAATCAATTATTGCCAAACCGTCCTTTTGTCTTGATTCATCAATTGATCTGTAGTTAATCAGTGCCGTAATCTGGTCTGAATCCACAGGAAATTCCTTTTGTATTGTTCCCCAGTTTGATGCAGATAATTTCTGGGCAGTAGATGTAGTTACACATGCAGCATCGCCATCATTTTGAATAATCAACGTCAAATCAGGATTGCAAATAACCGTCTCAGACTCGATCCCATTTTGCATTTGTTTTCTTGGGGAGTCAAGTGATGCCGAATATGACAGAGTGGGGGTTAATCCAACTGATGCAACCAATAAGACCATGAGAAAAAGGGAAAAATGAGTAAAGGAGTTTCTTTTAATCACAAATTTCCCTGAATATGCAAGACATTTAGGCATTATTTTAGAAACATTACTCTTCATATTTTCAACTCCTGGCCACGTAAAAATAGTTTAGTGGATCATGCGGCAGTTGTTTTACTTCAACATTTGAGAATCCTGCCTCATTTAACATTTGTATTGCCTTTTCCTTGCCCCACATTGCTCTCCAAGACCCATGCCTCCATGTGCCAAAGAAACTGTCATGCAGTGAAGGCATGATATTGTATACATAAATGGGGCCATTGGATGGTCCATGTTCTTTTCAAGATAGGATGATCCTGCAATGTCTTGCATTAAAAACACCCCTCCAGGTTTTAGGGAACTTTTGATGTTTTCAAGTACTTTTTCAGGATGGGCCTGGTCATGTATTGCATCAAATGCGGTAATCATGTCAAAATGCCCTGCATGGTCAAAGTTTGCCGCATCTTGCTGTTCAAAATGGGCATTATCAAGACCAAGTTCTTCTTTTTCGTTGTTTGCATTTTGTATTCCTTCCTTTGAAAAATCATATCCGGTAAAATGAGAAGAGGGAAATGTCTTTGCCATCAAATTGATTGCCCTGTCACTTCCACATCCAATACCTTGATTCCATGATTTAGTTTGTCTTTTATTCCTGGAATTATTGGCAATATGCCATCTATCAATCCTGCAAGAACTGTCTGATTGCTTTCTTCAGCCATCACCTCATGGAATCTGTTATAGGATTCATATGGAACGCCTCCTCCATTTTCAAAGCAATGAATTATCTCATCTTCAACCTGTCCCATAACAGGGATAAACTGGGTAGTTGTTGCCATGTTAAATTTACCATCCCTAGTCAAAAAATCTGCCTTTTCCTTTGATAATGAATATACTTTTTCTTTTGGTTCATATTCAACAATCTTGGCTGTAACCAAAGCCCCAAGCCATTCTCTAACATATCTTTCATTGAGATTTGCCTTTGATGCAATTTCGTCACTCGTGGCAGCAGATGCACTTGCCATGACGTCAAATAGTTTTGTTCTGTGACCTATTGAGATCATCAAACCCAGTGCTGACTTGTTTAGAATATCCAGCATCTGATTTTCAAAGGATTCAGCCGCTGACAACCACAGTCTCCTCTCTTTTTGCATGTTGCAATTCAATCATCAGACCTTTGAGGATTTGTGCCTCTTGGTTTTGTTTGTCTGATATCGAATCAAAGGCTGATCTCCAATCAGCTAATTTTCTTTCGATGGTTGGGAATGTTTTCATGTTAATGGTACCGTGGTACCATAATATAAGTTTTAGTTAGACGGTACCAAGGTACCATGAAATATATGTCAAAGACGATCATAAAAGACATGGGAAAAGATCTTCACATCAGAGATATTGATGAAAAGGAGCATTCACAGTTAACACAGATTGCAGATGGGATGGGCGTTTCAATAAATTCTATCGTAAAAGATGCTATTGACAAATGGTTGTTACAAAAAAATGAGATTCCAAAAAAGCACGTACTTTTGATTTATGATGATGACAAGGCAGTAGTTGAATTGTTAAAATCAGTAGATAAAATTGCAAAAGAACAAGGTTGGTTTAGAGCATTTTGCGCACCTCCTGATCACACTTCGAAAAAATCTCTTTCAAAAATAGGATGGTTTGATGGAAGCATAACTCCGTATAATCCAAGAAAGGATCCAGTCAAGTTCTGCACCAAAATGACAAACAAAATCTACAAGGCATCAAAACAAAAGCCTCTTTTTGCCATTGACTTTGTCCTGGCTGAAATTGCCTCGTTTTCACTGGACGATGCAATAAAGCTTGAGAGAGACTTTGACAAGGATCCTGCGCCGGGAATATTTTTTTGTCCCTATAAAGCTGAAGACGTCATGTCTTCTTCTATTGCAGAAGCAATGGAGTTATTTTTGATGCACGATCCTTTCTACATTCTAAAAGACAATGAACTGTACAAGTTTCACGTGACAAAGGAGAGCCCTCACAAACTATTTCTAAACTAAACTATGACTACGAAAAAAACTATTGGAATCATTGGAGTTATTGCAACTGCAATTATAGTTGCATTGGTTTTTGTTCCTACAAACGAGTTTTCTGGGATTAGTTCACGCAATCCAGAATCTCCTTCGCCAATCATGGTTTATGAGAACAGTGATGATATGTTGATAGGACTAGAAATCATTCCGGTTGGATGTAACAAAACTGAATCAGGTCTTAATGAATCTGAGTTTCAAATATCAAACACATCAGATAATGACTATAAGGTAAGAGTAGGCATATCATTTACTGACAATGATGCTGTTCTTTATGAAAAAGAGACTGGCATTACTGTTCATGCAGGTAAGACAATCAATCAGAGCCATCTATCAGACAAGCCATATGACAATCCAATATGCGTAGTACAGATAAAGGACTGGTCCAAAATATGATTGAGACTATTCTTTAGAGTTTGATTTTATAGGAATTCTACCAATTTAAAATTGATTCACAGGTTCAACTTGTCTTTGAGTATGAAAATTCAGAAATGTTCCTTCAGTGAAGTACAGTTACCGGTCTTTTGAATACTTGTTTGTAGTTTCTTCTCTTTCCATCCTTGAACACTGTTTTTGGGTAGTGTTTCATTGAAAATGTTGCCATCTGGTCGATTATTCCCTGCAGATCCTTACCCTTATCAGTGAGTGTGTATTCTATTCTAATTGGGACCTCGTCATACACTGTCCTGGTTATCAAATCCGTCTCTTCTAGTTCCTTTAGCCTTTGAGACAGAGTTTTTGGGTTGATATTCTCAATTGTTCCTAAAAACTCGTTGAACCGAGTTTGGTTTCTCATTGCCATGTTTCTAATGATGTGAAACGTGAATTTTTTTCCAATTATCTTGAATGTGTTATCAACAGGACAATTCTTGATCATGTGTTCCTGTGTCAGGTTTCTCATGCTAACAATAATTTTGTAAACATATTAAAACTTACCTTAGTATAGTTACTAATAAATGGCAACTTACCATATGGTAACAAGATTGCAATCGTTTCCCTTTCTACTATAAATAAAGTATTGTTACTAACTAACATTAGGTAAGTTACATGAGAACAAAAACAAACAGCAAAAAATCGATGACTCAAGTTTTGGGAAATTGTGCATCAAAAGCCAGCCCTGCAATTGTTGTTCTCACTCTTACCCTAATTGAAACAAAGGGAGGTGAAACATAGTATGGCATTGTACGGAATATACGGTAGACACGAGATTGACGCTTGTCCAATAAACAACTCCAAGAACAGGCAGATGATGGTAAAGATTGGCAAAAGAGACATGAAGCAAATATGCTCAGACTTTAAGATCAACAAGATTGTAGGAAGGTTCCATTCTGCACTAGAGCACACATTCTTGTGGATAGTTGATGCAGAGGATCCTCACCTTATACAGAGACTAGCAATGGAAGGTGGTGTTGCAAGCTTCAATGAGGTCAAGATAGTACCACTGATAGAGTTTGAAAACGTGGTAAAGATGTTGGAAGAGATGGACAAGAACTAAAACCTCTTCTCCCTTCTTTTTTTAAATCTAAATGTATTACTTAGCACCTGAATCTCTAAAGATTTGAATCTCAAGTTCCAATCTTTGATGCGGTACCTTGGACTATTGATATTCTGTTTTCTTCAAGATTTCTAACCTGATTTGACAACTTAGTTTTAGCAGTGTTTCCCATGAGCAGATGAAATCCAAGAGGAGGAGGTCCAGATGTTTCGGTTTTCTTTACCATATTTTTAAAAAATTCTAGTGATTGACTGCTTTTGTCAATCCATTTTTTGACCGTAAAATTTGATTTTTCAATTGCGTTTCTTGCCTCTTCTTGAGTGCAAAGGGAACTGAGTGAATTATGTTCGGCCCAAGGGGTTGGGTAATGTGCAGTGTTTTCTGTACCAAAAACATCATGAAAAACAAGCCTGCCTTGGGGTTTGAGAACACGGTTTAACTCCCCATAGAATCCTTCCTTGTCTGCAATATTCATTTGCGTATGTTCTGTCCATATGACATCAAAGTTATCTGATTCAAATGGAATTTCTAAAGCACTTGCCTGTTTGAATGATACTTTGTCTGACATTTTGACAAATTCTGTAAGTCTGTTTGCAACATCAATGTATTGCTCAGTTAGATCAATTCCCGTAACATTACATCCATACTTTTCGGCAATGTATCTTGCAGATCCGCCCAAACCACAACCCACATCAAGAACATTGTGATGAGGTTCTAACTGTGCAAGATTTGCTATCTCCATGGTGGAATCTTTTCCACGCGTGTGAAACTCGTCAATTGGTGCCAGGTCCTCAGGTTTTAGAGAGGCTAGTTCTTTTCCTGAAGATTCCAATCCTTTTAGAATAGAATCTAAAATTCCACTAATGCCGTAATGCTCACTTATTGCCTTATCATCCATCTGAAATCGTTTATTTTAGATTATTCTTGAATGTTTCTTATCATTACTTTTGATAGAGATATTTTTCAAAGCAATAAGACACAAACTTGATTAGGATTAGGAATTGTCTACAAATTGTGAAGTTTGGTATCCTTTTTGCAATGACATTGTCCATGTTCCTTTTTGCGAGTTCTTTGGCATATGCTGAGGAAATCAAAACTTTCTTCATCCATCCTCAGCTTATTGACTGTGTAGGAATAGGACCAATGAAATGTATGCAGATAAGAGAGAATCTGCATTCTGAGTGGCTTAACTTTTATGATAAAATTCATGGGCTTGATTTTCAACAGGGAGTTTCCTATCAAATAAATGTCAAAATAACTGACGTAGAAAATCCTCCAGCAGATGCCTCTAGTAAAAAGTATGAATTAGTTGAAATAATTAAACAAGAATCCACTACAGAGCATTTTCCATACAAAAACATCTGTGCCCCTGGATTTGCATTACTGGGAGAAATATGTGCATTAAATGACAGATGCGGTCCAGGCATATATCCAGGAAAGGTATGTGTGATGGATGGAGTAAAACAACCATATCTTAGACCCACCCAACAAGGAAATGCAGGTATTCCTGCTAACAACATTATCTGTGCTGAAGAGTTAAGACAGATATTCAAGTCTCATGATGGCTCTCCTGCATGCGTAAAATCACAATCAGTTGGTAAACTAAAGGAGAGAGGATGGCAGACTTTCATGCCTGCTATTGAATGCACCCTTGAATATGACCCAGTTTGCGGGGTGGATGGTATGACATATGGAAACATGTGTATGCTACAATCTCAACATATTCCATTAAATCATCAGGGCGAATGTGTTTCAAAGTAATGTTTTGTCATCTGAAGTCCTGTGTATATCGAAGATGAGTTTCAATTATTGCATTTCATATGGCAACACTCTCTTGAAAGCTTTCAAAATTAGATGCAGTTTAGAGTTTGCAACATGGTAAATCACTGCTTCCCGCTTGGTTTGTAATTGAAGTGATGTATCTTTCTAGTCATCTTATCTAATTCAAATCTTTGTTTCAAATTTTGGATTCTCAAGTAGTTTTTTCAATAAATGCCTATGACAAGACTCTCCTTCTTTTTCATAACATAGAAGAGTGATGTTATTTGATTTAGCTTTTATTTTTAGATCTTTTATGGTTTCAATACTTTCTTTTTGATCTTTTAATTCAGATTGGAATGATTCAGTAAATTCTTCCCAAGTTTTCTTTTTGGTTTTGTAATCTTTTAATAATTGTTTACTTGGTGCGAGTTCTTTTTTCCATAAATCAAAATGGGTTTTTTTGATTCCTCTAGGATAAAACCTGGTAATCAATATGCGTAGATCATCCAGTTCTTCTTTGGGTTCGTAAATGCTTTTGGTTCTTATCATGATGCATTCCTCTTGAAAATCACAGATGACATGATTTTGCCATCTGTTGAATTTTTGAATCTGTGTAACTTCCATTTTATGTCGTCTGCTAGTTTAACAAAGTAGATTAGAATCTGATAAACCCAACTATCATAGATCTCCAATTCTTTTTGTAACTCTCTTTGTTGAATTTCCAATTGTTTTATCATTTCTTTGGTAATGTTAGTAGCATTTTCTGGAATCACATCAATTACCTCTCAATGCCATTGGATTTTCGAATTTAATGTAGACATTACCGCTAAATCTGGAAAATTCTAGCCCAAGTAATTCAAACTTTGATCCTTTCTTTGAATTTTTTTGCCTCATCTAAACTCACCATCAATTAACAAGTATGTCTCTGTACCAATCATCGTCTTACTTCTCCTTCTTCAAATAATGTCCAAGATAATCCTCTGAGATCGTTCCAAGATATACTTGAATCTGTCAAAAGATTTGACACTTCTTTTACAGGTTCTTTTGTGACCTGGATAGTTGACAGCGAGTGTTGCTGTGGTTTTGTGTTGTAACTTACCATAGTATAGTTAGTATAGAAAGAATATTTATAGTAGAAAGTGAGTTGGTCGAAACTAAATATCCATTTAGTAACTACTAATTTTAAATATAAAAAACCCAATAACTTTCGATCAATAATACAAACTAAAAAAACAAATTGAAAATTCTATAATGATTTTGAAAAACAAGAATACGAATACTATGATTTTGTGTATCTACTCAAAATTCAGCAAAATTATGCAAAGCTGTTTGGATTAAAACAGGCCAATTTTTTTCACCAATGCTTGATTCTGAACACTATGAAATAGAGATAACAGGACTAAAAGAGACGTACCGTGTAGGTGAACCATACTTGTTTTCTTATATTCTATCAGGATACTGCTACTCTTGTGGAGGAAAAAACAATCATTATTTCTTTTTGGAAAGATTCAATGCATTTTCATAGGCTAGAACAATCCACTTCATGGCCATACTTGAACTAGAAATCTTTGTAGAATCAATCTCAATCCATCCCATTTTTGCACCATGTGAGAATGGTTTTATTGCCTCATGTTCAATTGCACTGAGTTGTTTTTCTTTTGGCAGCCTTACAATGATCTGAAAATCATTTTTACTGCTAAATCCAACAAAGAATTTCTTTGATATGGAATAACACTGATACCCAAACATTGGTCGAATTGTTACATCTTTGAGTTGTTCAACTTTGTTTTTGATTGATTGATAATTTTTCAATTAATATCCTGCCTAATGATGTACTAGTATTTGTAAAAAATCCTTTTGATTTAATTTACACGTGGGTATGATAAGTGATCCCTTAACTATATCTCCCTGCATGTTGTGCTCCCAGTATAATTTGAACTCCAATTATAAGAAAATCAACAACTAATGAATTTTGAGACTAATTTTGTGATGGATTTGAACCATGAAAAAATAATTAAGGTGGGAAATATTTTAAGATAGAAATGTCAGTCAAGATAAAATGCTCACATATACTTGTAACAAAACAAAGTGAATCGCTTGTAATTTTAGAGAAAATCAAAAATGGTGAAAAATTTGGAAAATTGGCAAAAGAATTGTCAATTGATTCAGGAAGTGCAAAAAAGGATGGAA
>Ga0224501_10004729_pt1 | contig 10732 bp, 8 predicted proteins | sample SF_Oct11_sed_USG_4_FD_169105 | JGI IMG/M metagenome (GOLD analysis project Ga0224501, IMG submission 169105) | Sediment microbial communities from San Francisco Bay, California, United States - SF_Oct11_sed_USGS_8_1 | ecosystem: Environmental > Aquatic > Marine > Sediment | place: USA...
CTGGAGAATGTACTACAACGGTTGGATATTAGAGATGTAAGTACAGACAGAGCCCTCAAATATAGGAAGGGCTCTAAGTAAAACCAGTGAAAGTCACAGCAGGACTAATCATAAAGTTATCCTCTCTAGAAGGATAACTCGATGATACTAATATAAGTCCTGAAAACTCAGTACATTTCCAGCGCTCATAGATAATTTTCTGCATCTAATTATTCTGGGGACAATTGTATTCCATCGATGATTCATAGTATGTTACTATCGGAATTAGTTCTGAATCTGTTTAGGCCACCTTTCTAACCGAATAAAGGCCGATCAAATGGTCAAATTAGTGGCATTCCTGAGTAGCAATTAGTTTTCCTGTTAGAATTCTCAGGTTATGAATGTAAACAGTGGCTAGGTTAATCCTAAATACCTGAATACCAGTCCTGGTAGTCATATTAGCGACTGAGATGTGAGCCCTCTCTTTGATAATTGCCTCAAGTTGGGCCAGCATGTTTCACTGTTGACGCCCCCATCAGCAAGGCGACTGGTACTGTGACAGCTGCCTGTATATCATTTGGTAAGTTTGAGCGCGTGACTGATCTCACTGACCTCATTTGCCTGTTTAAAACCAGTCATAGAAGCAGTCACTGTTTTCGATATGAGTATGGTGCCATTGAGAGGAGATGGAGCCATTTTCTGCCACGCTGGCTCAGGAGTAAGGGTTGGCAGACTGTGATCGGCCAGGGGGAATTGTCTTGAAATACTCTGCCACAGCCGGGAATTGAAGTAGTCGAAGTTTTAGGTTGATACTAACACAATAGGATCATTAGTTGGATTTCTTCCATTTAGCATTGGTAGTAGACTCCATTTTTTCTTTTAGGGCGAGTTGTTCGGTTTGCGGTATGTCGCCAAGTCAGGCCAGTTTCGATGGTTGGATCCGGATCGTTCTATAAAGAAGCAGCTGGATAAGCACGCGGAAAGTCAGGTGGTGTGTCTGGCTGTGTTTCACTACATAGAACGTGCCTATGCTTTGAGAGACGAACCCTCCAGGTGAGTTAGCACTCAATTCTGACGATCTGAAAAACTCTGAGGGGTGCAGCAGGTCAAGTGAAAAAATTGTGGCTCAGTGGCTATTCCATACCTTTAGAGTCCTCTTGATCACTACCCTGATCCTTGTTCTTGTTCTTGTAAAACCTCACAAGCTGGGTCTCTTCTCGAAAGTGGATCACTACGATGATTTAGGCAGGGAGAACCGGTGGCTTAGCGGGTTACACATTCGGCTTTGGACCAGGTGACCTGGGTTCAATTCCAAGTTTGCGCGTCACTTGGTGCTTTTCCCCCCTCGGATTCAAATCGTAATGCTGAATAAAGGAGGCCCAATATGAGAGGTACTCTATGGGGCCAGCCATGGACCATTCTTAAACCAGTTGGCTCAGCGATACCATCCACATAAAAAAGAAGTGGTTACACCTCCTGACTGAGTTTTTAATGTAAAACAAACAGAATGCTGGGCAGTTAACAATGCACAATGGACTCATTATAGTAATTAAGGATTGGTCCCCCCCCCCATAATTTCATCCCATGATGTGTTATACTTGCCAATTTGACTCATATTCATATATCTGACCCATAGCTATATCCATAAAACGATTAAAGCGTAAATATTAGGTGCATTCACGTGCTCGGCTTTTTGCTAAGCCGCTCGCGACCGAAATTTTTGAAAAAAATTCAGTCGCAACATGCCGATGCACCTGTTGTGCTCTCACTGGAAATGCTGTTTGATTCGCATGTGTTTGATACACTAGCGGGGTAGGATTCTGTGATTATGCTTTATTGCCCCTTTTGCGAGAGAGATATAGACTCTTTCGGTCTACGGATATATGGTTTTGCTTCTCGCAACCCCACTGGCTTATTTCCTGTAACCTTCAAGCTTTATTTGTAGATATCATTACTACCTGCAGCTCAAATCAGACGTTTTGGAGTGTAATTTAGTCTGTTCACTTGAGCAGGCTATTCTATTGGCAGGATATGCATTACAAGGTACGTCTGGCTGGCCAAGATCCTTCGGCTTGTCGGAATCATCAGGTCAGGCTGGCACAGCTGTACCTCCCTGAGCACATCCTCACTGCAAAAGCCCCTGTTGTTTCCATTTCTGGGTTTACACGCGGGCATTCGTCGATGGAACCCTCAGACAAATATCCGTGCTGTGACAACAAATGAAAAAATTCAGCTTCATACAGCGTCAAACGCAGATCAAAACAAAATATTCATTCGATGTTCGTCATAAACTATTTTGTTGTCAATCTGGAATCTTCGAAGTGAGCCATCGTGCTGACTGCGCTAACATCCGATGGTCGTTCTGCGACTCCTCGGATATATTCGAAAACTCGAGCCTCATCGACTGTCGGTCAACAATCGGTTGTCATTGCTCCATACTTTGCATCCATGCTTTTCCTTTGATGGCACTAGTTATAGTAGTAACTTGTTGGTTTCGACATTATTGTGGACTGCACTGTCTGATTTGTTTGATTTATTGATAGCGGAATACCAAAACTATTTAGAAGCCCAACAATCTGAGGATTACATCAAAGAGGTTGAAACACTGGACACAACATTACTACCAAGGGTAAGCGATGTCTTAAAGGACATGGCGTGGGCACATGGAATGTCTGTCATAGATATATAGTTTTGCTTGTATGACTTCTTCATTGTTATGGTGAAGCTGTCGGGTTAGATACTTGTGTATTCACCAGTTGGAGCATGAAACATTCCCACAAGCAGGCTAGTATCAACGCTCCAACTCATAGTGGAGCTTTTCTTGTTTTGAGCTAGGGTCACTGAGCAGAACAGTAGCCTGCCATGACCAGGTTTCGGATCCAGGTTCTCTCACTTGTGAGCCTAGCGCTCTACCACTGAGCTGTCCTGAGATCCTTAGACACAGCCATACAAGCGTTTACATGTTTATGAGTTCTGTATGACAAACCTTCTTCCTATCTTATCGAGTCAGCCCTTAGTGGATTCCATATGAATCAATCTCACACATTTTATGATTCACTTGTGAATGGGTGTCTTATACGCTGCACTTGAATGACTCTATAGAGAATGCTCGCTGAGCTGAACACTGACTGTGCAGTTCGCTGAAACCAGCTGCTTACGGCCACAATAATTTTCCTTATACATAAAATAATTTGTTCTTGAGTAAGCCAGTGCAAAGTTAGAACTAACATTTTGTAAGATTTTTATAACCTAAACCCCTTTTTGCTCCGCCCTAGCCTAGGTTTCAAACCGATGTTGAAAGGCATAGATTAGATAAAATGGATGGTATGCCAATAACCACTCAAAAGGTTGGTGACCTTAGCCCCATAGAAACTGCGCGAAATGCCCTGCCTGCAATGCCCTCGGGAAGGGGGGCGAGTGGCATCTCTCTGTATTTTCTATGGACCGTCACAATAGGTGCATACGCCTGCTCAGTTTTTTCGCGACCGAAATGGATTTTGGTCGGTCAAAAAAGCCGAGCACACGAAATCTGCTAAACTGCTCAAGAGCGCGACCGAAAAGCGCGATCCAAAAAGCATCTTTCACTTTCGGTCGCGATTTGCGACCGAAAGTGCGCCAACAGAATTCCGCGACCAAAATAGACTTTAGCCTAATAGTTTGGGCAAATGCAAGGTTATCGCAAAGAGGCTTGATTACTACGTTGGGATAACGGTCGCGAACGATCGTTTGGCTCTAACTGACAAGTGAAAATTGGGAGAGGACAACTCTGATCCGATCAAAATCCATCCTGAACTCAACTACGCTTCCTCACATCGACCGTGTGTTCGTATGCTCGCAACCAAAATCTTTTCAAAAATTTTGGTCGTGAGAAGGCGAATGCACCTAATATCTGTCGGAATAGGAGGATAGCTCAGTGGTAGAGGGTTGGGCTGTACAACCGCAAGGGTTGACTTTGAATCCTGGTCATGGTGGGCTCTCGTCTCGAGTACGAATTCCTCACCTTAATCCTAGCTGTGAAATTAAACATTGATACTGACCCGCACATAGTGCTTCATGCTAAGCCATACTGGTAAAAAAACAAGTAGCTAACCCGTCAGCTCCACCATCACGGAGAAGACGTCAAACAAGAAAACGCACTACCTATAGCCCTAAATACCTTCACGACTTATTGAGGATGAAGGCATCAATTCGACCCCTCCTCTGTATTCCACTCCTGACTCTTAAAGTGTATAGAGTCTTTGTCGAATTCACCTTAGACAGTCGGTAAAACACGACAGGCGGGAGTCAAACTTTTTGTACTCTCCGATTGGAAAATTGTTGACGTAGCAAACTAATGATGTTTTTGTACACTTACTGGCAGGCATTCATAATGCCTGAAGGCTAGAGCGATGAGATTCTTGTGGTTACTTGTTACTCAGTTTATTGCTCATATATACCAATGACAGTTTGTACACAATAGCCCTTACTTATGGTGAACGATTGTTATACCCGGTGCCTTGCTAAGCGAGATCAATCGGCGGCCATGCTGACTCCAAATTCTTTTTTCATATTTTGTATTCCTATCGAAAATTCACAAAAGATGGATTATATCATGAATACATTGTACATTGAGTGAATTTTTGAACAAATCGCTATAACAGAGAAAATAACTTCATTTTCTCCCAAAAGATTATATAAGCCGATATAGTGAGTCAGCAGCTTGACTACCGAATCCGTGTTTAGATAGGGACGAATCCGACGGGAATGGCTAAGCTCCGCCCACCATCGTATTGTGTCATACCTTATGAAGCATTTGAAGCAGCAGGTTTTGAGCAAGATCTTTCAAGAAATGAGATTAAGGGTACACTGTGAGACCATGTTTTTCAGTACACTAACACTTTAAGCGGTATCCTTAGTGGGTAGCGCATATGGCTTTAGATCAGGTGTTCCAGGTTTGAATTTAAATTCACGCGCCAGCTTGTGCTGTCTTGTCAGATTCAAATTGCAATGGTAAATAAAGGAGGCCCACCCATAGAGTACCAACTCTATGGGGCAAACTGAGGACCATCGTCGGTGGACCATTTTGTCAACAAAGATTTGCCTTAATAATGTCATCCACGTGAAATAAAATTAACCTAACCTAATCCCAAGAACAAGTCATTGGCTTGTCGATGCCATTCGTGTATAAAATAAGATCTTATCTTACCTCACTGTGTTACAGACTTTGGTGGCGGATTATAAAAGCTCGGCATTGGCAGATATAGCTGAACACATCGTCTCCAGTCACATGAGTCTGTGCGGACTCAACTCAAACCTCGCTGAAATATCTTACATTCATCTAGCCGAACAACTCGAAGGTTATGGAGTCGAATACACCAAGGCATTGGTATGATGCGAAAAGCACTACCCATCCATCCATCCTTCCCTCCACCGATCCACCCATCCATTCCTTCCAATCAATTCACCAATCCATTCACCCATCCACCCACCCATCAATTAGCCCATCCATCCAGACGACCACCCATCCATGCACACACCCATCCATGCACCCACCCATCTATGCACCCACCAATCCATGCACCAATCCATTTGTCGATCCACCCATCTATTCATCCACCCATCCTTGCTTTTATATACGAGCAATCCCTATCTGCCCACACATGTACGCATTTTTTCTTGGGTTCCATTCTAGCATTTCCCTTTATTCAAACTCGCTATGACAGTTTGCCCTCATACTGCACAGATAGGGTACCCGGTACATCGCTATTAGCATTACTGCCTACTATGATGAAGTAATATTAGCCCAGGTATGCTAAGAGCTCCTCTCATTACATGAGGTTATTGTATCAGGGTGTCACATCAGTGCTCTACCTACCTATTGAGTTAGACTAATTAGGGGCCTTAAACTTCGCTATCTCAGATAGATGTGAGTTATTTTATACTGGTATCGGAAAAGGTCTGTTTGATAATTCTATGGGTCCGTACTCCTTCATTCATATCCTGATCAGTGTCAGGAGTTTACATAAATCAGGAGTCATTGACCTAATGGGGTTTTAACTCAGCGTATCCCAGAGTACCTCACCGGGAGACTTTCTGCTTCTACCCGCATACCCCAGAGAGAAGGTAAACACTATGGGTGGACCTCCTCAACCTTAGGCCCCGCATACCCCAGAGAGAAGGTAAACACTATGGGTGGACCTCCTCAACCTTAGGCTCCAAAACCGGAACAGGTTCATTATCATAAGGTCTATTCTCATAATGGCTATCGTTATAACAACAAAATACGAATTTTGTTGGATTTTACTGTAAAGGAAGACTGGGATAAAAAGTGCTATTCGTCCACCTTGAATCTTCACTTCTGACTTATGAATTGTTACATAATGCATTAGAAGTTTCATAAACCAAAGCTATCACAATGCCAACGTAAGCAATTCTCACGGTTCACTACAATGTGGTCTGGAAATTCCTTTTGTCACAGGCTGTCCCACCGGTGAAATTTTGCCAATAGGCGTAATGAAAGACAACTTTTCATACATATTATATGATATTACATAATCCGTACTGTATGTCCAACGGTCATGGGTACTCCTCTATATGGTCCGACTATATCAGCCCATGGCTTCATTATCTTCCCTTGCCACAACCCAGCACCAGTGTGTAAAAGTGTTATTGGCCACGCTGCTTTAGCATTAGCAGTGGCAGTACATGGGGAAATTGAAGTTGGGAAACCCTTCAAACCTAATCAAGTCTTACTTCATTGCAAATGTAAGCTGCGATGCCTCACAACTGTACCACTCTAAGCCAAGGTTCTTACAGAATGCCCTATTTATTTCGCTAAACTGTATAAATATTATATTGTTTAATTTATTAAGAATCCATACATGCAGAATAGTAAGGCGATGCATGGATTTGCATGCAACTCTTTGATGGCCGTGGTGGTTCACTGACCCAGTCCACATAACCCTGCCATTCAAAGGTTGGCTCTTTGTTCAACAGAAATTCAGTTGAAGGATAGGATGAAGCGATAAACTTGTGGCTAGCGTACTGGGCCTTGGTCCAGGAGTCCATAATTCAAGTCACAGTTCGGGCAAAAATTTTGTTTTCACAGCACCCTCAGTTTCGAATTGTTCACCATTACATAAAGGAAGCCAACCCATGGAGCAAATCTCTCTATAGGACTCTCGGGTGCAAGCAGAAAGGTTCCTAATGACAAACCCTAGAAAATGCCAAGTTAAATAGACTCAGTAAACCAATTTCTGTACCACTACTGACAGCTGTTCCGTCATGGAGACATGGAGAAGAAGGTTGAAGGATCTCAATTTAACGTTTGGGTTCCAAGTTCCAACCCACTGATTAAGCCAAGGTTGTTACCCCGATGTTCAATAATCTTGCAGACTGAATCTGGTGAGGAAATCTACCTCGGGAACTCCCATTCCGGGATCATCATCAGGAGGCTTGATGGACACATTAAGCAGGAGTTCAAACGGTCTCAAATCACTGAATTAACTGTCAATAAAAAGGCTCTATGCATCCACACGCATAAAAAGAAACTATCTGCTAAATTCCTACTGGTACGGGCTGTAATAAACTGCGAAGAGGATTAATGAATATAGTTATAGGTATAGGGGGTTGGCCCAGTGGTTGAGTGCTGGGCTTGCAACTGTGAAAACCCGGGTTCAAGTCCTGGACATGGTGTGGTCCCATTGTATGAGCTACTCCCATTGATCCCCGGTTCTACCGCTTAACAAGCCTCAGGACGGCTTGAGCGCTTCAGTAGAATAACTGAGAACTGAAACAAGTATAAACCATGATATCCTGAATTCAAAGGAGTTTACAGAATGTTCTGTTTGTTACATTCTCTCTTTAGTTCCATATGGGCAAGCGTTCAATTTTCTAACAACTTTCTTTTATGTTAGAATATCCTGAGCGAATTGAAGATTTTCATAAGTCATTTTGTTGTGCGGCTTTTACCCAAGGCCTGATTTCGTTTCAGGATGACGCAGAGGCTGCGAAGTATGTCTATAAAGTGTCATTACTGCAGCAGAACTTCCATAGACAGTCACATGATAAGCTGTTATTGAGTGACTCTGAGCTCGGATTCAGTAATGATGGCGTGGGGCCGATCACTACTCACATGGTGTAAGCGAATGATTGTGGCTTTTTCAGCTCCATTGGTCAGATAATGTTTGCGATATCTTGAATATTAGCTCACCTACACCCCCTCCAGAGAAGGAGGTGTAGGCTACTCAAACTCAGTTATACAGTTGCCCTGCCCATGCCGCAGCCATCGGCAAAAGGAACAACCTTTACCTTTACACCCCACAAAATTGGGTTGCATAAAGTTCGGATTGCCCTTAGGAGATTCAGGCCATAACAGTCTATGGAAAGGTGATGAAATGTGTTGGGTCTCATTTCTCCGTGAATTAAAGGGGTTATGACACAGTCGATAGTAGATGCACTTTCAGAGTTGTGTTTCCCATCCTTAAAGGGAGGCAACCCCGCACTAATTGCAGTGATAACGAGTGGTCCTTTTCCACAAAATGAATATCGGTCACTCGAATAACTACGACCCAAATAGAAATAGAATGGGATCTAATTACTAAAATTTAGTAACCTAATGATCTTTACTCCCTCATAACATCGAGTGGACCTCAAAATTGAACGTAACATTGGAGAAAACCTAAGTTATAAGAAGTGCTTTGCCGGTTTTCCCTAGCCCTAAATAGAGGCCGTTGCGTTCGGGCCTCTATCATTTTGCAATAATGGCGCTAATGCTCGCTGACAGAGGAGAAAAACTGCACTCTGAACCCTATTTTTATATTTTTGTTGCATACAGGGGGATATATCTTGAGATTTATTTGTTAACATTTGTGTTCTCTTTGAATTTCTGTATAAAAACTGATATTTTAAGTCATTGTCATTGCTTTCAGACCTCAACTAAGTAACCAATCTACACCTACTCGGGAGAAAGCGATTGATGTTGTTCCAGAAAGGAAAACTTCCAGCTTTACTGGTAAGAATAAACTAAAAAAAAACTGATCACATAACATATAAATATGTCATTGAGACACCATTTTTTGTCTCCTCTCAAACAAAAGAGCAATTCTATCAAATCAAGTTAGAAACGTTTAGGTTTTATATTTGTATTACATGTATTTTGTTTTTGTACATGTATTTTGTTAACTGGAGACTGCTCAGACTCCGAAACCCTGTGTGTTATTTTGGGGGGAAAAACTCCCTAAATCAGTGCGGTGATTTGGTTTTGTGTCATGAGATTGCCTCCCTGTCCTGCTACGTTTTGTGAACAAGCTTGGCCGTCTTGAAACGGCAAATCTGATAAAAAATTTTAACATTTGTTGGTCATTCTAACATTTGTCGTTTCAACAGGCTGGTATGTGCATGTCATCTGTACCGTATTACAGTTGGCATTTGGTTTTGGTCTGGAGAATAATTCCTAAAGAATTACTCGCCGTCTCTTTGTAGAAATGGAGCCGATGCAGTCGCCTCCTGACCTGATTGAAGGTCAGGGTCATTTGTTTGAGCCCCACACAGAGAGCGACTATGCCACGATGAAGTTTCATCCTGATCCTGTAGCGAAAGCTCACTACCTAGAACAACAACAAGCTACTGCCCAGGTATTTAGTTATTGTTCTGCTCAGGCACATTGCCGTTCTATTGAACGAACCTCCTAAAGGTGAGACTTGTTGGAGCGGTAGGGGCTAGGAAGTATGATATGAATTCATTCTTACGGTGGCTGTTCAGCATGACTCGGACTTCAACTCAGGATATTGTGATCTTGAGGCAGGCACTTTAGTCATTAAGCTATTTCGCTATTAGGTGACTGGACTTTTTAAAAGTTCAAGGTAGACCATGGGCTAGGCAGGAATTCATTTAAAACAGTCACACGAGCATCCATATACATCAAAGAAGGTGGATCATCTGAACTGCTGCGAGGTGTGTTTTCACTCCAGTTGCTGTCCAATCAGACTTTTGTTTCCTGAAGACAAATTATTGCCGGAGGAATTTATCAGCTGTCTGTGTCTGGAGATAGTACGATAGTAGGTTGGGAGCATACTGAGAGCCGACAATTTCGAGCCAAGAAGCCTTATGCGGCCACTGAGCCTCACTCCCCCCAGCTTCTCAGGCATGAGTGACTAACATAAATGGTGCTAACTTATCATCTAGTGTCTATCAACATAGATTTTAATATTTCAGGCCAGTCGAAACTCCATTTACGGTCTGACAAATACACCCATGCTTGAACAGCTGCATAAACATGATATGCTGCACAGAAGTATGACAGCTCTGCATCGCGAATCTCTGGACACTCCAGAATACCTTCATAACAGCGTAAGTCATCTACTCCCTTAGCTAGCAGCATAGCTCAGTGAACCTGGGTTGGAATCCCAGTCACGGCGGCCTCCCATTAGGAGTATGAGTTCCTCAGTTTAATCGTAGCGTTGTCAAAATCTAATGAATATTATAAACTTTTTCAGCTTTCACAAGTTTGGTACCCAAATCTTAATACCTTCTTTAAAAAAAAAGTGATGTGTACTTCAAATCCACCAAAAACCTTGATTTTATCATTGAGAATCACCAATATGGAGAGGCCCGTAGTGTTACCCGCTCAATAAGGCACGTGCCGACCATCTTAGAAACAACAGATTGGCTTACTGATGCTAGCTATGTAAAATCGATGAGCTTATCTTGTCTCATCTAATCATATGATTTTGTCCCATCACCGATGCAGGAGTTTTATCCTGTTACAGCATCC
>Ga0224501_10004730_pt1 | contig 10731 bp, 6 predicted proteins | sample SF_Oct11_sed_USG_4_FD_169105 | JGI IMG/M metagenome (GOLD analysis project Ga0224501, IMG submission 169105) | Sediment microbial communities from San Francisco Bay, California, United States - SF_Oct11_sed_USGS_8_1 | ecosystem: Environmental > Aquatic > Marine > Sediment | place: USA...
AAATTCAAATTTCAGGCCACATTTCCAATGAATATCCGTTGTTTTTGTGCTCAGTTTTCTTTTCAACGGTTGACTAAAAATGAACAATTCTTGTATCATATGTTAGAGTCATATCATTTCTCTGGAAGTCTAAAAAGATATTTATAGTATCATGATAATTCAAGTCAGAAAACCACTCCTAACTTTGATGGCTTTTGAAAAATTATCTAGCCTATGATACAGCGAGTCAAGTTATCTAAGTTAGGCAAGGCATCCGTTAGCAGACCGTGTTGAATGATTCACCATACCAGACTAACAGATATAAGCAGTGTCACTCGCCACTGGTGTACTAGTGAATAGTTAGCACCAAAGATTCAATAAAATACCAAAAGGAACATATAAGTCAGTAAGAAAGCTATCAACTAGTAGATTAACTGAAAGGAAACAAACAGCGAGTGTAATTAGCGATGTAAACAAGCGCAACCTGCATCTGATTCAGCATGCGAAAATAACTCCGTACTCGAGACGCACATAGCGCGCGAAAGGGGATGCCCAGGCTCAGTTGTTAGTCCCTTCCTTTATGTCACTGCATGGATAGCTCAGTTGATAAAAAGGCTGGACTTGAGATCTATAGATCGCAGGTTTGAGCCTCATTATCGGCGGGATGTTTTTTGGCACGGCTTTTAGTAAGCCCCTCACTTCAAATTGCTAGCATAGGTGCCGACCGCCACGGTAAAAAATGGAAGTCGACCTAACGGATAAAGGGCGAGATCACCCTCACGGTTGTTAAAGATCTACCTCTCACTTTTGTGTCGTACTGCGATCGCGAGTGAATTATTATCATTACATCGATGACATCACTAAGCCAATGGCTTGTTTTCACGGTGACCCATGGATTACCCATAGAAATGGTTATCTATGGGCGGGCCTCCTTCATTAAAGTTGCTAACCGAATCCGATGAGTGTATTTCAGCTTCATGCGAATATCACATACCGACAAGAGTAAAGAATTCAAACAAGTCTTTCCATTTCTCTGTAGATGGATGACACTGTAGATAATATCCTGTATGATTTCCTCCTCCAGAGCCTGTGTATTAAACCCAACATACCATAAGGGGGATAATCGTCATCAAATATACAAGAGGTCATCAAAAAGGGAGCTGTTTCGTTGAACTTGCTGTGAGAAGGTAGACAATTTTGTATGTATATTGGATGCTGAATCGGAGTTGGTTGCCCGTTAACATAAAGGAAAAAAACCTGCAACCTGGCCAAAAACCGTGAGCAACTGTGGAGTATACGTTTGACCTTGAGCTCGGCGATTGTCATATAGTAATGCCAATAGTCACCTCGGTTGTGAGTAAGTCTAGACGAACCTGTCTGGTTTGGGGGTCATCGGATTTTTGCCAGGCTTTCACAGTAATATCAGCATAGGCAGCTATAACTTGCCTACAAACAGTCCCACGTCACAAATGTAATGGGGTTATGATGAACACACTGATAAGGTCATGACCACTTAGACTACTTATTCTTCCTTTTTGTGTATGCTGTCTTCACTGTTATGGTGAAACCGCTGGGTTATATACCTGTTTTTCCCACAGGTTACGGCTTAGCATGAAACACTTAATTTCAAGACTCGGCTACGTAATTACGCAATACCCAAGATATAGATGTTTTCAATGCTGACCAGGACTGTCAAATGGACTCTGTTTACCGGACCAGTGTCTTTGATTAATGCTTTCTTCACTTCATGGACCTTAATGTAAATAAGACTTTCAGTCTTATTTAACCTATCAATGTAAAATAAAACTATCAAATCAAGCCCTGTGAGCAGAGTAGCATCAAGGCTCCACCTTAAAATGAGACTTGTTTTTGTTTGAGCCATATTTAACGTGAGGGGCTCATACTGACATACCCACGATGGAAGACCGTCATGAGTAGGATCTGAACCCAGGTTCTAACATTTGTGAGACCAGCTATCCTGATTGGTTCTGATACCGCCATGCAACGGAGCATTTTTTAGAAGCTGAGAACAAATCTAATACTTTTCTACATCAGTCATTGTTTGTCCATGGTTGAACTTTGGCCTTCCTCATTGATGTCCACGGGTTGTGTGGTGTCATTGAGGGGAGATTGAGCCATTTTCTGCCAGACTGGGTCAGAACAGGTTGGCATGGTGTGATCAGCCAGAAAAAATCCCTTGAAATCCTCTGCCATGACCGGGAATTGAACCCGGGCCACGGAGAGGATACACAGTGAGATACATTCATTCTCTTACAGAGCTATCATCTAATACTTACGCGTTACATTTCGGCATGTGAAACTTGATAACGGAGTGAATTTCTTTCAGTTTGTTGGGAAACTTACTCATCACGAAAGAAAGATACTTTGCTCCCTACAAATGAGATCATATCTTGTTTAAAACACTAGACCTTTGCCCTAAAGCGATGTGCAATACAAGAGTTTGTAATACTTGAACAGTTTTTGTAGAAAGTGAGAAAATAACAATCTGTTTCAAACCTCGGGATTTTGAATGAAGTTGTTGCAAACAAAAGCATTCATCAAAAGGTGCCACACACTGTCAATCTGTGCTTCTTTTTCCAATAGAGCTGCTCTCAACTTCCATAGGCTGTGCACCCTCTAAAACCAAACATAAACATGCCCAGGTTAAGAGACCCGGAGCAACCATCAAGCAGCAGAAGGCCTTAGACTTATCCTCCCTTAAGGATATCTCTGTGAATAAATCATGACCAAAGGGGGTGAAACGACACCCTTGTCGGTTTTGGATCCCAGCATGAAATAAAGGAAGCCCACCCATAGAGTCACCTTCTCTATGGGGCAAGCGGGTGCAAGTAGAGAGTCTCCTAATGACGCACCCTGGGAAACGCTGAGCCAAAAACTCAGTAGGCCAATTTCTGCACCACTCCTGACAACTGTCCTGTCATGGAGATACTAAGAAGAAGATGATCCGGTAATAACAACTGGGGATGTGGCCCTGTCCGTATATGCAGAGTTTCATTCTACATCAGTCTCTTTGCCATTTGTGTCATAATTGAGTCAGCATTTCAGTAGAGCTAGGTGTCCATTTAACGTACAGGGACTCACCTCTTTGACAATCTTTGCACTGAGACATGACTCCAGTAGAATAATGAGGGGAGTGGTGATAAGACTACATCGCTGGTCAAGCTCCTTCACCCACCATAATTCACACAGGTTACACAACTGCAGCTTCAGCTTTGAGTCATCACATTCCAGGACATATCCTAAATTTCATGTAACTGTAGCATCTTATTTGACATAAGAGAAGCACTGATTCTGGTTATATCAATGGCCACTGGAGGAAAACTAGTTAAAATACGGAGTTGCCATATCATGTAAATAAACATTCAAGGGAGAATAACTCTTTAGTTTATAGCCCAGTTTCATTTGGTTTGAGAGGGCTAGTTGGCTATGCGAACTGAAGTACCCATGGATGCACTGAACACTGTCAGTTCTGGAGCATAACAATATATGAGAGAGGAACTGTCTGCGATCCAACAAAGACCAAAGAATAATAATACACAATCTCATGTACCTGGTGCATGTGCGTCCAACTGCCTTAGCAAATATAGAAGCAGGTTGCAAATAAAGATTTTATACCCGCTAACTGCACAAAACTGCTACTTGATGCACATATATACAGTCTAAATAGTGATATAAAAACTCCTTACCATGAAGAAGTAGAACGGTTTGGTACAGACTGGATGGAATCAAGCAATTTTCTTCACTAATACAAATGGACGCGAGACGAACTGCAATACGCAACAAATCTCGCGATGAGGCCTAAAATATCAGAAAATATTCCGCTAGAGAAGCTCATAACTACATAGTGGGAGTCTTCGTAACACCAGCTGATGGTGCACATGTTCTCAATGTGTCCTAAGTGGTGGTGGGCCATGACAGTTTCCGTTCAGTAACTGGAGACTCAGCTTCCGATATCCTCATATTTTGAGTTTGAACTCTTGCTACACCAGGTAAGACCACAAGACTATCCAAGCCTGATGAAGAGCTGAGAAGGATATACTGAGAGAAACCCTCACCAGTGTGTTATCAGCATCATCTGCAACGGTCTCATCAGTACTCTGGTTACTGCCTGTGATATCGGTAATGGTGGCTGCTATAACATGCCGCGTTATGTTGTCCCAAAATTTGCACAAGTCTTTCTCGTTCAGGCTACGAAAGCTCTCTTTCACATCAGCTAGTTGATTATCTTTGTCCTAAAGTAGAGAAGGCATGACACAATGTGTTATTCATAAACGAAATCATATAATGTTACTACTACTTACACACCCACGCACGCACGCACCCACGCACGCACACACACATATAGATAGAAATATCGTAATATTTTACAGTACATCAAACCCATTTTTTGGTTCACTTTCAAAAGTTTCTATGCACATGGTTTCTCACCAGATTCGAGAGTAAGAAATATTGAATAATTAGTTACTTTTTTGAATAACCACTCCCAACCCCGGGCTAAACTTACTACTACTACTCAGTCTACTGGGTGAAAGATCATAAAAGGAGAGTGAAAATTTTTTTCATCTTTGAATACATTGCTCAGCTTGTGAGCGAATGACTTAACTAACTTACTCTTAGTCAGTGAGAGCAACTAGCCCATACACTACAAGTACATTACACTAGAGTTCTTTAGCCAGTCTAAGTCTGAATCTAATACTTTAGTTTAATTAGTAATACTAATAGTAATAGACATTCTCTAGTCTAGTCCATCAATTGTTATTGAATCAATATCATCATTATCACTAGTCTATTCTAGCCCAACATAGTTCATGGCGGGAATTAACTTCACTGAGTTAGTCATAGTGATAGTGATATTCATACTGACACCGACACAGTGACACTGACAGACAGGCTCAGCTTGGCCAGCGAGTAACTCACTCAGTCAGTAACTAGTTCTACTAGTAGACTACTAAGTTGGGTAACTAACTTGAAGTTGATAGTCAAATGATTTGAATTTGATGAATTGAGTTGACTGAGAGAGAGAAATTCAAATCAAATTAATTATTAATAATAATATAAATAAAATAATGTTACTTTAGTCAGTGTTACTACTTGTACTTACTTACTCACTAGTAGTAGTAACTTACGTTACTGACTCGGGAGTAACTTAGTACTTACTCAATTACTGTGGTGTGTAGTGTAACTCACTATGTTACTAGTTAAGTTAGTCACTAAATAACGTAACTTAACTGTTACACTAACGTAACTGTGAGTGTAAGTCAGTGACCGAGTGAGACTGTGAGTGTGTTACTTAGTCAGTCAGTGTGAGTGTTACTTAGTTAGGGTGTTACTGAAGTTACTGTTAGGCTAAGTTAAGTAAGTAACTAGTAACTAACTAAGTTACTAGTTAGTAACTGTAAGTTACTAGTTAGGGGGTTACAAACCTTCAGCAAGCGCAGTGCAGACTTCAAATTTGAGCTCTCTGCGGCTGATAAGAGATGACTCAGTAATACCTGAGAAGCCATAGTAATCGAGTGAGCTTACTCACTCTCGAAGTCGTACGTTCAACTCCAAACCCAACCAGATTTCTAAACTACACTTGCGTTGCAGTTTGTTTTTAAAATTCACCGCGACTGATTCAGCGCCTCTACTTGTTCGGGGTCAAGGTCACCGAAAATGTTTAAAGTTGTCTCATCCGTAAGAAGGCAGGACAACTCCTGCTTAGCACCTGGTTCCTTATTCATTTCCTCATTATCCGCCTGGTTCATTTCATTGCAAAGTGTAACAGCTTGTAACATGATGTGATCATGTGGATAGCTCAACGTTCTCAATTGTCTAGTACAGCTGTCTATAATAATGTCATGATTGTCATCTGTCCGTCGACGATAGCGCATCTTTAGTGAAGCTTCAATCTACAATCAGTATCAAATGAACAAATTACCCTGTGATGCGAAAACCTTACAAGCTGAAGAAACTTGTGATGTGATGATCAATGTTGACCTGCTTTCATGTGAAAAAACTTCATCAATAAAAATTCTTCCCGGCCCAGTTCAAAACTGCCTAAATATGAAAGGATGTCACATGAAACATCTCAGCCATGAGCAAGAGTTTATATAATTTGTCTATCATTAGCCGTAGAGGGGAGACAAGCTCCGCATCAGATTCGTGGCATGTTAATTGGGATGGGTTTCCTAGTGGTTTCGGACAGAACTCCAACTGCGCTTGGATTTTGTTCACCTCCCCATCTGTGTTGGAGGAAGCAGTGTACACATAATTATCAACAATGAAGGAATCTTTTATTTCTATCTGTTTTTTCCAGTTACTATACTAGCTGAGGACTACTGGAGTCACAGCTTGTGACAACAGTGACTTGAGTGACAAAGAGCGATTGGTGTTTGCAATTTATAATTTTGTTGCCAATCAAATATCAAGTAGTGTAAATCATTCAAACCATTGGTTCCAGTGGTTGCTGGTATTTCTGTATTCTCCATGCCTCTGCCAGCTACCTCCTCTCAGACCTTATCCAAGTTCGGTGATGGGTCCAGGCACATTGGATTACAGTGGAGACAGTGGACTATCTACTATGCTATCACTTTACCTTTCCCCTAGCGTGAAAAGAGGGCTGAATAGTTGTATTTGTGATGTTTTGTTTTTGCTTCTCTCTTAGTGTGCAGAGAAGGACAGGTTTTGGTTGGCTTGTAACGTTATTGTCGGTCTCCCAATGTGCAGAGAGCTAGGAATTGTGACTGTTCTGTTTCTACAACTCTCCTTGTGCACAAAGAATGCTGAATTGCAGTTGTGTTGGGTTTTTGCTGCTTTCCTAACTTTGTGTGGTTGTGGTTGCCACAGAAGCAGACCACCGTGCACTGCCCTATTGAGTTCCATCGAGAGTCAAGTTCCTCTAGCTGTCATACTGACTGAGTCTATCACTGTTGATAACTCTGATCTGCTGGGTGCAGCAAGTCCGAGCTAGTTAGATTAGTCTTAAATTGTAGATGCACTGTTCTGATTCCGTTGATCTCTGAATGTAGGTGCGCTGGTACGCTATTGTGGAATCACATAGGGAAATTTCGAGATATAGCAGAAGGTTCTCTGAGAGCCACGGATCTTCCAACCTAGCACAATGACATGAAGGCCACAGAAGGAGGACCAAGGCCAGAGACGCGTGCGACCTCTGGCGGCGGCCCTTGACTGGCCGCGAACCAATCACACGCAGCCGCCCAGTGTAGGCTCGCTATAGCCTATTACCACATGCTCTCTCTTTAGAAGAGCCCGCAATGGAGACAAGTTCGCGCGTGAACAGGTCTGGTTCTCTAGAGCAACGACCTGCATTGGTCAGTCCGTGGCGCAACTGGGGAGGCAACCCGCTGTGGTTGCAATACAGTACAACTCGTGCAACAATCCATGCATAAAATGGGTCGCTGCCCGGTAACCTCTGCTGTTCTGCGTTGAATAGAGAGCCTGTGATGATCGAGCCAAACTGGACCCCGGACTCGACCATACCCTCAGAGTCCTTCATGGACGTTAGGATTATAATCAGGACTGCTGTACTCGCTACAGTAGTCCCCTCAGGTGGCTGTGCAATGCACTCCTGAGTCTCCCTTTATCCGACCGAAGCATCTGCATGTACTAAGGCTGGTAACTCTGCGACCACAGCCGCTTGTGTGATTCGCTGTCACAGTGTCTCAGCGAGCGCCTTCGCTGCCATCTTGGCGACCGCAGTCGTACCGATGGATACTGACCTCTACAACTTGTGTTGCATCATTGGCCATTTTAACCGGTCGTTTCCGCTCATCACCACTCACCACCTCACTCTTTATCGCTGAAAGAGTTATAGAGGTTATTGAAAGCCCTGCCCGCTTTGGCTTGTGTACTTGGCTCTGTCACATTCTGTAACTGAATGACCCATCTGGTAGTTAGGTCCTGGTCAAATACACAATCAGCTAGTAGATGTAAGCCGGGTTATTGTCTAGCCGCTCTCTATAAGGTATATGACTTGAATTTTGCAGATACTGTAATTGGTCCATTACAACTCATCTCGGTCATGACCTTGGTGGTTTGGTTCTAAGTCAGGATCACGGCGGTCATAGTTACGAGATCGCTCTCGCAACTACAACTATTCCGCGGACACCCCTTCCGCATAGGGCTACGAGGTCGCTAAGACTACGGTACATGTAGTCAGTTCTTTTCCCCGGCTCAGGGCTAGATAGTTGATAGGTCTAAAACGATTCTTGGGACCAGAGCTGTATTGAATACCAAACCAGTTTTTCTCTAGCGAGAGCCTGTGAAATCAGCTGCTCTGTGGCCTAGCTGAAGGCAGTTGTAACACTGGATGCTCGGACAAAATGTTGCGATGTGACCTGTAGTTTTCTTAAAAGCAGCCACACCAAGATGGCAGCCAACTGGCAGCCGCTGTAAATAAAGTGATGGTTTTTGGTTGCGCTTGCTACTGTGCGCAGAGTTCACAGTCGCAACCGCTCTCTTCACTAACCTTCTGCAAATAAGGCCGGTCTGCTGAGAGCACACAGAATGTATGCATCACAGACGAGTAGGTATGCTGGTCATGCTATTAATGCACAGCACAGATCCCAATATGGATGCTGAATTTAAGGGCTGAATTCATACAAGTAGGAGAGACTCTTGTACTGCTATGGCTCTAATTTTGCTCTCGTGGAATTTTATAGCGAAGGAATCCTATAGCAGTTCCTTCATATAAGTAAAAGTTTGTCCTCCTACGAAGATCTGCACAGCGCTAGAGCCCTCATCGACACATTCTATTGAGATTTTTTATGGCCAAGCATATGAGAGCACATGAGAGCAACAACAAATACGGCTTTAAATTTAAGTGTTTATGTCGTTTCCATTACAAGTTTATAGCGATTACGCCAAACTATTCTGTATTCGACAATCACACTGAAACTACATATTGTTTATAAAAGATCACCAAAATGGCCTATAAAAACCATTCACAAATCCTTTCTGACACCGAATCCAGGTCCAGTTGGTGGAGTGGTCAGCGATGTCAATCCTCCCTTTGGCTCACAGGAGAATCGATGGTTCTGGCCACTTCTAAAACCAGAATACTAGAATGAGAGATTGGTCAGGTGGACAACAGGCAGCCTCGAAATCAATTTTTATAATGACCTAGCAAAGCCTTTAAAAGCTACAGGTATTTTAAAATTGAAAATTGAATGATATCATTATAACCTTAGTAATCTGCAGTCGCCGAGCCGAAAGTTAATTCACAAAGAAAGGTTTTCCAGCGGGTTATAGAACTTACAGAAAATTAGGTTGTTTATGATTAACTATCTTATTTTATTACCAGATAACCATCTCCATTGCACATATCTCCTCACCTTGGGCCAGCCTTGGGCTTCTTACCCTCTTTCAGCTCATTTAAAATGGAAATGGTGTCATCGACCGTCAAATCCTCCTAAAAACATAAACAATCGTGCAAATTTAAAATACAGTGGTTGAGATTTCTCTGATGCAGTTTAAAAGTGAAAAGCCATGAAACATTTTATCAAGACATAACTTACATAGTAGTCATCATTTACTTGAATCATAGGAGCATTCACGCATGCTCCCAGACACTCCACCTCCGACAGTGTGAACATGTTGTCCTTGGAAGTTTGGCCGGGTTTAATACCTTTAAAAAGTGTATGAACACGTCGACCATTTGATATACATTCACATGTAATACCATCAAATAGGGGTCAAATAAATTCTCATGTGAAACTAATTGGCAAAGCATCAGAATGGGTTTCGGGAATGATCATCATATAGACACCTGAACTGTTTGTCACTCGGAAGATTGACATTAAACGGATGCTAAGGTGTCAGGCCCTGCCTTCCCACCCCCTGTTCAATTGCAATCTGTTCACTGTGCAAATCAAATTTATATGGCCAACTCTTATCACCTAGTCTTCATATTGTATTTCTATGTCGTTACCTCAGTCTGGCACACTATGCATCTATATGTTTATAGTTTGCCGTCAACTGCCGACTTTGAGAGTAGAAAATATTCTAGTCAGCAACTCACCTAAATTTTCTTGGATGGCTTTCATTATGACATCGCTACCAACTCCTCCCAGCATGCATGGTGTAGTGGTACAAATCTGAACATGATACTTTCCTACCGGCTCCCTGTAACACATGGATACATGATTGATCATATGTATGTCCTGTATAGACACCAAGAGAACCTCTTCAGCTTGAAACTGGGTCTAACATTCTCTTTTTTTTTGTAAAGCCTATGGTCGATGGTCCTATGAAGATCACGGGTTTAAGACAGATTGTACGTGGAACTTTTCTTAAATCCTCTGTTTACCGCACAAAGAATGGACACCCGGCCCTCTTCAGAGCTGGGGAAGGTGAAGGTGAAGACGAAGGCGTAGAGGAAGAGCAGTGGCACCTCACCTCGGTTACACCTTTGCCGGTAGATGTCGGCTCTTTAACAGCCACTTCCCAAATGGGCCTAGTAACCCTAATATGTGTCTAAGGAGTCTAGCATTGTCATGCTCACCTGTTATACATGGTGTAGAAAGTAGCCACTTCATATACTCTCATGTTCGACATGCTGAGATATTTTGCGACATAATTCATGGCGGAAATTGGCAGCCAGTTGTCATTTTGCCTCTGTGCTAGGTCAAGTAGAGGAAGACAGGCAGAGCTCTCATGACCTTTCGGGTAATTGCCAATGATAGCATCCGCTCGCTACGAAAAAACTCAGAATCACCACATGGTTCAATA
>Ga0224501_10004731_pt1 | contig 10731 bp, 6 predicted proteins | sample SF_Oct11_sed_USG_4_FD_169105 | JGI IMG/M metagenome (GOLD analysis project Ga0224501, IMG submission 169105) | Sediment microbial communities from San Francisco Bay, California, United States - SF_Oct11_sed_USGS_8_1 | ecosystem: Environmental > Aquatic > Marine > Sediment | place: USA...
AAGTAAGAGGACAAATAAGTTGAGAAAGAGGGGTGGGGGGGGTAAAAAACGGGGGGTGGAGAGGGGGGGGGGGGGGGGGCAATAATGCACTTGCCAGTCTGGCCACCACCTTGCATTTCACCCTAATGATGGCATGGGGAGAGTTTTCTTTTCGCACGGTGCCTTCATAGCGACGCAGCCGGGTTGGATACTTGGTTTTCACTTGTCACGGCTTGGCATGGAGCGCCACGAGGGGGTCTGTATCAAAGCCCCACTACATAGTGAGGCTTGGTTTTGTTTTGAATGAGTGAGTGTTAATGTGAGGAACTCATACTCCCAACAGCAGCCACCTGTGACCAGGATTCAAATCCAGGCTGTCGCAGTTGCGAGGCCAACTCTCTACCATTCAGCTATTCCGCTATGCCATATGGCTCTACCACTGAGCTATTCCGCTAGGCCATAGGTAGGGCTCTACCACTGAGCTATCCCGCTATGCCATAGGGCTCTACCACTGAGCAATCCTGCTAGGCCATGGGGCTCTACCACCGAGCTATCCTGCTACGCCATAGGGCTCTACCACTGAGCTATTCCGCTACGCCATATGGCTCTACCACTCAGCTATTCCGCTATGCCATAGGGCTCTACCACTGAGCTATCCTGCTATCCCATAGGGCTCTACCACTGAGCAATCCTGCTAGGCCATGGGGCTCTACCACTGAGCTATCCCGCTATGCCATAGGGCTCTACCATTCAGCTATTCCGCTACGCCATAGGGCTCTACCACTCAGCTATTCCGCTATGCCATAGGGCTCTACCACTGAGCTATCCTGCTATCCCATAGCGCTCTACCACTGAGCTATCCTGCCACGCCATAACGCTCTACCACTGAGCTATCCTGCTACGCCATAGGGCTCTACCACTGAGCTATCCGCTATGCCATGAGGCTCTACCACTGAGCTATCCTGCTACGCCATAAGGCTCTACCACTGAGCTATCCGCTATACCATGAGGCTTTACCACTGAACTATCCCGCTATGCCATAGGGCTCTACCATTCAGCTATCCTGCTATGTCATAGGGCTCTACCACTGAGCTATCCTGCTACGCCATAGGGCTCTACCACTGAGCTATTCCGCTACGACATAGGGCTCTACCACTCTGCTATTCCGCTACGCCATAGGGCTCTACCACTGAGCTATCCTGCTATCCCATAGGGCTCTACCACTGAGCTATCCTGCCACGCCATAACGCTCTACCGCTGAGCTATCCGCTATGCCATGAGGCTCTACCACTGAGCTATCCTGCTACACCATAAGGCTCTACCACTGAGCTATCCGCTATGCCATGAGGCTTTACCACTGAACTATCCCGCTATGCCATAGGGCTCTACCATTCAGCTATCCTGCTATGTCATAGGGCTCTACCACTGAGCTATCCTGCTGCGCCATAGGGCTCTACCACTGAGCTATTCCGCTACGACATAGGGCTCTACTACTCTGCTATTCCGCTATGCCATAGGGCTCTACCACTGAGCTATCCTGCTATCCCATAGGGCTCTACCACTGAGCTATCCTGCTACGCCATAGGGCTCTACCACTGAGCTATCCGTTATGCCATGGGGCTCTGCCACTGAACTATCCTGCTACGCCATAGGGCTCTACCAGTGAGCTATCCCACTATGCCATAGGGCTCTATCAGTGAGCTATCCCACTATGCCATAGGGCTCTACCAGTGAGCTATCCCGCCTTGAGCACCACCTTGCGTCTCAGCTTTGTCAGATTCGGATCTAGGGGTTATGGGCTGATGCGTAGAGTGACTTTCTTTATGGAGAACCCCATTGGCCAAGTGATGCTATTCATGTAACAGTATAGTCACATGTATGTAGTTGGAGCAGAACATGGAGGTCGCGGTCGCAGTTTTGGGCCTCCTGTTTAACGAGCAGGATAAGACTGCGCCTGAACAATAAAAAACAGGCAGAGGCATATTGGGTCCTTTGGGAGGTGTCAACGAATGAGTTTCCATGACGGAAATCTGATGGAGTTTCACTGGGTACCGACCAGCAGAGTGACTGGGAGTAAGCTGCAAAACTAACGCTGCCCAGGCCACCAGCTAAGATAAACACAGCCATAAATGGCTCACCTCACAATTCAAAAGGTTCACCTAGACTCGTTTGAACTTTTCAAAAGGTATTTGGCACTCGGACAAAGCACTAGTTGATTCGTCATAATGACCTAGGAGTTGCTGAAACAGTTTTAGTAGTTAGAACCGACATACTAGAAATCATTCAGTCATTAATGGGTTGTGACTGTGACTGATTAATTGCCTTTTTGCCCAAAGGGTCCAAAAGCCTCGTTGACGGATCATCAATCACTATAGTGCTGGATAACTGGAGAAGCTGCTACAAATCAGCTAAAGTAGGTCCCACGCATTACCTCGAACGCGGAATGGCGACGGCAAATGGATTAGCGAAAAGCGCGCCCAAAGTCCAAACTGGGATCATTGAGGGTGGATTTGTAGGACAGATTATGAACTTAAAAACTATCTGCCAAAACGAACATAATTTCCGCAAACTTACAAGCCGTCGGAGAGGCAGTCAGTCAGTTCTAGGCAGTTAGTCAGTCCGAGGCAACTAGTCCATCAGTCAGAGATTTCCTGGCGGTAAATCATCACTCACCTTGACCTGAAAGCTGCATGTACCTTCCCGTACTTTCTTCTCGTCCTCCTGCCATTGATGAGGTTTCGCTGACTCCGTCTGCTGTTGCTGTCGGCGCTTTTTCCGCGAACGGAAACTGAGAGTTCGTCTCAGACGATCCATCGCCTGACTAGCCAATCAGATGCTTAGATTTTCTACTCAGCAAGGAAGAGAGTCTACTGAAAGAAAATGATTGACAACATAGCTGAGCTCTCAGGATCGCTCAGTAAAACGGCAATGACAGCAAAGTTCAATCTAGTAAAATGCGTATGATGGGGCGTCTAAAAGGAACTGTGGGCTCACAACACCGAAAAGTCAATAGTGATGACAGGAAGGACATCTGGCTCTTCGCGGAGAGCAAACTCCACGCGCGCAGGAAATAATACCGTGGCATAATGAAGAAAAGAAAAAGAAATTCGGTCCTAATTAGAAATTCCAATGTTCCGTCTGAATTCAAGTACATGACAGGTTTTACGTTCGAGTCTATGCATCTCAAGAAATTTTTTTGATTCGAAGGAACAGACCAAGAATCAAAGTCATAATTGCTAACTATCAGGGTTGTTGCTGTTAGATCACAATGTTCAGGTTTCCCTCTCATCAAGGCCAAAAATGACCAAGAGCCAGAATAAAGCATCACACAGACAGGAAGATCGCTGAATACTGAGTCTTCATACCACCTGCCCACCGCCCAAAGGACTGACAGCAGAGCCCTAGGTGGGTCGGGTCTATTTGACAATAGTCACAGCATTCCAAGTTCTTCAAATCACATACACACCGCTAAATTATCGGTTTAATAGCAGAATTTCTACCTTTATTTTCTCTTCTGCACTAACACACGCCAGAGACACTGTACTAGGTTGTGGTGAAAAATTCTGGACACTACCCTGCTAACGAGGGGGTATACCCTTTCATCAAGGTGTTAGAATCCACTCAAAGGCGTCAAGGTACAAATTTTCTCTGTCCAGCAAACTGCGTTGACAGAGTCATTATTATTTCCAATGACAGACCCAGTAGTTCTCAGCATCGGCGATGCATCTCACTACAGAAAAGGTTTTCACAAACCTACACAACCGAGAGTGCACAGCCTAGATACAACTCAACATAACTCTATACAACACTACTAGGCAAACACTAAATACACTATACTTTCACCAAACTACACCACTATACTTCCTACAGGCTCTACAAAACTGCACAACAATACATTTCCGTGATAGGATCGTCAGATAGGTCAGTGGTAGAACGCTGGGCTGAGAACCGACATGGGTCATGGAACGCTCCTAGTGTGAGTGTGAGGTTTTCATTAATCATGGCTCAAAATTAAAATAAACCTCACTATGAGGTGGAGCGTTAATACTAACCCTCACGAGGTGCTCCATGTTAACCCGTAACTGGTGCAAAGTAAGTTTCTAACCCGGCAGCTTCACCATCACAATGAAAATTTGATAATAGAAGAGGTTTGAAAGAGCTTTGCACGAACCTACACAACACACTTAACATCATGCAGAGACTAGATGGCGCTTTAAACCTTTCATCACATAACTCAACACAACTCTACGCGACTTAACTCATCCATTTGCTAAACTACACCCGACTACACCATCATCTCGCTATGGGTACTACAAAACTACACAACAACACACACCACTATTGTGAGATATTACAGAATACACCAGTACCGTCTACTATCCCAATCAGTACATAACATATACTAGTTTGCTAAATAATTATTAGAGTGGATACTACATTACAGCTAAAGGCCACAAGGTACATTACACCCGAAAATGGAAAAGTGCATCCACTTGACTGAACATGACTCCATAAGTGCTTATAGGAAGATCAAATTCCTTCGGCTGAGCAGGTTATTCAGCCTGACCACACACATAGTAGCAGGCTACGTAACCGATGGGCATCTGGTGTGAGTGTGAGCTCCAAGCCCTTGCCGAAGCCGAACAAGCCTCGGGCTTAGTAAGCCCACCCAGTAGGATGACCAGGTAACCAAATAGAGTGCTTATGCAGGCCAACTGGCCAGAGTCTTTGAGTGAGTGTGTTGCCGTTGATGCATAGGAGATCTATGCTAAACTGGCTGTCGAGTCATCACCACAGTTGACTCAGAGCCCTTATCTCTGTAGGGCTCTGAGATGACTGAATGATTTACCACTGATGCATTTTGATTTGACTTTGATGGTAGTCTCAGGTGATAATCAAGATGACCTCACCTGGCCTATCTAAATTCCAAACCTCTGATAAACACACAAAAACATTCCTGATTCAAAAAGCAGTCAGCATGGAACCGCAGAGGATTATGGGTAGGTCTTATACAGGGCACAGTGTATGCTACCACAGCCTGGGGATGAAGACCACATGTATAAGACCGGCTTTACCGATACTATACTTGATATGTATGGACGGGAAATCAGTTCGACATAGGTTGGGGCCTTGGGCGCGGGGGGGGGGCAAACTCCGCTGTAACCCCCACAACCCAGCATTGGGAATATTTAATAATGTGAAGTATAAACAGGTGAGAAAGAAAGTAGACTCTAGTATTTAGCATGCAATAACAACGATTCGTAGTTTGAAATGAAAATGAGAAGCAAGTTACCCCTCTCTACTCCGATTATTTGCATCGCTGTGCCAATGCAAAGTCTCTCTGTGAGTGCGATTCATAGCTCGGCTGAAATCACTGCATACGATGACATCCAATGTGATCTGGAGAGGTCCAGATGCTGGATGCTTGTGTTTACACATGTACGATAATGTGCAGTTGGTTATATGTACATGTATTCCAATTAGAAGCACATATATAAATGGTTAAAGCAGCCAGCTAGATCTTTCGTCTATGGTTTACCCCAACTAAAAGACTTGGCTTCTTACATAGGCCTTGGGCTGCTGTTCGAAGTCAAAGACGGCGGTCATTACCTGTAGTCAGATGTATGGCTCGATTCACACGGATATCATAAGCGACCGGAATGGCACACCAGCTGCCCTCATCATCAAAACAATTTACATTCCACAGTGCCGGTGGCTTGCGGAATTCGGCCGAGTTGGTGGTCCACTTCCCAAACTACTAGGAAAATCTGTGACACCAAAGAGCCAGTCACCCTCTACGATAAATCCATGGAGAAAAAAGTAACTAACTCTATGGATGACATACACTCGGCGAGAGACAAGGTGGTAGTCAATTTACATAATTCCAATCAATCTATCACTGAGGAAATACGAACATGACAAATGGGTAGTAGTTATACCTACTGACTGTTAGCTCAGTGACTGCTTACCACATAAGAACTATTATTTATGCTGGAACTAGCTGCGAGTAGAAAACAGGAAAGCCCAAAAACGATGGGCAGACGACATCAGGCCGTATGCAGAACCAAACTGGACTTATAAGGCAATCAGACAGACATCAGTGGCGAAACATGACGGAGGCCTACATCCAGCAGTGGACCCATGAAGGCTGACTATGACGATGGTGGTGGTGGAACTAGTTAGAAGTTGGTGGGCTGTCAACACCAATGGCACATCTACTGACGCGGAATAGCGGGGTACTGCAGCTCAGGGATGGAGTGCTACACTCACAATTGCAAGAGTCCGGACTCAAAATTCAGACACTTGTGAGTGTGAACTACGTATGTACGTACTTAATAACCAGTCCAGAGTCATTCCAACGTAGGGTTACTTTCCCAAAGTCTTGAATGGCTAGATTGAACAGATTCCTCTCAATTAATTTGTCAAACATCTTTACGTATCTTTAGAAACTTTTTGGTCAAGTCAAGTAGCCTTCAACATCGGCCGTTGAGATAAGGACAGAGAACTTGAGGCTAAAATATCTTATTGCCTGGAGCTAAAACTTTTAGTACTTTCCTCAGATTTGGTTCATATCAGCTTCTAGTTTTCTTTATTGCTCTACAATGCGGGTTCTCAGGTCATCTTATTTAGTGACCGCCAGAAGCCTGAGGCTTGTTCCGAAGAGCTCCCAACCACAGTAGCAGAAGTATGGTATGGCCAGAATCTGAAGTAAAAGAGCTAAACACTCTACCCGCTGACCTAACCCGCTGACCTAACCCGCTGACCTAACCCGCTGTTGCTCGAGGCCTATCAGAGGCGATTTATCCACTCCATTACCTGCCCAAATGAAGAGCTTTATTCCCCAAAATCCACATATTCAAGCTGCCTGACTGACTCATCAGGCTCCCATTCCCCTACTAACTGCCCATACATTATTCCTAATACTACAAATAAATAGATCCAAATAGGCTGCAAAGCAAAAGCACAAAATACCAATGCGAGTTTTTGTTTTCCAACAAGTTCTTTCGAGCTCTGATCACGCATGGCCACCAGTTGTTTGCCATTACAGACTGTGGCGCCAGCGAGCATAGGAACGTCACCTGTACCACTTTTACTAGTGATAGTACTAGTCTTACTAGCACTACTTTTAACTAGTGTTAGTACTAGCTTACTTCTGCTATTATTGCTGCAACACACGAGCAGCAGTTGGGAGTAATAGTTTCTCACTAGTATGGGGAGTCCATACGGTGTTATGCACCTCTCGTTCTCCCCCTCTTTTTCCATGTCAGAGTCAAAGCTAATTTTATCCCTGGCCTAACTAGCACTGGACTAATTGATTTCAGTCTTAGTTCTGTGATCAATGAACACAGCGCCTTGGATTGATGTGAATGACGGCGCTCCTAATTTAATGCATCTGGGTTGAGACCGGCTCGCCTATTGAGTTGTCCTCCATGGAGGATACCTTTAAAGGCTCAGCGGACAAACATCTTTACACTATAATGAAACTGTAAAAGTTCTGTCATCACCTATGGGTCTCTTTATAACAAGCATGATCATACAGTTAGTCTGCATTAGTCTGCATTTACAGTGCAGTTGTATACGGGTAATTGATACCAATACGTCACCAGCTCCGTATCTCTTCATAAGGTCACCCACCTAACTCTATAACTCTATGATCAAAACACAAAGTTAAACAATTCCGTGATGCAGGCGTAAAACTGCAGAACACACTTATAGAATTTGATAGTGCTTAAGACAGCTTTTGACTTCAGTAATATCACGAAAAATAACGCGTGAGCCATGAAACAAAGTCTTCATTGTATCTCCATCATGAGACAGCTGTCAGGAATGGTTCAGAAATTGGCCTACTGAGTTTTAGGCTCAGCGTTTCCCAGGGTGCATCATGAGGAGACTTTCTGCTTGCACCCGCGTGCCCCATAGAGAAGGTGACGCTATGGGAGGGTTTCCTTCGTTTGACGCCGGGAACCGGAACAAAGTAGTACTACTTGAGGCTTCAGTTGAACTGGTACAATAGGTAAAAACTGCACCGTCGCATAGTGCATGAAGAGATGATGGAAAGCTACGAGTATGAATGACCCAAAAATGATAAATACTCTACGTAATTGGATCGGGTGACAGGTATCAAATTAACTAATGCGCAAACCTAACCTACTTTATCTAGTTTGAATTGCATTGCATTGGGATTTTCTCTAACTATGTGCTACTACTGTTCACCCGGAGACAAACTCAAAGGAAAGTGAATGGAAGACGGTTGGATAGCCATCAGTTAACAATGATACACGCGATTGAGCCACTGACTTCATGATAAACTTTTGAATTAAATTGATTGAACTCATTGAACTGAAGTGAACGAAGCAATAAAAATGAATAATACCACTGCAAGCACGTCCGTCGATGTGACAGCCACGATGTTCTATGACTGGCTTATCAGATTAACTTACCTATACGCTCCTGAAGACGGTAATAAATAAAAGAAAATACCCTCTGGGTGAAAGGTGGTAACTTGACGCGAGAAGTGTGTATGGAATGGGCACCAGGTGCGAGCAAGTGGTTGAAACCAAAATTCCCGTTGTGAATCACCACCCGACCTAGTTATTAGTAGCCTCCATATGAATTTCTACGGCAAGTGCATGGGCAGTGGCAGGTGTATGACGACCTATTAACGTTTAAGCCGACTAATGTCTACTACAGCATTACTGTTCCTGTAGCGTGTTGTATAATTCTCTTTTTATGTGTTTCGTTATCAGTTACTGCTCGGAGCATTTTCTCACCTCATAGACCGGCTGATTTTGTCCAAATGAACTAGGGAAACTGTTGCTGAAATTACAACATTAGACTCAAGAGGTTGGTTCAAATTCACTTGACAAATCATTGCGCATTCTTACTTCAAGGCGTAAACAGCTGTGTAAGTACTAAGTATGTGAAAGCTACATACTAGACACTAGTCTAGTAGTACTACGAGCACGTAACATGTATGATGTACATGGCAACATACATATTATTATTAATTATTACATAATGATAGTCAACATGATAGTGAACACACGGTTAACATTTATTTTATTATTAGTTAATAAGATAAATTAGTGAAAGTTTCACTTACACTACGTACATACTTCCACTACAGTTGTTACAATAACACCCTTGACTTAGTCACACTTGCAGTCACTGACTGAGTCAGTGACTCTGTACTGTTATTGTAAATTGTAACTGTGAGGACACTAGACTAGTGTAACTGTAGTGTAACTGTAAGTCAGTGAAAGTGTAACTCACCAACTGTCCTTTACGCAATACCAATGTCAAGGAAACCTTAGTCAAGAAAAGAACGTCTGTCAACACCCACTACCTTTGTTTTTTTAGTCCAACTAGAGATTATAACTTTATTAAACTAATAATAAATCTTCTGACTTAGTCATAGCCTACAAGTACAACTTTTGTCACTACAGATGACACTAACTGCTAAGTGACTAACTACAAGCTGACTAAGGCTTGTAGTAGTAATACTTTAGTAACACTAAAGGCAGCAATGGGGACACAGAGTAGACAAGAGACAGAGTAATACCTTTTCTTATTGGTTTTATCTTACTGTCACTTGTAGAACAATAATCCACTTACCGATTATGATGTTACGACTCGGGAGTTGTGACTGGTGTCACACCCCTCCGTTGTAACTCTATGCATCTTTTTAGTTTAGGCGGAGCAAGCAGAGAAGCTGGATGGAGAGAGCGGTGGTTGTCGGTTTCGGAGGGTGAGTGTGTCGTGTTTATCGTAGTTGTAGTCAGCAACTCAGCTGGAAAATCAAGAGGACTGACAGTAGACATAAGTAACGCTACCAATACCATAAAAAAGCTCTCCGTGGTATCTATTGCAGAACTACATGTGGTGGGAAGACAACTCTCTCTGATATCCTCGGTTTATATTTCAAAGAGAGGTTTAAAGTCAAGGTGATTCATCAGGATGACTATTATAGGGTGAGTGGGGTTGGTCTAAAGCGGGCATTTCCTCTTGGGGCATTTAAAAGGGCTTCAGATTTAAATGTTAAAACAGAAGACTGACTCTGAAAGCATCACATTCAATTTGTCAGATTTGCCAGATTTGTCAGATTCAATTTGTCAGATTTTAACTTAACTCAACAGGTCTACTGTCTAAACTCTAATAAACAGAGAATGATACGCTATTTCAGAGCCTTTTCCATTTTCTACCATCTAATGGTCGGTTCAAACCAGGAACGTCCTTTGTAGGCTTAATCATTCTCCCGTCAAAGGCGGCTAATAAGAGCGTTCTTTGGCGATTATTGCGGTTGCAATACTCGCAAAAGAATGCTAAAGAGCGGTCTTTTGGATCAGAAAACAATAAGGCTTCGGACTCTGTTTCAAAGAGACACCAACAACTGCAAAGAAGCCACCATATTGCCCGTGCGAACTATCCCCGGTCAGGTTGCCATATTTCTTTAAGGTGGCGCTGGCAACAGCGATCACGTGTTGAGCTACGTCATTAGGCGGGACCAGCGATTTGCCCTGAAACACGTCTCTTTGACTACTTACAAAGAACCGACCATAAGTTTGATTGAATTTATTCAAATATACAATTGCGCTCAATATTGGTTGTGTTTTTGACTACCGACAATATCCGCCGAAGCGCTTTCTAACTCCTCAAGCGGACACGCCTGTTTTAGACTGACCCGAGTGAGTGAAGGGTCGAAATCCGGAACCAAAAGGTCAAGGACACTGAATCATATCCGTGCTTAACCCA
>Ga0224501_10004732_pt1 | contig 10729 bp, 11 predicted proteins | sample SF_Oct11_sed_USG_4_FD_169105 | JGI IMG/M metagenome (GOLD analysis project Ga0224501, IMG submission 169105) | Sediment microbial communities from San Francisco Bay, California, United States - SF_Oct11_sed_USGS_8_1 | ecosystem: Environmental > Aquatic > Marine > Sediment | place: USA...
GGCTATTCTTGCGCTAACCACAGGCCTCTTCGACTTGAGAAAGAGGTTGGGTAGGGTAGTGATGGGTTATACTTATGACGGCAAACCGGTAACTGCTGAACAGCTTAAGATTGCGGGAGCAATGACAGTGTTGTTGAAGGATGCCATTAAGCCCAATCTTGTGCAGACAACGGAGAATACACCTGTTTTCGACCATGCCGGGCCCTTTGCCAATGTCGCTCATGGAAATAACTCAGCAATCGCTGATATGGTAGCTCTTAAACTGGCCAATTACGTAGTTACAGAGAGTGGCTTTGGTGCCGACTGTGGTTTTGAAAAATTGGTCAACGTTAAGTGCCGGCAGAGTGGTTTGAAAGTGGATTGTGGCGTAGTGGTCGCTTCCATAAGGGCATTGAAAATGCATGGTGGGGCCTTTAACGTGCGCCCAGGAGTACCCTTAGATGAGAAATTGGTGGCCAAAGAAAATATGAAAGCTCTGGAGAAGGGATGCGAAAATCTTGCCAAGCATATAGAGAATGTCCACATCCACGGAGTTCCCGCAGTGGTGGCGATTAATAGATTTACTTCAGACACTGACAAGGAGATAGAATTTGTAAGAAAAAAGGCTCTGGAAGCGGGTGCGGATGATGCTGCCCCTGTAGATTGTTGGGCGAAAGGTGGCGAGGGTGCTATTCAATTGGCGGAAGCAGTTGTGGCAGCGGTCGATAAGCCACACCAGATGCGTTTCCTCTATTCAGACGATGCATCTATCAAAGAAAAGATTGAGACAATAGCTACGAAGATATACGGAGCAGACGGGGTAGATTACGCTCCTCTTGCCGAAAGTAAGATTAAATTGTATACTGAATTGGGTTATAGCAAGATGCCCATTAACATGGCCAAGACCCATCTCTCTCTTTCCCATGACCCAAATCTAAAGGGTGTGCCTCGCCATTACAGGGTACCCATTCGAGATATCCGGGCATCAGTAGGAGCCGGATTTCTCTATCCTCTCTTGGGTGCTATGAGCACTATGCCCGGGCTTCCCTCAATCCCGGCTGCCACCAAAGTGGACATTGATAAGACGGGAAAGACAGTGGGATTGTTCTAAGCAAAAAATTGGGTCAAAAATGGGGTCAGCTCTATGAAAAATGGGGTCAGCTCTATTTTTGATTTATTAAAATAATTAAATAAAGTTGTAATAGGGCCAAAAATAAAGCTGACCCCATTTTTTACATTTTTTCATCACGCCTGGGGCGACTACTCATGGGAGGGAAAATAATGAAAGAAATAATTTTGCCAGATATGGGCGAAGAAGTGCAGGAAGCAACTATCTCCTTCTGGCATCACGAGGAGGGAGACAAAGTAACCAAAGGAGAAGACTTGGTAGAGATTACTACGGAGAAGGCGAGTTTTCAAGTTGAGGCGCCTGTTTCCGGAGTCTTGAGCAAAATTTCTGCTGGCGAAGGCGAAGTAGTAAAATCGGGACAGGTTCTGGGAATCATCGAAGAAGACTGAATTCCAGACTGAATTCCGGAATTCGGAAAGGAGTAAAAAATGATAATAATGGAACAGAAACCGTTTGAGGAAATTCTTTCGTTTTTAAAGGACGAAAAAAGTATATTTATTGTGGGTTGTGCCCAATGCGCCACTGTATGCAAAGTTGGTGGTGAAGAAGAAGTTAAAGCTATGAAAGATAAGTTGGAGGGTCAAGGTAAGAAAGTGAACGGTTGGGTAGTTGTAGATCCGGCCTGTCAGAGCGTTGAGGTAAAGAAGAGCTTCCAGGCAAACAAAGATAAGATTGCCGCAAGTGATGCCATTTTGGTAATGACTTGCGGTAACGGGGTCCAGTCTGTAAAGGAGAGCGCCGAAAGGATAAAGATGGAAAAACCCGTCCATCCGGGATGCAACACACTTTTCCTGGGAGAAGTAGTAAGGGCAGGCTATTTCGAAGAGAAGTGTAGTCTCTGTGGAGATTGTGTGTTAGAAGTAACCGGTGGGATATGCCCTGTTACTCGCTGCTCAAAGGGACTTCTTAATGGCCCTTGCGGGGGGAGTTCTGAAGGGAAATGCGAGGTCGACCCTGAACGCGATTGCGCCTGGGCACTTATTTATGAAGAGTTGAAGAAAAGAGGAAATCTTGATAGAATGAAAGCGATCCAACCAGCAAAGGACTATTCTAAACTCATAAAGCCCCGTAGCTTGACACTGGGTATTTAACAGGAGAAATAATGGACTCAAATGCAAATTATGATATCGCTATAATCGGCGCCGGGCCAGGCGGTTATGTGGCGGCAAACAGGGCTTCCCAGCTGGGTGGTAGAGTAGTAGTGATTGAAAAGGGTGAACTGGGAGGAACCTGTGTGAATAGAGGCTGTATCCCCACAAAGGCCCTTCTGGCAAGTGCCCAGCTTCTCCATTCAGTTAAAAAGGGAGGCGAGTTTGGAATCAATTCCGGAGAAGTCAGTATAGATTTCTCAACAATATCTAAAAGAAAGGAAAGGATAGTAAGACAACTGGTTAGTGGTATAGGCCAACTATTCAAAAGCTATGGCGTTCGGGTGATAAAGGGGAAGGGGAGACTAACTGAGAAAATCAATGATAATGCCATTGAGATAGAAGTAGAGAAAGACGATGGGTCAAAAGAAAAGGTTGTGGCTAAAAAGTTAATTATTGCCACAGGTTCTGTCCCTGCCCGGATTCCCGGAATCTCCATAGATGAACAGGATGTGATAACCAGCGACCAGGCTCTGAAATGGGAAGAAATTCCCTCTTCCCTACTTATTGTGGGAGGTGGGGTTATTGGAGTGGAATTTGCTTCCATATTTAACAGCTTGGGAAGCAAGGTGACAATTGTTGAACTCCTGCCACGGATTATTCCTACTGAAGACGAAGAAATATCCGAACAACTAAAGAAACTTCTGGTCAGGTCCGGAATAGAAGTAAATACAGGAGTGAAAGTTAAAGAGATAATATCCGACAATGGCAAAAAGAAAGTTGTAATAGAAACTCCCCAAGGAAGAGAGGAGAAAATTGCCCAGAAGGTGCTGATTGCCACAGGCCGGAAGCCTTATACAGAGGGTCTGGGTCTGGAGAAGATAGGGATTGGACTGGAAAAGGGGAGAATATTGGTGAATGAGAGGATGGAAACGAATCTTCCGGGAATATTTGCCATTGGAGATGTAGTGGGAGGGGTTCTTCTGGCCCATGTCGCTTCCGGTGAGGGTATTGTGGCTGGTGAAAATGCGATGGGTAATCGATCGAAAATCGACTACAGGGTTATTCCCAATTGTATCTATTCCCTTCCCGAAGTTGCCAGCGTTGGTCTCAGTGAGGAGAGAGCAAAAGAGATGGGTTACGAAGTGGATGTGGGAAGATTTCCCTTCCTGGCCAATGCCCGGGCAACTATTATGGGAGAAAGAGTAGGCCTGGTGAAAATATTGGCGGATAGAAAAACTGATGAGATATTGGGGGTACATATAGTAGGTGCGGATGCTACTGAATTGATAGGCGAGGCCAGCGTGGCCATTAAAGCGAAAGCTACCACTAAGGATTTGGAAAGGATGATTCACGGCCATCCCACTTTGAGTGAAGCAATATTTGAAGCAGCTCATGATGTTCACGGAGAGGCTATAGATTTAAAGAAGAAATAGGGGAAACGGGAATTATGGTTAAATGTAGAGTATTAGACCTGGGATTGGTTAATTATGAGAAGGCCTATTATTTGCAGAAGAAACTCCATGAATTCAGGAGAGAAGGAAGAATCGATGATGTTTTGATTCTACTGGAGCATGAGCCAGTAGTGACTATGGGAAGGGGAGGTAAAAGGGATAATATCTTAGTTTCGGAAGAGTTATTGCAAAGTAAAGGAATTAGAGTTTTTGAAATCGACAGAGGAGGTGATGTTACTCTCCATTGTCCGGGACAGCTCGTGGGCTATCCCATTTTCGACTTAAGGATTCATGGCAAGAATATACATAGGTATCTAAGAAATATCGAAGAAGTAATCATTCGTTCATTGAAAGTTTACGGAATAGAAGGTCAGAGGATTGAGAACCATACCGGAGTCTGGGTAGGAGGTAGAAAGATCGCCTCCATAGGAATTGGCGTAAAGGGCTGGGTTACTTTTCATGGGTTCAGTCTCAATATCAATCCTGACCTGTCTTATTTTTCATTAATTAGGCCCTGCGGATTTGAAAGTAGAACAGTGACTTCTATGAGTGAGATATTGGGCAGGTCAGTTGAACCAGGAGATTTCCGCCAGCAGTTGATAGAAAAATTTGCGGAAGTGTTCGCTCTGGAAATAGAAGAAAATGGCAAACAGGTTTCCACCCTGGATAGTAAAGAGATTGTCTCTTGCTCCCTCTGACAAAAAAGGAGGAGAAGAAGAGGTTAATAAGACAAGAAATCTCCTTCGCAGATTAGATTTGCACACTGTCTGTGAAGGAGCCCGTTGTCCGAACCTCTGGGAATGTTTCGCTGAATCTATAGCCACTTTCATGATTTTAGGTAATATCTGTACAAGGAACTGTAAGTTCTGTAGTGTGGCTAAGGGCACCCCGTTACCGGTTGAGCAGAAGGAACCCAAAAGAATAGCCCAGGCAGTGCAGAAATTGGGGTTGAGGCATGTAGTAATTACCTCAGTTACCCGTGATGATTTGCCAGATGGGGGAGCTTCTCAATTTTTCTTTACAGTTAGGGAGGTTCGCTCAATAAATTCCGATATAATTATTGAGGTACTTATTCCCGATTTCGCGGGAAATGAAGAAGGCATTAAGCAAGTATTGAAGGCGAAACCCGACATCATCGCGCATAACTTGGAGACAGTGCCATCTTTGTATGGAAAGGTGAGACCCGGGGCATCTTATGAGAGATCCCTGAAGTTACTCGATTTGGTGAAGATGTCGAAGACCGATATCTACGCTAAGACGGGTCTGATGCTCGGCTTAGGAGAGGAGGAGCAGGAGATTTTGGGCGTAATGGAAGATTTGAGAAAAATAGATTGCGATATTCTCACTATAGGCCAGTATCTACAGCCGAGTAGTTCTCATCTGGAAGTTCGTAGATTTATTCCTCCCGGCAAATTTGAAGAATACAGACAGATAGCGGAAAAGATGGGATTTCTGTTTGTGGCATCAGGGCCGTTTGTTCGCAGTTCTTATAGAGCAAATGAATTTTCCCGTCGATTCATTCGCAACGTATAAACCTTGTGCGGAAAGGCGCGGGCGCGAGATGGTGAGCGCCCCGGAGACAGAGAGCGAAGCGAACGTCCCGATTCTATCGGGAAGCACAGGCGGATTCACATGAGGAGGGAAGGAATGTTTTCTGAGGTTTTGAAATCGGGTAAGTTTGTAGTGACTTCGGAGATAGGGCCACCCAAAGGTATAGATACCAAAGAAATCCTTTCCGAAGCAGAGGCGATGAAGGGTAAAGTGGAAGCGGTGAATGTAACTGACCTGCAGAGTTCGGTTATGAAGTTAGGTTCTTTGGTCACTTGCCATTTGTTGATTGATATGGGTGTTGAGCCTGTTTTCCAGATAACCTGTCGCGACCGCAATCGCCTTGCTCTGCAATCGGATATACTGAGTGCTCATGTTCTGGGAATCAGGAACCTGCTCATTCTCACGGGAGACCACCCCAAATTGGGTGACGACCCGGCGGCGAAGTCTGTTTTCGACCTCGATTCGGTACAACTCCTGGAGGCAGTCAAGAGATTACAGGAAGGGGAAGATATGGCGGGGAACAAGCTGGAAAGCGAGCCGCCAAAATTCTTTGTGGGAGCAGTGGTAAATCCCGGTGCCGAGCCTGTAGAGCCGCAAATAATAAAGATGGAAAAGAAGATAAAAGCGGGAGCACGATTCTTCCAGACACAGGCGGTCTATGAGCCTGAGAAGTTTGCCCAGTTTATGGAGAAGGTGAAGGGTTTTGGCGTTCCCGTTCTGGCGGGAATTGTTCTTTTGAAATCGGCAGGAATGGCAAGATATATGAATAAGAACGTTAGTGGAGTATTTGTTCCCGACCCGATTATTGAGGAGATGGAAAAGGTAGAGAAAGAGAAAAGAGGAGAGAAGAGCGTAGAAATTGCTGCCAGGCTAATCAGGGAACTTAAAGGTCTCTGTCAGGGCGTGCACATTATGCCTCTGGGCTGGGGGAGTAAAGTTCCTAAAGTGCTGGAGGCAGCCGGTTTATGAAGGAATAAAAGAAAATGGGGTCAGCTCTATTTTTGGCCCTATCACAACTCTATTTAACTATTTTAATGAATCAAAAATAGAGCTGACCCCATTTTCTTCGGAGATATAATGGAAAATTATAGAAGTGAACGGTTAGAGAAATATCTTGATGATTTGGCTGCCAGACTTCCTGCGCCTGGCGGGGGAAGTGTGGTTGCTTTGGTAGGTGCACTGGGGGTGGGGCTTCTGAGCATGGTTTCCAATTTCACTCTGGGAAAAGAAAAATACAAGAAAAGCGAGGAAGAGATAAAGAATATTTTAGAGAGAAGCGAAGATTTGCGTGAGAGATTGACTGGGTTGGTTGATGAAGATATTAGGGTATACAATAAGGTTTCCGGTGCTTATAAATTACCCCGCACGACGGATAAAGAGAAGGAGGCGCGTTCCCGGGCAATCGAAAAAGCCTGTAAGGAAGCGCTGACTGTTCCTATGGAGGCAGCGCGTTGTTGTTGTGAGGGCCTGGAAATAGCGGGTAGGCTTGTGGAGATAGGAAATGTCAGGCTAGTCAGCGACGTGGGTGTTGCCGCAGGGTTATTGGAGGCTGCCTTGAAGGGGGCAGAGCTCAATGTAAATATTAATCTAAAATTGATTGAAGATAAAAACTTTGTGGAAGAGAAAAAGAAGGTTATAAGTTCCCTGGTGAGGGATAGACTGAAAATAAAAGACGAGATACTAAAGAAGACCGAGGATAAAATATAAAATATGGGAGGAGATTAACATGGCAGGGAAAATAATTGACGGCAAATCTCTGGCAGCGAAGTTCAAAGAAGATATCAAAAGGGAAGTGGGAGAGTGGAAAGACAAAAATAAAGTGACACCCCTGTTGGCGGCAATACAGGTGGGAGAGAACCCTGCCTCAAGAGTTTATGTTAAGAGTCAGAGAAAAAGTTGCGAGGAAGTAGGAATAGATTATCAACTGCAGGAATTACCAGAAGCGACCAGCGAGGAAGAACTTCTCCAATTCGTTGAGAAATTGAATAGAGATGATAAGGTCACTGGTATTATTCTGGAAATGCCCCTGCCGCAAAAGATAAATGCTCGCCGGGTGCAGAGGGCGATCAGTACTATGAAAGATGTTGAAGGGATGAGCCCTTCCAATATGGGTATGCTGGTCTATGGAAGTCCCAGGCTTGCTCCCTGCACGGCGCTGGCAGCTATGGAACTATTAAAGAGTACGGGCGTGGATATAAAAGGTAAAGAGGTAACCGTTGTGGGACACAGCGAGATTGTAGGCAAGCCGGTAACTCTCTTTCTCCTCTCTTCGGTTCTGGAGTCGGCTACTCCCACTGTCTGCCATATTGCTACCCGGGATTTGGCTTCCCATACCAGAAATGCCGAAATTCTCATTGTCGCTGTGGGAAAAGCGGGATTAATCAAGGGAGATATGATTAAACAGGGGGCAATTGTAATCGATGTAGGAATAAATCGAGTTCCCGTTCTGGATGAACAGGGTAAACCTGTCGTCGATAGCGAAGGAAAACGCAAGATGAAGACAGTTGGCGACGTAGTTTTTGAAGAAGCAGTGGAGAAGGCTTCCTATATTACTCCCGTGCCCGGTGGTGTCGGTCCTCTTACGGTGGTGATGCTCTTAAGAAATGCGCTTACCGCTTGTAAGTGGCAAAGGGAGAAAAAAGGATGAGAGTAGTTTCCCGAAAGATTCGTTTTTCCACTCAAGGAAATGTGGATATCATAAACCTTACTGAGCGGGTTGCCAGGAATTTGGAAGAGACTGGTCTGGCAAAGGGGGTTGTTAATATCTTTGTCGGCGGCGCTACCGCGGGGATAACCACTATGGAGTATGAGCCGGGATTGGTGGAAGATTTTCCCGCAGTGATCGAGCGACTCGTTCCCGAAAAGAAAGGTTATCTCCACAACGAGACCCATCTTGACAGGAACGCTCATTCGCATCTTAGAGCAGCCCTTCTGGGACCTTCTCTCACGGTTCCCTTCGAAAATGGCGAGCTTATCCTGGGAACGTGGCAGCAGATTGTATTCGTCGATTTTGACAACCGGCCCAGAAAGAGGGAAGTGATTCTGCAGATAATTGGGGAGCAGGAATGAAACCTATACTTCAGGTAGCGTTAGATTTTATTGATTTGCCCAGGGCATTGAAACTTGGCGGTGAGGCTCTGGAGGGTGGAGCCGATTGGATTGAAGCGGGAACACCCCTTATTAAGAGTGCGGGACTCGATGCAGTGAGGGAATTGAGAAAGAAATTTCCCCGGGTCACGCTGGTGGCTGATATGAAGACAATGGATGTAGGGAGGATTGAAGTGGAGAGCGCTGCCAAGGCAGGAGCCGATGTGGTGGTTGTTCTCGGGCTCGCCTCTGACTCTACCATAAGAGAATGTATTGAGGCGGGAAGACATTACGGAGCAAAAATAACGGTGGACCTGTTAGAAGTTGATAATCTTTTGGAAAGGGCAAAAGAAGTGGAGAAAATGGGTGCCGATTATATTGGTCTTCATACCTCAGTTGATGAGCAGATGGAAGGGAAAGTATCTTTTGCCGGAGTGAGAACAATCGCCGGCAAGATAGGAATTCCCATTGCTGTTGCCGGAGGAGTCAATTCCGAAAATGCCCATGAGGCAGTAGAAGCAGGAGCAAATATTATTATTGTGGGGGGAGCGATTATCAAGAGCGCGGACGCCAAAAAGGCAGCCGCAGAAATTAAGAAAGCAATAGAGAAAAAGGTTAAAATCAAAAGCGAACTGTATAAGAGGGTTTCCGAGAAAGATATTAGAGAGATGCTTTCCAAGGTCTCTTCACCAAATATCTCTGATGCTATGCATCGTCAGGGAGAACTGAAAGGTATTCGTCCGGTATGTTCTGGCGTGAAGATGATTGGACCTGCGTTCACAGTGAGAACCTATCCTGGAGACTGGGCAAAGACAGTGGAAGCAATCGACGAAGCACCTCAAGAGAGCGTCATTGTGGTTGATGCAGGAGGAGTAGGACCGGCGGTATGGGGAGAGCTGGCTACTAACAGTTGCATACAAAAGAAAATAGCGGGAGTGGTAATTGATGGGGCGATCAGGGATGTGCCTGAAATCAGGAAGCTCAAATTCCCTGCTTTTGCCCGAATTATTACGCCCACAGCAGGGGAGCCTAAAGGATTTGGTGAAATGGGCGTGCCCGTGGAAGTTGGCGGAGTGAGGGTCTTTCCCGGAGATTGGGTTTTTGGAGATGATGACGGAGTTGTAGTCATCCCTCAAAAAAGAGCTGTAGAAATTACCAATCGGGCGATGGATGTACTGGAAAGGGAGAACAGGATACGAAAGGAGATTGAAGAAGGCGGGACTCTGGGGAAAATTATAGAACTTTTAAAATGGGAGAAAAAGTAGCCTGTCCCCTTTTTTGGGAGGTTGGGAGGATGCAATTTAGAGGAATGTGCACAGCGATTGGCAGTTTACCTCACCAGGACGTTGATAGAGCCTGTGAGATAGTTCTGGAGAGTTTTTCTCAAATACCGGCCTGGCCGCAACTTCCCAGGCGTAATTTACGGGAGAATATGTATATACAAGTGAGCGAGGGAATGCCCTGCCTCGTCTTGGATGAGGAGAAAGGAAAGGTCTACTTCCAGACAAAGGGAGAAATAGACGGGGAGTTAGAGAAATTCTACGAAAAGATAATAGATAATAAAATCGATTATTTTAAAATTAGCGAGGATTATGCAACGGGGTTCTACGCTCTTATGGAACAATTGCGGAAAAAATTCTCAAAGGGGGAAGGAGAAGACAGTATTCTCGCGCTTAAGGGGCAACTTATTGGCCCTGTTAGTTTCGGTCTCACAGTTACTGACGAAAATAGAAAGTCTATCCTCTATCACGAACAGCTTGTGGATGCGGTAGTAAAGACTTGCGTGATGAAGGCTCGCTGGCAGATTACCAGGATGAAAGAGGTCTTCCCGCAGATTATTATTTTTATAGACGAACCCTATCTTGCATCCTTTGGTTCTGCTTTTGTCTCACTGAGTCGGGATGAAGTAGTAGACTATCTGAATCAGGTTATAGACTCCATTAAATCAGAGGGAGCCATTGCCGGGATACATTGTTGTGGAAATACAGACTGGTCGATCCTTATGGATACGACGGTGGACATCATAAGTTTTGATGCATATAGTTACCTGGAGACTATCTGTTTGTACCCGGAGAAGTTGAAAGAATTTTTGCATCAGGGCCGCTATTTAGCCTGGGGTATTGTGCCTGCATCATCCAGAGCAGTGGAAGAGGAGATAAACAGCTTAACTAAAAGATTCGAAGAGGGATTGAAACTCTTAAGCAGTAAAGGCGTAAAGAGAGAAAAGATTCTGGAGAACTTGTTGATTACACCCAGTTGTGGGACGGGAACTCTACCAGTGGAAGTTGCCGAAAAAGTGGTAAAGTTGACCAGAGGAGTTTCCGATAGTATTAAAGCCAGATATTTCCGGGGTGAATGAGTGGAGAAATTTGTCGAACCATTACAGTGGATAGGAGAAATTTCTTCTCTATCTCCTCCGCATAAGTTATTCCGTAGATTTA
>Ga0224501_10004733_pt1 | contig 10728 bp, 7 predicted proteins | sample SF_Oct11_sed_USG_4_FD_169105 | JGI IMG/M metagenome (GOLD analysis project Ga0224501, IMG submission 169105) | Sediment microbial communities from San Francisco Bay, California, United States - SF_Oct11_sed_USGS_8_1 | ecosystem: Environmental > Aquatic > Marine > Sediment | place: USA...
GAAACACCTGGCCCGCCTGCTTGCCCCCGATGGCGATGGCGATGACATCCTGCACATCCGATACATTGAGGCCCAGCCGCGCCATTTCTTCCCGGTCGAGTTGAATGGTCAGCACCGGCAGTCCCGTCACCTGTTCTACGCGGACGTCGGTGGCTCCGGGGACCGTGGCCAGCACGCTGGATACCCGCTCCGCCTCAGCAAGAAGAATATCGAGATCGTCCCCAAACACTTTGACGGCGACATCGCTTCGCACGCCGGCGATCAATTCGTTGAACCGCATTTGAATGGGCTGGGTAAACTCATATTTGTTGCCGGGCAGGGTCAGCAGTTTTTGCTCCATTTCACCTACAAGTTCCATGCGCGGCTTTTTCGGGTTGGGCCACTGGGAACGCGGATGAGTCATCACAAAGACGTCGGCCACACTGGGCGGCATGGGATCGGTGGCGATCTCTGCGGTGCCTATTTTAGCGAACACATAATCCACCTCCGGAAATTCCGTGATTTTTTTCTCAAGGGCATGCTGCATGGAAGCGGCCTGATCCAGACCGGTCCCCGGTATGCGCAGGGCATGGACCGCCATATCCTGTTCGTCCAGCGTCGGTACAAATTCCGTACCCAAACGCGTGCCCAGAAGAAGACTCAGCGTTACCAGAACGCCTGCCAGGGTGACGACGACGGCCCGGTTATTGAGAGCGATATTCAGAAGGGGAGCGTAAATCGATCGGGCCAACTCCAGAAGCAGATTTTTCTTTTCGGAAACCCGGCCCGAGGTGAACTGCGCCACCATGGCCGGGACAAACGTCAGGGATAAGATCAGCGCCCCGGTCAACGCGGCCAGCACGGTGAATGCCATGGGCTGAAACATTTTTCCCTCGATACCGGTCAGCGTCAGGATCGGCAGATACACGATCATGATGATGAACACCCCGAAAATGCTGGGTCGCGAAACTTCCACCGCCGCCTGCTGAACAATGAAGTGCCGTTCCTCCGGTTTGAGTTCGCGTTGCAGGCGGGATTGTTCGAGGGCCATGCGGCGGATACAGTTTTCGACAATGATCACGGCGCTGTCGATGATGATGCCGAAATCGATCGCCCCAAGACTGAGCAGATTGCCGCTGATTTTATTCGTCACCATGCCGCTGATGGCGAACAGCATGGACAGGGGAATGACCAGGGCGGTAATAAGGGCGGCGCGAAAATTTCCCAGCAGTAAAAACAGCACGAGGATCACAAACAGAGCCCCTTCGGAAAGATTGTCGCGCACGGTTTTGAGCGTGGCGTTGACCAGCTTGGTGCGGTCGTATACGACGTTGGCGTGAATGCCTTCGGGCAGGGTGCTGTTGATTTCATCCATTTTCTCCGCCACGCGCAGGGAAACGGTCCTGCTGTTTTCCCCCTTCAGCATGAACACGGTGCCCAGCACGGTTTCGCGTCCGTTCTTGGTCGCCGCGCCGGTGCGCAGTTCCTTGGCGATTTTTACTTCCGCCACATCGTGAATATGAATGGGAACCCCGCGATGACTGCCGATGACGATATTGGAGATTTCCTCTATCGAGACCACCTGTCCCGGAGCGCGGATGAGATACTGCTCGCCGCTGTGCTCCAGATAACCCGCTCCCACGTTGGCGTTGTTTTTGACCAAAGCGGTCATGACATCGCGGAAGGTGATATCAAACGCCATCAGTTTTTCCGGATCGGGCGCCACCTGGTATTGCTTGACGTAACCGCCGATGCTGTTGACCTCCGCCACGCCGGGAACGGTACGCAGTTGCGGACGGACGATCCAGTCCTGAACGGTGCGCAATTCCACCGCCGCGTCAAATGGGTCCTTGAGGCGGGGGTGATCCTTATCCCACTCCAGCGACCACATGAAAATTTCCCCCAGACCGGTGGCGATGGGCCCCATGATGGGTTGAATGCCCGCCGGCAGTTTTTCCTTCACTTCCTGCAGGCGGGAGTTGATCAACTGCCGTGCGAAGTATATATCGGTGCCTTCTTCAAAGATGACGGTGACCTGCGACAACCCGTAACGTGAAAGGGAACGTGTTTCCATCAAGTTGGGCAGTCCCGCCAGTGAGGTTTCCACCAGGTAGGTGATGCGCTGTTCCACTTCCAAGGGCGAATAACCGGGGGCCTCGGAATTGATCTGCACCTGAACATTGGTGATGTCCGGCAAAGCGTCAATCGGCAGGCGCTGGAAACTGTAAACGCCGAGGCCGATCAGGCCGAGCGTGGCGAACAGCACGAACAGTCTCTGTCGGATCGAAAAATGGATGATGCGCTCGAGCACGGTGTCGTTTCTCCCTTAATGATCGTGCGTGGCGGCAGACTTGCCAATCTCCGCCTTCACCGCAAAACTGTTCTGGTGCACGTATTCGTCTCCCGGCTGGATTCCGTTGAGCACTTCCACCAGGGTGCCGTCGTTTTCGCCCAGTTCCAGCGGTCGCGCTTCGTATTGATTGCCCACCTTGATGAACACCACCGACCAGTCGCGAATTGTTTGAATCGCGTTCACCGGCACCGCCAGCGGAACCTTGCGCGAGGCCTGAACCAGATCCACCGTGACATACATGCCCGGTCGCCACAGGCGTTTCTTGTTGGAAATAACCACCCGGCCTGTCACGGTGCGCGTTTTTTCGTCGATCAATGCGCCCAGATAAGTGAGCTTGCCCCTGGCCTCCAGCCCCAGCTTGTCTTCCCGCACGGTGACCTGCTGGCCCAATCGCACCACGTTCAGGTATTTGGCCGGAACGGCGATGTTGACCCACACCTCGGTAAGGTCGGCCAGCACGAACACGTCGAAATCCTTTTTGACGGACTCCCCTACGGCGATGTGTTTTTGAATGACTTCGCCGTCAATTGCCGCGCGCAGTTCGAACCGGGTGAACCGCGCCTTCTGTTCATGGGATAAATTGTTAATTTCCCGGGAGGTCAGTCCCAGCGCCTGAAGTTTCTGTCCCAGAGTTTTGATTTCCAGGTTGGCCTTCTCCAGCGCCTTTTGCTTTTCAAGCAGGGCCAGTTGATTGTCGTAGGAGATTTTTTCGCGCAGGGCAAGGTACCGAGCCTCGGCGCTTTGATATTCTTCCATCGCCAGCAGGTATTCCGACCGTGAAGAAATCTTCTTTTTGAACAGCGACTGCTCGCGTTCGTATACGGCTTTGGACCGGATTAGCGTGGCGTATGCGGGAACGATCTGCGCGCGCGATTCCCCCAATACCAGTTGGTTGATTTTTTTATAAAGCGTATCAAGGTCCAGTCCCTCCCGCAAAAGGTCCAGCATGATTTGCGTGTTTTTATTGATCAGTTCCTGCCGTTCCAGTTCGACTTGTGCGGGTTCGGCCTGTTTGACGGTGGTTAAGTATTCGCTTTTGGCGTCGGCCAGCTCGCGCGAATCCAGAATGGCGAGGATGTCGCCCTTCTTCACCGGGTCGCCCAAATCCTTTTTCACGCGGGTGACCATGGCATCCAGCCGCGGCACCACGTGCGCCACGCGCTTTTCATGCAGGCCGATTTCGCCGTTGAGTTGCACCACCTGGTGGATTTCGCCGGGGCCCGCCTGCGTGGTGGCGATGCCGGCGTTGCGCGCCGCTTCTTCCGAAATTTCGGAGCGTGCCTCAATCTGCGAGTATTGCCATTGATGACTCTTCCCCTGCCAGGTCGCTTTGATTTGTATGTCGAAGGAATGCGGTTCGACCACCACCTGGTCACCGAGCAGGTATTCGCCGGAGGGATTGAATTGAATATGATCGGTCCGCTCCAGCCGATTCAAATCGATGGTCAACTGAATTTGATCAAGCGGAATAGTTTTACCCTGTGTGTCCGTTGCGTAGACGCGGAATTGCGGTGGCACGTTGCGCTCAAAAATGGTCACCTCCAGTTTCAGGTTCCCCTCGGCAAACAGGCGCCCGCCGTGGGGTCCCCGTTCCTCGGCTCTTTCCTGAGCCTCTGTTTCCCCTTCCTCGGAATGCCCCTGCTCTTCCGCAACCGAGTGACCGGTCGGCTCTTCATGTTCGTGAACCATCGGCGGTTTGATTTGCAGAATCATGACCGCCAGCGCCACACCCACCGCCAGGATGATAATTATGGATAAGGATTTCCGATTCATCGTTGTTGTTCCCTTTCGCGTTCATATGGCAGAGGGCGGGGTTTCGGAGGAACCGAGATCGCCTGCCCGGTCAGCCGCTCCACGTCGGCGACCGCTTTATGGTATTCCGCCAGCGCGTCGAGAAACTGCGACCGCGCGTCGAACCAGGTGCGCTGGCTGTCCAGCACTTCCAGGTAACCGAATTTCCCGTACCGATAGCCCTCGTTGACCGCTTCAAACGCCGTCTGCGCACCCGGCAGGATTTTGGTTTTCAGATTCTCCACCCGTTTATAGGCGTTCACCAGATTGGCGTATTGGATGGAAAGCGCCCGTTGCAACTGCAATTCCACCGAACGTTTTTCCGCATCGGCCTTGGAAAGGCGGTGACGCGCTTCGGCGATGCCGCCCTGGTTGCGATCGAATATCGGGAGCGGAACGGTTATGTTCACCTGCCAGGCATAATCCTTGACCTCCTGTATGTAACGGGAACCGGCGCCGAGAGTGATGTTCGGCACCGCTTTCGATTCCTCCCGGGTGACCACCGCCTGCCGGTGGATGACTTCCGTCGCCCAGCGTGCCAGGTCCGGGTTGCGGGACAGGTCATCCTTCAGGTTCTGGAGCGGCGTTACCGGGACCGTTGCGAACAGATTGCCCTGCACATGATCGAAAGTGACCTCGGTGGATCCCCAGGAAGTGGCCAGGCGTTGTTTCGCCCCTGCCAGGGTCGATCGGGCCTGGTCCAGATTCACCTGGTGAGTGGCCAGGGCGACGCCGGCCTTGACCTCATCGATGGGCGAAACCTTGCCGGCGGTGACCCGGGCCTGAACGGTTTCCAAAGCCTTCTGTGACAACCCGACCAGTTCTTCATGCAGTTTCACCCGCTCCTGTCCGGCAAGAACATCGGTGAAATCCTGAGACACGCGGGTCAGTACTTCCATTCGCCGCGTTTCGTAATCCCACTGCGCCAGATCCCGGTCCAGGTGGGCGGCTCTCTGGCGTTTCATTCGCTTGCCCCCCAGTTCGATAACCTGACTCAGCATGGCGGTGTTTTCCATACTGTCGAAACCGGCCAGTTTACCGGAGCCCCAGAAATCCTGCGGACTGATACTCAGTTGCGGGTTGTTGAGCAGGCCTTCCTGCAGGGCCCGCGCCTCCCGCGCCCGCACTTCCCAGGAGTACACTTCCAGATCCGGGTTTTTCAGCAGGACCTGCGCAACCACCTCCTGCAGGGTCAGGCCGCCGCCGGGTTTTTTCTGCAGGGTGATATTCCCGCCATCGCCGGTGGATGAAGGTGTCTTTGATTGAGAGTCCGCCCCCTGAGAAACCGATGGCACAAGCGCCAGCAGTCCGCACAGGACGATTCTTCGCATAACGGGTTTCATATGGGTATGGGCCGGGGCAATGCAAAAATCCCCGAGCGCGTTCCAGTTAAAATTTATAAAATGGGTTGAGCTGAAGCGGGAGAATTACACGCGCAGGGGCGGTGAGCGTTCAATGAAGGATTGGGATTGCAGAAGAATCCTGCCGGTGTCGGAGGAGGCCTGCAGGGTCTGGAAGAATTTCAGTTGTGCCGGATCGAAGGGCACCGGAGCGGCATCGAGTGGGAAATCGACCGCGGATTTGATTTTAGTGATGCCGGAGGAATTGAAATCGTATTGCGCCGTTTCCGGGTCGCTTCCCGGCAGGCTTTCGGAATGGTGATGCGTCTCGCCGGGGAGCAGGGGCGGCCCGGCGTCATCGACGAAGTGCGCCAGATACTCCAGCTCCAGCGAATGGAAATGCCCGCCGTGGGCATGGGCCTGCAGTTCGCCATCGTGCGCGTGGGCGTATTCAGGGTGGTAATGGTTGAATACGCCGAAACTGAAGTGGAACGTCCATAACAGGATGAACGTTACAATCAGGCCCGGACGGCTTTGGGTGAATCGGCGAATCACGTGTCGCACGCTCCGTGAAAAGGGATCATAATTCTCTATCGGTGTGATATAGGCCCAGTATAAGCAAAATCAAAGATTTGTGGCAACTATTTTCCGGCGTAGCACAGGCCAGCGTGACGCTGGACTCAATATTCCCCCTTTGTGAATAGGGGTTGGGGGCCTCTTTCCTTAGGGGGCTTCAAGACAGGAATTGTCTCAGGCTCCTCAGAATGACAAAGAAGCGATACAATGGTCATCCTGAGCGTTAGCGAAGGATCTGTGTTTTGGCTCGTTTTTAATAAGGAAGGGGTTATCAACCCCACCCAGCCTCCCCTTCCAAAGGGGAGGGAAATAGAGTCCCCCTCCTTTAAAGGAGGGGTTAGGGGTGGTTGATAATTTTTCCTTTTAAACTCCCCCTTGCAAAGGGGGCCGGGGGGATTCCTCCTCTTGCCTTTTATGAATATGAAAGTGAAGATTTCATGTTGCGCGTATCCAACTTATCACTGACCAGGGACCGGAAAATCCTGAAGGACCTGTCGTTCGAGGTTCAGCCGGGGCATATGCTGACCGTGCTGGGTCCTTCCGGCGCGGGCAAGTCGTCGCTCCTGCGGTGCCTCAACCGGCTGGACACGCCCGACTCCGGCGAGGTGTTTCTCGGCGGGCAGGACGTCAAGGCGATGGACATTCTGGAACTGCGCCGCCGCATGGGCATGGTGTTCCAGATCCCGGCACTGATCCCCGACACGGTGGCGGTGAACGTGGGACTCGGACCCTCCCTGCGTCAAAAGACGGTGAGCGAACAGGAGATTCAAGAACTCCTGCAACAGGTCGGCCTGTCGCCCGGCTTCATGACGCGGCAGGTGGAAACGCTTTCGGTCGGGGAGCAGCAACGCGTGGCCTTCGCTCAGGTGCTGGCGAATCAACCGGACGTGCTTCTGCTCGACGAACCGACGGCGGCGCTCGATCCCACCGCGGCGCTGACCATCGAGAATCTCATCAAGGATATTCATTCGCGTTTGCACACGGCGACGGTGCTGGTAACGCACGACATCCCGCAGGCCATCCGGTTCAATACGGAAACGCTGGTGATCGTCGAAGGGTCCGTCCTCGCGCGCGGCAACATTCAGGACCTGGTGAATGACACAAGCAATGCCACGTTACAGAAATTTTTTAAAGGGGAACTCATCGGGCAAAGCCCGGCCGGCGAAGCGCCGGAGCAAATTTCTCAATAGACCCTCCCCTTTCCAAGGGGAGGGCTGGGTGGGGTAGGTTTTTCCGGAATAAATAATATTTTAATCAAGGTAAGGGGCTCCATAACCTCCCCTGGATCCCCTCCTTGGTAAGGAGGGGAGAAATACTTGCGTCTTTCGCGAATAAGGAGAAAGTCATGACCATTGAATCGTTACTGCTGGCTTACGGGCTGATCGCCATCGCCCTGATCATTTCCTGGCACAACAAGCTGACGCTGGAGAAGGAAGTCGTATATGGCTCCCTGCGTGCCACGGTGCAGTTGATCCTCATGGGGTTCCTGCTGGAACTGATTCTGACCATCGACAACTATTTATATCTCGCGCTGATCCTGCTGGCGATGACGCTCATCGCCGCCGCCATCTCTGGCAAGCGCGGCAGGAAGATACCGCACGCCACCGGCATCGCCTTCACCGGTATCCTCGCCGGATCGGTCATCACCTTCGCGGTGCTGGCGGGCGCGGGGGTGATCGGCCCCGAGGCCAAGTACATCATCCCCTTGGGCGGGATGATCATCGGTAACTCGATGAACGCGTCGTCTCTTTCCCTGAACCGGCTGATCGGCGAGCTGGGGCATCAGCGGAAGCGTATCGAAACGTTACTGGCGCTGGGGGCGAACGCGCGGCAGGCGTCGGAGTGGGCCGTGCGGCAGTCGGTGCGCTCCGCCCTGATCCCGGTGATCGACAGCATGAAGATCATCGGCCTGGTGCACCTGCCGGGCATCATGACCGGTTTCATCATCGCCGGCGGCTCGCCATTGGAAGCGGTGAAGTATCAACTGGCCATCGTGTTCATGATCGCCGGCACCGCGAGTTTGACCTGCATGATCGTGACGCTAATGGCCGCACGCCGCTGTTTCTCGCAGGAACTGCAACTGCTCGATACGTTCCGGCCAAGCACGGCCTGACCGGCGGGAGAAGGGAACAGGGAGCAAGGAGAACCGGCGTAGCGCCGGAGCTAATTTTCTCCCCCTTTGTGAAGGGGGCTGGGGGGATTTAGCTTAGGGCCTTGTCCGGCCAACGGCCACCTGTGGGAAGTAGCCTGGAACCCCTTCATGGATTTGACTTGAAGTTGGCTTAATACTCCTCAACTTAGGAAAACATTTAAAAGACCCATGCGGTTTTAATGGAGGATAAAATGGAAGATTTGGAACCAACTGAAGGTAATTCTCTTATCTTAAAATATGAAAATTACCCTATAGTTCGTAGCTTGATTCAGCTTGTACCATTTGGAATTGGGTCAGCCATAGATGTAGCCTTAATGGGAAAAATTAATAATATGAAGACGGAAAGAACGCGAGTTTTTTTTGACAAAATTTTAGAAAATAACATCGCCCTAAAAGAAGAACAGCTTGAAGATAAAGAATTTCTCCATGCCTATTTTGCGACAACCAAGGCATACTTAAATACTCAGAGACACGAAAAGATTCAATTGTTTGCACAGCTATTCAGTAGGTATTGCGAGAAAGGGATTTTTGAAGCCATAGATGATTATGAAGAGTCTCTTTCGATTCTCGATGAGTTGAGCTACCGGGAGTTTGAAATTTTATTGATCCTAAATGAATTTGAAAATAAAAATCCTATTAAGGAAGGACAAAATTATTTACAACGGGCTTTGGTATATTGGGAGAATTTTATTAATCAAATAGAACAAGATATAGGTCTATTAAGAGAGGAAATCCCAGGAGTTTTGGAGCGTATAAATCGAACCGGCTTGTACCAAACATTTACAGGAGGGTTTATGGATTATACTGGGGATGTGGGAAAATTGACCCCTAATTTTCAGCGATTTCTAAAGGAATTAGATTTAGTTTAACAAAGTGCTTTAAAAGTTAGCTCAAACTTTCCAGCTTCATCCGCATGATCGTCACGCTTCTCGCCGCCCGCCGCTGTTTCTCCAGCGAACTGCAACTACTCGATACGTTTAGGCCTCAGGTAGGAACTACGTAAAGATTTCTAATTTTCACTATCTAGATCATGAGGAATTGATTTTTGCTTATTTTCTAAAAGTTTTTGCTTAGTTATTGCGTCGACACTATAATGTTCATCGTTAACAGTAACTTCCGGTTCCCCCTTAAGTAGTTTATTTAGACTTTTTGAAACTTCTACTCCTGCTTTATTAATTTCTTCATCTTTTCCTTCAGTTTTTATCTCATAATCTATTAAGGTTTGATTTAATTCAATGACTTTGTGAGTTAACTCGATTTTCTCATGAAGCTGTGTTCTTTGGCCTTCGGCGCTATATTTGTAATGCAAGTATTTAATTCCTTTATAGATCAGAGCGGTAAAAACTAAGATTAATTCTTTATCCCCTAATACAGTAGCAAAAAAAGAACCCGATTCAATTTTGAGTATTTCAATAGGAGCAACTTCCTCTTTGTCTTTAAAAACCAGTTTCAATTCTTCATATATTTCAGAAATAGCAGACAATTTGGAAGAAAACTGGGAGACGCTAATTTCGGAAGGAAATTCTATTGATAATAGACCAAATCCTTCTTCGATTTCCAAAGGCTCTAGCTGAAGTTGATTTTTTATTATCGATAAGTTTGCCCTTAATATATCTATGCTGTCAAGGAGGCGGCGAGAAGTATACAAAAGCATTAATGTATTTGCAAAAGAAGTGGAAAGTAAAAACTCTTCATAATTTGAAGTAAAGTTGCTGAGTAAAGGAATCAGAACAATGAACGATTCAAGGTTTTCCTTCTCGGTGTCTAGCTTTGAATAGAATTCGTGTAATACGGAAATTAATTCCCGAGAAGAATGAAAAGTTTTATTCGGCGAATATTCAGTTTTGATGAAATTCTTTATCTGATTAATTTCTTTTTGGACTGCTGAGCTAGGTTCTATAATGGCACTTCCTTGGTGGTTTGTAGCCTTAAATAAGCTTAGCATTGTAGAGTTGCTGAAGTTAGATAGTTTGTTTAAGAACTCAATAAATTCAGAATGTTCGTTGATGTTGTTTAAAGTTTTTTCAATTAATTTATAAAGTTGATATGAAACCATAAAGGCTATCTTTCTGATGTCATTGGAAAGGTTAATTAAACTAGATAGCCCAAACTTACCAAACATTTTAGAATTCCGCAAGCCGATTAGAAAGGGATGAAGAGATGCGGAGAAGGAAGAAAGGAACAGGAAGAAGGGAAAAACCTGCAATTACAGAGGTATCATCCCCCTCCTTTTAAAGGAGGGGTTAGGGGTGGTTGATGATACATTCATTGTTGCGTGGGCTTTTGATTCAAAGGTAGGGGTCATCAACCCCACCCAACCTCCCCTTGGGAAGGGGAGGAGCAAATCCCCCCGGCCCTCTTCACAAAGGGGGTATATCTGGTCGCCCTTCGACGGGCTCAGGGTGACAGCAGAGGAAGAAGCCCCCTAGCCCCCTTCGGAGAAGGGGGGATAAAACCCTTTCTCCTTGTTCCCTGCTCCGGGCGGAGTGCCTCCGCTGGCAACTTTACAACCTAGAATGGCGAAAACAACGGTCCAT
>Ga0224501_10004734_pt1 | contig 10728 bp, 8 predicted proteins | sample SF_Oct11_sed_USG_4_FD_169105 | JGI IMG/M metagenome (GOLD analysis project Ga0224501, IMG submission 169105) | Sediment microbial communities from San Francisco Bay, California, United States - SF_Oct11_sed_USGS_8_1 | ecosystem: Environmental > Aquatic > Marine > Sediment | place: USA...
GTCTACGCTTTATGCCCCTGTCTCAATGTGTGACCTGTCATGGTGTTGAGCCCGAAAAAAGCATGACGTGATTAATGTTGCAAATTTGTGAGTCTATGTTTGGCATGCCACAGTGTCAGACACTGCATTGTGAAATTGACCAAAAATTACCGCTTTAGGAAGGTGACTTTCTCTCTACTAAACATCCTCTCCTATTTCTCTGATACTCATTCACAGGAACAGGATGCTCGTGAAAAGGCTCTCAAACGTTTGCAAGATATCAAAGAAAGGTACAGGAGTACCAATTCTGAGTCTGGATCTGAGCCGAATCCCGGCGAACCTAAACCGACCCCGTATGAGCCAGAGCCGACGCGCGTGGAGGAGAGTGTTATGCCTACAAATGTAGCTCCTGTCGCTGCTCCACCCCAATACTCTGCACTCAATCTCAAGTAAGTAAGAATGGGTGTCAATGCAGGCTCTGGCTGCTTAACTTGGAAACCCTGTTTTTCAACAACAAAAAACGATCCGTTGAATTGAGAAATTCTCTCCTGAATCGAATGGGTCCATACTCGCCTGTTTTCCTCCCAACTAGTCCAGTTCAGACAGTTTGATCATGACTGAGATAAGAAAAACTGAAAGCTATTCTTTCTGATGATTGTGATCTGATTGTAGTTTGAGTTCTGGTGGAAGTAAAAGAAGCCCACAGGAGAGTGAGGACAGTGATGATGAATATGCTCAATACCGCATCAACCCCAAACCTAAATCCAAAAACAAAGGTGAGAATCCCTTCTCTACCTCCCCCCCCCACATTAAGTGCATTTGCGTGCTGAAAAATTTCGGTCGCCAGCACCCGAACACACAGTCGCGGTTAGGAAACCCAGTTTAGTTCGGGATGGATTTCGCTCACCGGTTAGAGCCGAACAATCGTTCGCGATTCGTTATCTCAACATAGTGACAAGTCTCTTTGTGGTAATCTTGACATTTGCCTAAACTACTACGCTAACGCCTACTTTCGGTCACGGAATTCTGTTGGCATGGTTTCGGTCGCTGATCGCGGCCGAAAGGGAAAGATGCTTTTTCGGTCGCGCTCATGAGCAACGTAGCAGATTTCGCGACTGAAATCCATATCGGGCGCAAAAAGCCGAGCACGCGAATGCACCTAATAGCGGGATAGCTCGATGGCTAGAGCATTTCGCCCAAAATCGGAAAACTCTGAGTTCAACTCCTAGTCATGCTGAGCGCCCCGCCCCTATGAGAATGAACTCCTCATATAATCCCTAGCTTCTACTGCTCCTGTAAGTCTCAGGTTTAGGCGGCCTGCTAAATAGGATGACCCTAGTGCCCGACGAGAACAATAAAAAAACGTTATAGTCCCTGTATCTCCGAGGTATCCCGGTAAAACATCAACAGTACAGTATCTGAAAAAAGACCCAGGTTGCTGTACTACCCATCATTCGGTTCGAGAGTTCTAGGAATTATCAAGCTCTCGAGCTACTGGACATTAATAATAAGAGATCACTCCTTTGCTGTTGAAGAAGCCACCCTTGACATTTGGCTAGCGTTAAATGAAGTGACAAGTCTGTTCCAAGTGTTAGTAGCATACCAAGCCTCACTCTGAGGTGGAGCATTACTATTGACCCACTCGTAGTGCTCCATGCTAAACCGTAACTGGTGAAAAACCTAGTATCTGGCCCAGCAGTGTCACCATTGCAGCGATGATGCCCAATGAAAAAATAAAAGCCCAGTTGTCAGTCTGGTAGAGAGAAAATCTTGATTTCATTCGACCAAATAGCAGTCTACCAGAACCAAGTGTTATAACCAGAACTATCATCATCAAATAATTTCTAAGCAATCTGTGAACTGGATACAACACAGAGCATTGTACATTCAGTTGAGTACTATTCCAGATCTTATTTGAATTCCAAGCTAGAACCATAGGAATTGTTAGTCGGACTGCACGGCTGCCTCGCTGCCACGATTTTATTGCGGCTTCAAATGACTGAACTTTCAGCTTTTGGCACGGCTGCGCCTGATCACGCTCACACCAAAGGCGACTCGGCGTGGCTGTGCTCGGCTTGAATGGCTGTGTAGCAGCGGTCCCCACCCTTGCTACACAGCCTCACACGACCGGACCAGCCAAGCTGTTAGTCCAGGAGTACTCTGTATACCATTACAAAGCTTAAAACTCACATATGAGTGCTTGAAGAAAAAAATAACTGTTCAGGGTTAGGTGACTCATCAACATTGTCACTCCTAATCAATAGCAGACAATAATCTTAGACAATTAGCATAGCCTGTGCGTGACTATGAATCTTAAAGTATTCCGAGCGGCTCTTTCACTGGAATAAATAACTGGCAGATTTTTAGCAAGATTAGCAAGACAGAACAAAGAAATAACTCAAACTTATCGAGTCAAAAGTGACAGTGAAAGTCTAATGACATTGCGATAAGCGTGTAATACGTACTCTAAAGTTTGTGTGAAATGCTCTCCATTGTCACCTAACTGTGACACTCGCCAGCTTTCGTATAATACCGAGTTTAACTGAAAAAAAATCATTACTGAAATCACATGAGATGTTCTGACATGGTTTCTTACATTTGAGGGGATTGTAGTGCTCATTCCATCATGACGCCATGAGCACCGTACTGGCATTGCACAATTATGAGGCCCGGCGCCGTCATTTGTTCTGACTAGTCCATACAGTGACATCTATGCCTGATGTAGTAGTAGAGGCTGACGATGGCTACTATAAACACGCAGTGCGATGAAAGTCCACTAAAGTGGCTGTAGGACTTAGTAATGGTTTCACTCAGTGTCAGAGTACTATTGTGATTTTGTGGGCCACATGCAGAATAGGTCGGTGCCTATGTCACTCTGTGTCTGTGCACTTCTGCGACTGAGTGACTCAGGGCTGAGTGACTCAGGGCTGAGTGACGCAGGGCTGTGTGATGCAGGGCTGTGTGATGCAGGGCTGTGTGGCGCAGGGCTGTGTGACTCAGGGCTGAGTGACGCAGGGCTGAGTGACGCAGGGCTGTGTGGCGCAGGGCTGTGTGGCGCAGGGCTGTGTGGCGCAGGGCTGTGTGACGCAGGGCTGTGTGGCGCAGGGCTGTGTGACGCAGAGCTGCGTGTCTCAGGGCTGCATGTCTCAATGACTGGGTATTAAGTTGTGGCCCCTCAGGTACCCTCCTAGAGTTAATGCATAGAATCAGATTAGCTGGCTATTAATCTATTGTGGGATAGGCGGATCAGTCAACCATGTCAGGCAGGGGCGGATAAACATCTGTGCAATGAATCAGGGGTGTGCTATGGCATGATATTGCACAAAATAATCACCTTGTTTGATCATGTTTGGAGACTTTTAACCTTTTCAACGATTTTTGCAAGTTCACAGTTCACGATTTGCTTCAGTGGAATAACTGGATGAAAAGTGTATATAACTCTGGTTAATGAAAAATGCGCAAAATGAACCCCATCCTAAATCCACTTGCTGGAATCAATCCCTCCGCTTTCAATGTAAGGACGAGTTGCAACTCAGGGCATTGTTAGGACACCTCCCTTGATTAGTTAGTGAACAATTCTTGACACAACAGCTACTTTTTCACTTGGCTCTACACAAAAACAACCCTTACACGGCCGCGATAGAGGTTTCTACTACTAGCGGATTATCGGATTAACTGTCAGCCATAGTTAACTGCGTGATTAACGATTGTGATTAGTAAGTTCACAGATGTAACTATGAGATCGCCTTATTTAGATATGGCGACTCCACCACAGCTGAGTGATAGAGAGAAAGAATTACAACGACGGGAAGAGGAGATACGACAGATGACCGTGAGTTGGCTATTTTTACCTCCTCTGTATGAAACTCATTCTGACAGGTTTTCCGGTTCTGCGTGCGTGTTGTATGAACTCTCAGTACGGCCAGCCTAAGATCTACCATCTACCAATCTACCATCCTTCCTGCAGCTCCATCATAGAGGAATCGCGCACAACAACCCCTCCTCATCTAATACCATGTCGTCTCCAAACTGCATATCATTTTGTTGAATCAAGCGGACTCCCGACTTCACCCTATCCCAACTCAATCTCTGGGAAGACGTGAAAGCTCGGTACAGAGCATCCTCTCCACAGATCAGGCAGATACCTAACTCCATCATTTTCTGATCTCAAACTTTCTGAAAATAGATTTTAGAAGTTTGATACAGAGCAGTTGAAAGTTCACCCTCTATAATCTCTGTTCACATCCCTGCACCTTTCATAGGGAATCACCTCTGAGAAGCCTAGCTGGGGTCTCTAAGCTGCTTATCATGTGCGCGGGTCAGGCAGACTCCTAACTATCGTTCTGTACTTCCCTTTTGTGGATGGAGTATGTCCAGGCTGCGGTCGCGGTTGGACAGACCACTGTTAGAGTGTTAGTTCCCAGCCGCAGGCATCCATAATCTCTCTTGAGACATCAATCACTGAGTGTGACCACTCATCTGAGTCCGATGGGCCATGTGAATCCCTCGGCAGATTCCAAACCTTAGAATCGGAGACCGATCATTGCAGTTCGATTATCGCGGGTCTTATCTTTTGAGACCGATTGAGCTGTCACTCGTGGGTTCTGCCTTCAGAACCAATCAGTGACAGCTGACCTAGTCTTTTGCTAGATCCAGCTGAGATGGTCGATGCTGGAGTTGATATCGGTACCAACTGATTGGGCCTAAGTATTGAATACTAAGCGCTGCTTAAAGCATGAGAATTGTTAGTCTCAGATTGCATTTCCATTTCCTTCAGCGGTAGATGTCTCCTGTAATTTTCCTGTGTTTGGTATAAAATGATCGGTCTATTAAAACTTAATACAGTATGTGAGTGACTCACATTTTAATGTCTTTAGTACGAATCAGTAGGACTACATTTGTGAACTTGAAGAATTCTTTAGTACGAATCAGTAGGACTATATTTGTGAACTTAAAGAATCCATGAGCGACGGGCGGCGGGGGGGGGGCATTGACTGACTCGATTTTGTGTATTCGTGTAAAAACATAGGTGGGCAACTTAACAAACCCAGCTTGTGAACAATTTGTCGCGTCTTTGGTGTAATTGGTGGCTGCACTTTAAGCGTAAGAATTAGTGACTAAATTTTGTGCCGTTATAGCTCGTCGGTAGCTCTGTGTTTTTAAAGTAGGTGAGTGAATCAGGGTTAGTGCCATGATGTCCATTGGGTTATGAACATTATAATAAGTCGTATGAAGTCTACCTTGACTAATCACATGGTATCAATGCTTATCCTAATGTCAGATCACTTGTAATATTCTAAACGACTTGTTTAAATCAATCTGCCTATCTATAAGCACCTCTCTGAACATGCTGATTGTGGGTTCCGTTTGCCTGTGAATAAAGATAGGGGTCTCGCACACTTATCATGCAGAAATATGACCGCCAGGAGGTGTAACATTGGTTTGGTCATAGAGTTATCCCTCATGGAAAGGATCGAGTGGATGGCAAGGATGGCTTAGAATCGGATGTCTTGCATTCGATTCCCGGTTTGGACACCGGTTGGTCTATCATACCAACCTCATTAGTTTCCCTGAAAAGCAAAGTCGGACCTTCAAAACACATACAACGTGATCCCACACTGACTGCGACATTTGGGTAAAGTGACAGGCTGTCCGATCTTGGTAGCAATCTTCGATGTCTACACTCCCCAATTCACCCGTATTCATAAGGAAAACCAAAGAGAGGATAACTCCATTACCTGTATTCATCATCTTTGCACATTCCTCATGCGCTGTTCTCATTACCTCCTGTTATGAAAGGGGCTCGATATGTTATTCCCACAGCCGATTCCCACCACTAACGTGTCACCGCTGTGTTGTCCCATTGCAGTCAGCCGAGAATGACTACCAGGTAGTGTTTAGTTCAGTTCTCATAACTGCATGTGATCCATTAGCTATTTACTGTTCTTACTTACAGTTTCTCTAACCCCCATTTTGCTACTCAAAGATTTTAAAGAAACATGTCTGTGAAAAATGACCCCTTGAGCCCGCTTACATATGGCACTCTTCGGTTGCCCTAGACCTGCTAGTACAATAATTTTGGTTTTCATAAACTTGTGAAGCTTGTTTAAAATATTCGTTTTCTCTGGTTTATGTTGCTCATCCAATCACAAGCTTATGACAGCCACATCACAATGATTATCCATTTATGTTTTGCCCTGCCATCGAAAACAAGACCCTCAAACTAATCCACCACAAATATAGTTTGTAACCTAACAGACTGTCTGCATACATGTAATGTTCACGCCGTAAAGTTATCCCCACTCAAAAATCATGATGAAGACAATTTGTTTCTTGTCAAACTTCCCGATGGTGTTATGTGAAAATCAATGTGTTCAACTAGGTTGATCCGAAGTCGACTCCAGCTTGATGTTTCGGAGTCTCCCCAAATAAAGCCCTTCTTTAAATTTAGAAGGCTAGTTTATTTGGAGTTGTCATCTATCACCACTGCCTCCATTTCCTGTATTATTTACGGGGTATTTTTTGCGAGTGTCGCCGCCCATTAACAGCTCTTTCTTTGCTCAGTGTTGGGTCAATGCATGGAGGATAACTCTATGGGTCAATGTCAGGGTTGCTTCCCGTGTTCTCTCACTATTAACCACTCACTAACTGTGAGTCACATCACATTGTGGGAATAGTAAGTAGTACTAGGCACCCGAGGCAGGTGTGACTCCCGTACTCAACCAACTCTGACTGTCCAATGTAAATGACTAAAGGCTAAATTGGATGTAAAAAATGATCTGCTGTGCCATTTGGTAATTGTGTTCGTCATGCCACTGGATATGGGAATTTATTTTGTTTCAATTGAAATTTTGTAATTTTATTCATCATTATTTGAGTCAGTTTTCTATGAGTTGCTGTCACTGGATTTGCATCACCATAACGCGTCATTAAAGTGTAATTACCATTTTGTTGTAGGAACGACTTCGACTAGAACAAGAAAAGTTAGCCGAAGAGCGTAGAAGGTTACACGATCCTTTTCCCGAATCCCAGAATACATTTGCTGAGGTAAGCTTTTGCCCCTCACCTATTTCGACGCTAAAATTATAACTCGCATCCCAGTTCCAGTGTTGAGTGATTGATAGGGCTATTTTTAGGCTGTCAAATTTATCCTAACAGCAACAATTATGATTCAAGTGTCTTGTGTGCTTCTGAGAGCAACCCTATCGACTCAGCCCAGCAGGTAATTTAATTGTAAGACATACGGAATCCGTACTGACTAAAGAGTTACCCACCCCATAATCATTTCCCATATAATGTTTCTCTATGAGCCCGAGGCATTTATACCACTGGTAACTTTATACCTAATCTTAGTCGATCTGCTCTTCAAAGCATTCTCACTTCACCGAGATGTCATAAACTGTTCTCATGATTTTTTATCAGTTTGTTATCACATAACAATTCCATAGTATCAACTATCGCACACAACACTGTGATGCCTGTGTACCCAAACAGAACGGGACTATGAGGATGCATTGGTGCTCTCAGATGCTAAGAGAATGCGTTGGTGCTCTCTGTCTTGATAGGCGTACTTATTGTCCGCTATCACACTCTTCACTGTTATTATCATAGAGTATCCTCCCCCGTAACTCTATGGCTACCATACATGCAGCACTCCGTGATTCTGCCACTGTAGTTGTATTACACCAGTTTGATCGCGCAATAAGGTCACTCGAAGTGCTCGTTTTAACCCGGTAGAAAGATTGTGATGCTGCTTACGTAAACAGAATAGAAGGTTCTACGCATTTCTGTGAGAATGCTAATGTGCATGTGTTGATACGAACAGGCACCAGCTTTTAACCCAGCGGTTTGACTGGTATTAGTTATATGCAACTCTCGTGAATGTTAGACTGTACACAAGGTTAGGAGATAGAACCTGGTGTGATTCCAACCATATCATTAAACTAAGTTGCTGCCGTGGCAATGCTGGCATAGTGGAAACTGATCATTCCCAGGTCCAGTTGTACTTTACCAGAGCACTTGCTGATTCAGTGTGAAGCATGAGCTGTGAGACTGAATGGATGGTCCTGCGAGGTTGAACTGTAGATATACCTGTGCCTGTTAGTTTACACAGTGAATTCGCTGAAGCTAGTTGGTTTAACCCAGTAAAATGATTTTTTGCAGCAACCTCGTAAGGCTAATGGTGTGACTCCAAATATATCAGATGTCTATAAATATTATGATGAGGACGTGCCATCTACACTTGGACAGAGAGACCCATCCCCACCGCCAATGAGTCGCAAAGATGTAATGAGCATGAACAAGAAGGTGAGTAAAAGAGTCTTTGGTTTTCACATGCAAATTAAATCGTACTCTCCCTGGCTTCGGGCAAGATGTGTGTGTATTGAAGAATAGAAGACTGAGTTCATGTATCAAACTACAACTGGTGGGTTTTTGAATAAGATCGGTCCGCGACAAAATATGTTGCATTTACAAGCATTGACTCAGAATTGCCCTCTCATCCCGACCATAATATTGTTTTAGCGTGATTTTATTAGGTTAGATAAAATAGACAGTTTTATCTCTTGAATTCTACTGCCTTCTGCCAATGTAGAGGTTCTGCGGGCAGCATTTCCATAGTCGGAACTTGTAACATGTTCAGATCGGTCATGTGATTAAATGCAACAAACTACACACATTAATACTACATCTGGTTAGTACCCCTGTAGTTGCCTACATTATTCACTCATGGTATCAAACTGTTACCCAGCAGAGATCTGTGTTGTGATTTAACCTTTTGTTTTGGGCTCAGTCTTGAACTGTCTTGACTGGATCAAAATAATCCCCATTGTGCAGTCATGCAGAGAATTCCAGTAAGGTGACTCACCCAGCCATATCTACTGAACTTGTGGTAGTAGTACTATCACATCTCGAGTTAGTATGAGAGTTTGGAGTGGATGAGAGACAGCATTTGTGGTTGCATATGCTAATAGCAAGGTCCAGGCGTTGCATATTCGCTACTGAATTATTACATACACAACGCAGTCACAAGCAGTACAGCGGAAAAGGGATGGATGGGTTTGTAACTTTGAGAAAGTATAAATCCGGACTTCCTTGGGCTAGCATAGTATGCGATACAAATGCCCTTGGAACTGCAATAATATTCATTGCCCCTTTACTAGTAGTAGTGGTATTAGTACAAATACTACTACTACTAGTACCTCTATTCTCCAGCGCAAATGGTTGGCTCTAACAGGACCCTGCCAACTAGCCCTACATCAGTGACCTTAAAAAGCCTCCACTGGAATGGCGTAAGAATGACGGATATGTCTACGCTTTTGAGCTATTGCCCCAATCGATCGATCTCTTACTGTATAAGGAATTGCGGCACCACAATCTTTGGTCACAGTGGTAACCAGATATGTGTGGTATGCAACCTGGCCAAACAAGAGAAGAAAACTCTATACACAATCTTTAGGCAACACCGCATCAAGAAACGAAGGCAGCAGAAGATAGCAAGCCGTGGCAGAGACAGGAAGTGATAGCTCCCGCCGAGGCACCTTGGGAACGAGCCAATAAGAAGAAGGAGGATAGAAGACAGTCCGTACCAGTTAAACCCCACTGGCTAAGGGAAGGTAAATGGCCATGTCAAAATTTCTGTTTGAATTTGCATGCGTCGTGCGGTTTTAGTCAGGCAGCCGCCACTCTAGCCTTATACTGGCTACTAGGTTGCTCGTTTGCCCTTCTTTTTTTCACCATTTCTATCTATCTGTTTCCTTTTTCTTTGGTGCTGTAAAACTATCATCAAATCAAAAAGGATCGTCACCACCCTCAATTCGAAGGGCACATGGGAACAAGATAATTGTTTTTTTTTTAAAATTTGAAATCGTATGTTTATATTATAATAATTATGTGTGTGCTGTTTGTATAATATATAATTGTCATATTAGGGAATCCCTCTAAGGACAGAGTACTCAGCGCCTAGCTTGGTTCAGGTCGGTTAAGAAGCTTCGAACAGAATTAAATGTAAAATATATAGTTCTATAATTTTTCTATTTTTGATCCAATTTTTTTATAGAAGCAGAGGAGAAGAAACCGGCACAGAGAGGAAGTGACGTCGATCCGACCTTACCGAGCACACTGAGTAAAGAGGATGTGAAACGAATGATGAGAGAGAAAGCGAGATATGGAGGAGGCAACTCCAATGCCGATAAGAGAAAATCATTGCCAACACAACAGAGCTTCGATCCTAAGGTAAGTTTCTGTATAACTGACTCCTAAACCATTTAAGAATGGAGTCATCTGAGCACCGTTAACGAGTGTGGTATGATAACTCCTAACAATTCATGAATCTCGACTTGGTAATGCACCTGATCAAAATTCAAGATTTGTTGAGCTGCTTTTTCATTAACATGCTTCTTATTGCTTGCTGTACGCTTTCTTCTAGACTATAAATGCTGTTCCTATCCCAATCCTAAAACAGGATTGGATATCTGAGCATTTATCAGAAGATGACCTGCAGGTAAAAGGATTGCCCAAAACTGATCGGCTGGTTACTGAGAGGGCGGGGCTTCTTTCGCCCAATTGCAAAACAACTCTTTAGTAAAAAGCGTGGTGTCTACGTACTTTGGTTCATTAAGTCTTTAGTTGACTATTTTCACTCTCTATCTATACTTAAAGTCAGACACTCATTATTTCGTCTCTTAGTTCATGAACCTCTCAGTAGCCTAGTAACCTTTCCACCCCCCCTCCTCTTATCGATAGCAGTAA
>Ga0224501_10004735_pt1 | contig 10727 bp, 10 predicted proteins | sample SF_Oct11_sed_USG_4_FD_169105 | JGI IMG/M metagenome (GOLD analysis project Ga0224501, IMG submission 169105) | Sediment microbial communities from San Francisco Bay, California, United States - SF_Oct11_sed_USGS_8_1 | ecosystem: Environmental > Aquatic > Marine > Sediment | place: USA...
GTCCACATCTGTAAGCCAAGATATAAAGATGGTTTGTCAACTCTCGAAGCAAAACTTTTATATTGATATTTATATTGAGCATATGGTTTTATGTATACCTGTACGTAATTGCTTAGGTTGTTGTTTCATATCTACAGATGTTGATCGTTGGAGAGGGATCACCGCGGAACCCATCACATACCCTTATTCAAAATGGCTACTTTTCCCGATAAAAAAGGAAATGCTGTACTACATGCAAGGATGCAACTCCGCATGAGTAGGTCAGCCAATGCCCATGGGGTGACCGGACCCTATTAAAACTGTAGATCCACACTAGCTAGAGCAACTTTGTGATTGTTGAAAATTTTAAGCAGTTTCATTGGAACCATTACTACCTGTCTCTTGAGTAGACAATCGGTTTGAGATCTTTAGTTGTGAGGTAGTGTTTCAGCTTCACCATATCATTTGTGTCAAGACTATTAAAGAACTCCTTCATCTGGACCTACACGCAGTAAGACATATATTCAGTTATTTGGGCAGTATCAACAATTAAGCCAATAGTCGGTCTGGTACAAAATAAACTGCTTATGAAGAGAATATCATAACGTGAGATCTGTCTAACCTACTTGTCTCACCTGTCTCTACCCGTGTAAAACAAAAATTTATGCTTTTCTCAACACACTGCTTTAGCCCAACTTAGCTTGCGATTTTGTTGTTGATAGTTATAACCATGTTGCTCTAATCAAGATTTTAGAAGATGACCGACCATCTGACAAAATTCATTTTGTTGAAGGGAAGACAACTCCCCGCCCCGCACCAACCCCTGGCAAGTTTGGGTAAATAAATCAACTGACCATGTGGGAGTGCTGAGTGGTGAGAAGAAATTTGCAGATTTTTGAGCTGAACTGTTTATTTGTGGCTTTCTCTATGATTGACACTCCATCTGATCCCTTGATTGTGTCATCTAGGTGATAACACTGCAGCACCAGATGCTCGAGCCGCTTGTAGTCACCAGCGGAGGCCCAGGATATCAACTGATCATCCATAACCTGAAAGACAGAAAGGGTAGGGGATCATATAACGAGCTACATTGGGTGCTTCACCGTGAGTCAGCTGAGCTATCAGTGTTCACTGGAGTCAGTTGATAAAAATAATAACAATTTTAATATTTTAATATGATTCCATCAGGCTTTAACCAAATGGTGACTCCGCAAGTCAGATCAATAGTAATCTAAAGAATGCGACTTTCAGTCAACTTTGCTATGTGTCTGTGTCTATTCAATTAGTTTCGGCTGGGACAGGTATAACATTCTGTTATATAAAGCAGCTTTTAGACGAGGAAGGTATCCGGTGAGTCGGCTGAAAATTCGGCCCAAAACAAGGGCTCTAGAGAAATAGCCCTCTTTTAAAACCTTTCACAGGCTCCATCGAAAATATCTTTTCGAGCTATTCTGTCACTGTACTACCCACGCTATATGGCAATGAGTCAATGGTAAGATTTACGGTGTAGTGAGTGATCCATATGGATTCTCTTGGTTGGCAAAGTAACTCTTGATGGCTATACTCTAAATTTGCTGAAACAATCAGCAAGTTTGACTACCTTTAGATTGTCTTATTATTTATTTTCTTCTCCTCTATTTTAACTAGGTCAGCCAACAGTCGCCCCCTTTTGAATCCCTGGCAGGGCTCTGGTGTCTCCTATAAACGCAAATATCGCCCGATGTAGCTCGCTTGAAATATCGCCTGAAAACTTGGCTCTCCTATAAAAGCGGCTTAACCTCCAGCCATAACTCTACCCAAAGCTTGGCAGCAGAATCCCAAAGTTTCAGTAAATTCTGAGAAGCTTTCTCAGGATTTCCCCAACATCCCACAACGAGAGTGATTGAACAGTCAGGTCGGTGAGAATTTACACAAATTTCTTCGGATTATGGAGTCTTCACCCAGCAAACACCCACCGGTACCAACTGCGTTTTCCCGAGTTGAATCGCCAACTCCCTCGCAGTGAAACCATTGAAGTCTCTTTCTTCAATAGGTACATCCAACTCAAAGAGTTTCCTGACGAAGTCAGCAGGCAGATTAAAGCGGACACTCTCATGAAGCATGGTGGCCCCCATCTCTGTCTTACACCTCAGGTCTCCTCCCTCCAGTATTCTGATGACAGTATTCAGATTATCCACCTTAGGGGTTCCTAGTAATGCCTGTAAAACCATAGTAGATATAAACCATGCTCCCGGTGTGATAGAGAAGACAGGGAGCTCAGAGGCGGCTACATTCCCAAAGCAATAATGAGCATAGGGAGCTCAGACGTGAACCTATCAGCAAAATCACGCATCAAGGAAATGCTGAGAGCAAATCAAGTAGGTGCAGGCATTAAGCCTAGAGGATCCAAACACAAGCATATCAGCATCATAGTAACAAATTAGTTCTATTCCCCTAATCTCATTCCCCCCAACAGTAAGTGCTAGACAGCACTTACTGCTAGACAGCACTTACTGCTAGACAGCACTTTTGGCACTGATACCTGGTAGAATATTGGCTTTGGTGGATTGATAGAGTGATCCTGATTACTGTAGGAATTACAGACATCAGCTTCATACACCAGCAACTGATTGATGACGTCATAATTGCCTTGTTCCCACGCGGCAACCACCAGCGGCTGAGAAACTTCTGGTGAATCCATGTCCAGCTGGTAAGAGTGATCTAGAGTGTCCACATTTATCTTTTTCTTTCCAGCTAGTAAAAAATCAGTTACATGTGAGCATCACTTCGGGCGGGGTACTGTTTTAAATTCATCCTCAGCTACCCTGAACAAGGCGTGTTGCTCAGCTAATTCGGTGTTTGCTGATCAATCCTTGGGATACCACTATGGGAAATCGAGCGCCTGGCCCAGGATTGAGAATGCTGGCGATTTGCAGTCGATGGCCTCCATACCCGTAGAAGTAACAGGCCTAAGTAAGTAAATAAGTAAGTAAGTAAATATTTCAATTCCTCTCTCTCGTGACCTTCAAAAAGTATAACATCTAGAATTTAATTTTCTTAAAGGGGTTATGACATGGGCAAAAGTGTCTTCACTTGTTTGTAGATTCTGAAACCTACCAGGAACAAATGGCCCCAATACCCAGTTCAAATGGAAGCTTAGATATAGCACTATCCCATGCGCATACTTAGAGCCCTCTATGACGTACTTTTCAGACCGCTGATCCACCAGAATTGGCCTCGAGATAGGAAATTAATACAGGGCTGTTGGTGTTTGCATTGATTTCTCCGCTTCCGCGCCGATGTGTGAAGAATGCGTTTGCATGTGTATACTAGACTTATAGTTACACAGGTCAGAATAGAGAAACCGTGCAACAAAAATATAGAAATAGGGTTTCAGAGCGCAGTTTTTCACCTCTGTCAACGAGCGTTAGCGCCATTATTGCGCAATTATAGAGACCCGAATGCAACGGCCTCTATTTAGGGCTAGGGAAAACCGGCAAAATACTTCTTATAACTTCCATTTTCTCCAATCTTACAATCAAATTTGAGTTCTACTCGATGTTATAAGGGGGTGAAGATCACTAGGTTATTAAGTTTTAGTAATTAGATCCCATTTTATTTCTATTTGGGCCATTTGGGCCGTAGTTATTCGTGTGACCGATATTCCTATTGTGGAAAAAGACCACTCGCTATCGATGCAATGAATGCGGAGTTGCCTCTCTTTAAGAATGGGGAATACAACTTCGAAAAGCGTCGTCTATCGACCGTGTCATAACTCCTTTAATTATTTGTTTCGCTTAAAAACAGACTGTTGGATAAAAGAAAGCCGGTTTCCATCATAACAGAGTAAACTCCTCTGTTCAACTTTGACCTTAATTTCACCAAACTCAAATTTTCAAGCTTATCTAAAACTGATATTGATATAGGTTTGGTATGGGGTAATTGCACAAAGGTGGTTCGGTAGTGTGGGCACATATTCTGCTTTACAATAGAGCAATTATTAAAATTACCGCAACAGATGATCAATTCACTACAAAAGAACGCATTACGCACTTTACCTTCTTTGAAGAGTCTTTTCATTTCGTCAGTTAGGCCAGCGAGAGTGGCGTGCACAAATTCATTAGTCCAGAAATGCCGCTTCATCAGCTCAGCCAGTAGAGCATCCTTTGCCCTGAGCTGTGAAGACTGGAGTAGATTCACTTTACTGCCTCCAACATAGATGAGCACTTTACACCATGACTTCAGTAGCCTCTCTACCTGACCTACTGAAGGGGTCTCTGACTGCTGAGAAATGCAATACAAACCTACAAAATTAGTCAATCAAACAGTAAACATAAGTCATGACATTGGCTTATTACTGTACAATAATCTCCCATTGACTCATATAGTCATAAAATTTCCCTTTTGACTGACTGAATATTCCAACAATATTCCAAAGGATTTCTGTGGTAGCCCAGAACGTTCTTCCCATTTTAACACAGGTCACCTTTTACTGTGTGTCATCATTTTTCTGACACTCCATCAATCAGAGACGAAGTGCTTTACATGCTAAATTCAGTTCGGCTTTTATGACGAATGAATAGCATTAAAAACCACACATACTGTGAGGAAACAGTTATTACTCGCTGTAGTATGTGCCTATGGTACTCCTGATGTAGCCGTTTAGATATGATGGGCCTAACAGTGTATCTATGAGAATAAACCTTTAGGGAGTTATCATGCCTCCTGCGCAGGCATACACCATAGACATACCAGGGGTTAGCTTTTTGTACCAGTGAAGAATTTCCTTATACCCAGGTGGCTGAGTTAGTTCTAGAAGCTCCATCGCCGTGTAGCCATCTTTATTTCTAACATTCACATCTATTCCATACCTGTAGAAAGATCACTATTTGTTTAACACAGACATATAATGTCGCGTGACTATGGCGGCGTAACACTTCAGTATAACTAGTACCCTTCCCTCATATAAATCACACATCGTATCGCTGTCACCAACCACCTAGCTATGTGTAACAAATGTTCCCAACAAAAAGTTCTCGAAGTGGATTAATCAATTCGACTAGGATTCACTTAGCCCAGTTTCCATCTGATACTTGACAAGGCTGCTCTAGCCTAAGAGCTACTACCAAGAACAAGAAACCTATAGGACCGAGCTCTTCTAGTGCGTGGCGTGGCCTTGAGCCAAATAGAGCACTACTATTTTTCTTATTTTTACTCTATGAGGATACTGGACCATTCTAATTAGGGGACCTCAGTCTTTGGCTTTACTGGGAGCAGATAGAGGTGAGAATTACACGCGGACCACACACTCTGGCTTAGGCCACACAATGATCAAGGCTGAAACTCGGGATGTTACTATCTTGGGCCACTGCGCTCAGCTTACCTCAGCACAGCCAGCATCAGTTTATAGGCATCAGGTTTGAGAATAAGTTGATGTAGAACGGTCTCGGAATCAGTTTTTGTCTGTGCTGAGACGTCCACTCCGGTATACAAAAGCTGATACACGGCCGGTAAAGCCCTCGCATCAATAAACTTATCATAATTCTGCACCACCAAGTGGAGATAAGTCAAACCTGAAACAGCGAGTAACAGAGCTCTGCCCAAATCTCTGCTAAACTCGGCTCAGAAACTGCGCAAAATTATAATAATCTAGCATTCTCCTACAGGTTACCTGGAGTGCCCTCTGGAAGAGTCTCCTAAAAACCCTCCAGAAGATTGTAATTTGGTAGAACTTTAACGAAGTTGCTGCAACAACTCTGCATGCTCCATGAACACCAGCGACGGTGAGAGAGAGTTCACGCGAGTTCACACAGCACTGACTGAACTTTTACACTTGTTACTAAAGGGAATGGTATGAACAGGCGACTCAGTATAGCATTAGTGGGCTGTTTGTGATCAATCCTCTGAGGTAATAACAGTGAAGACGAGATTTGCTCTTTAGATACCATGTAATTATGGAGTTACTATTTCTGAGAGAATTACAGTCAAGTAGCTACGCGGGATTATGTAAGTATACGAGGATAGACAGACTGATGTATCTTCTCTGTAGTGGGCACTGGAGTAAAATGGTTTGATACATCTCAAGCGCAATGACAGTACTAGATGATCTCCAGTACCATGTGATTATTCTCAATTCAGGACCGTTTAATTTGACCAATAGTTTTTAATTTCTTATAGGATTTTCTATAGCAAACTAGTTCACGAGATGTTTAATTCAGAGATAAAATGATTGTCAGGAAACATCAGCCAAACACCCAAATACCGAGGGAGGGTGTATCTGGTGATGGTGATCGTAACTGCATGAAAGGGTAAGGTGGACCTTAGCAACTGTGAAAACTTTGTGACTTATCCACTGGTTGGGACATCCATTGTTCATATTGTGGTGGTCTGAAATGACGATAGGAAATTGGAGGCGAGGCTTGCCAGATGCTCCTTTAAAAGGGAAAAAATCCAGCCCGCAATGTGATTGGAATCAAACCATGACAGAGTGGTTTCTGAACTTACTTGGCAAATCAGCTAAATATGGTAAGCCAACTTGTCTCTAGAGCCCTAGTGGAGAGCGCATGCCAAGCACTTAAAAAACTGTGAGCTGCTGACAGAGGCAGGAGCTGGCATCATTACAGTCAGGTGAGTCAGTCAGCTATAAGAATAAGACTGACTGGCCTATAATCTTCTTGTTAACTATACCCGGATCAGAAGATTGGTTGGAACTGCATGGCTAACCTTCCGGGGAGGTGAGACGGACATCATCTTCCTCCGTAAAGATGGCGCGTTTCATGGCCGATGCCACCTCTTGCACTGGGGACTCTGTGATGGCTTTATAAATCCCGGACTGGGAAAACTCCTTATGCCCCACTCTTCTCTTACCCACCACCATTCTACAAGACAGAACGGGTGAGTCAGTAGGGAGAAGCGGCGACACTAGTGCTGAGATGAGAAAATCGATTAGTCTTAACAGTCATTCAGGTTTTCCTTTTGTCAACCCTGTCTTGTCCTGAAAGAATAGCATATTTTTTCATCTAGGGTCAATTCCTCATGCTACCAACTTTCTGATTTGGCTGTGGCTTAGTTTGCATTCTAGCTCTCTTCTACCAATGGAGGGGGCTAATCCAGTCAATATATATATGTCTACGAGCACCTAAATAAATGAGGAGGGTTGATGAAAAGAAAACCTCGTGAGTAACCTCGATACTGCTCAAACTTGAGCCCTGCACTTTGAAAATGGTGAAAAAACATTTTGCTGGACACAACCCAACAGAGAGACAGCGTCTGGGCATGGCCCATTACGCATTGTCCTCTCTACACAAGAAGTGGGTAAAGCATTCTCATAACTCAGTCAGTTCACCATGGGCTGAACTCGTCACAGCAGCCAGAGCCTTTCAGAGAAAACGGCTCTGACTGCAACCTGCAAATCACTAATGTTATGAAAATAGACCACTCAAGTAAAACGAGTAACCTCTGATCATGAATGCTTGGCTCTCGTACCAATCACTAAGGGAGCAGACACCCATGGTATTGAAATATTTGTCCTCTGAATCAAAAGTTCTGAAAACTGAGTTACAGGTTGGGTGTATCCTATACAGCATAGTAACCAAGTTTTCCCTCCATAGAGGTCTCTGAATTGAGAGTTTGTTGTATATAAGGAGTGAGAGAACTAGTTTTAATCTTGGAGCCACGCTTTCTCCTATATATATATATATATATATATATACGAATACGGACCCTCATGCGATAGGCCAAATATCCTTTCAACCATTTTCTCAACACCACACCACGAGGGCATTGTTGGAATTCATAATTAATCTAATGATCTAAAGCCTGATTGACTGGAGCTTGCCAGACTCGTGACGCGCGCCCAACAACTCAAAATAGAGGAAACTCTAGAGATTCCACACGGAAAAATCGACTAAACTAGGCAAAACTTGTACACCATTGATCTATTGTCTCCAATTTTCAGTTAAGATATCAGCCAATTGTCCAGATTATTTAGCCTATTTTATATTTGGCCGGATTGTAGACAGCAGTGCCAAAAAAACAAGTGTGCAGGACAGTCTATGAGGGGATGCCAAATTGTTAAACCGGTCTCGCCATTGTCAGCAATCCAGTTCTACCATAATGAGAGGTATGGCAAACAGTCAACAATACCTCAACAACCAGTCTTATTGAATGGCTGGATCACACATGCGATAAAAGAAAGCATGATTCATTTCTAAAGCCACCACTCTGAGCTATTGAATGAGAGAGCGGTTAAAAATTGTTTGAATAGATTAGACGTATTACACCATGTCTGGCCTGTCACTACTACTGCTAGTAGTGAATGCTTCAATCAGCCACTGGTTGGCTTGCCTCACACTCATAGTCAAAACATGGTAGTGACAGAGAGTGACAGTCACCAAGTGTCACTGTCAGTCACACTGAACTGAGAGTGGATCAGCCATGTGGTGAGTCAATCAAATTCAAACGCCATGGGTGCAAAGTACTCACATGATTGTAGTTACTCAAAGCCGGCAGTGACAACACTGAAGATGAGATAGATTGCTTCCCAAAAGTGGATAGCTCTGTTCTATTCAGCGCTTCCTAGTCCTCATCAGAGACCAACCAAGGCCTGATGTAGTTACTCATCAAGACACTCTGGTATACAGTGCTAGCAGGTGTCTGTGTAGGAGCGGTAAGCGTAACTAATTGCCGTGTTGTAAACATCATTCGGCCAATCAGGAACCTGAGTTGTAGCGATTCCGATATTAGAATTCCCATACTTAATTTGTTTCAGAAATCCCACTCCATCGATCACATTGATATGGATATATGTATATCAATGATTGGTTACATTGATGTGAATATTTGTCACGATGAGATGCACAAAATTATCCTCTAATGCTACACTCTACCTATGGTATCAGAAATATCCCAGTGTAAGAACTAATAGTAATAACACATACAGTTGTAATCACACAATGTATCATCATACAATCCATCAGGTTATCAACTAGACATCCTCATAGGCAGACAAAGTTTTATCATTACCAACGGGTTACAACATATACCGCATATCAGTAATGTGTGCTTCCCCATTGAGTGTTGCTTTTTTCTGTGACTCTGCACCATAATAGATATGTTCAATTTTGAGGCACAAATGAGAATGAATGCAGTAACACGCAGCCGGTGTTCGAGAGGAGGTGGCCTGTATTCCGCTGGATCATATGACAATGCAATACGTTGTCAGAAGCTCGAAATCCACAGCTATCCTGCACTACCTGCAATGGATAACATACATTTGTAGGTAACCATTAGAGATCATGGACTTGAAAAGTCTACGAGCTATATAGCGGGAACACAACTCCATAATATTTTAGCTTATTTATTATTAGATCATATTAGAGTGGAGAAGATATGAATGGGTGTCAACTTCATAATGAAACACAATGCAAACAAACTACTAGGTGATAAAAAGTTAAAATTCAAGTAGGATTATACATCAGTTATCGGGAGACATTGCAAGTAGCATCATGTCTAGCATAAAAGACCTGGGTAAGTAAACCACTGGCTATACATGTATCCAAAATTATGCTGTAAAGGATAATTGTGATAGGATATCGGGATAGGTTTGTTCCGGATCATTAGATGGTCATGCTGGGCTTCCATTGTGAGGATGAGACTCTCACATAATTCCCAAATAGTGTTTCTCCAAAGCAAGCCTCGGTATGCTCAGGAAATAGAAAGACTAAAGTCCCGAGAAAAACAATAGATCTATATAAAAAATACAATTTTTGTCTCTACAACCGAAATCCAAAATGATCTGAAATTTTATCATATATCATCTCTCGAGTGTTGCAGGAATTGGTAGATGGAGCAGGAAAGTGAGCAAGGCGTTGTTGTAGAAGTCTCACTCACTGCGCGCAGTATATCATCTATTGTTTTAGTTATTCTATGGTCTATTATTTCACAGAGTGCATTATTGGGACGTTAATCCTCATCAGGTTCATTGAGGTAAGTCTATTAAAAAATATTCGCCCTCCACTGGGCGCTCTGTGCGTTTCAACCCTCATACACACCAGCTTACCATGAAATCAGGGAGCACCTTTCGAGCTTGAACTGGCTGCTGTGAAAGCATAAACAAGTAGAGTACACTGGGTGCTTTTGCTACATCTATGAGAAGTCGTATCGCTAACAAGTTGCATAACTAGGCGAGAGGCAACCAAAGTTTGTAGTGCACCACAAGCTCATCAATAAACTTACAAGCCAGAAGCCAACATCTTGAGAGCTCACCTACCAATATTCTTTAGAGGTGTACCCAACTAATCCAGGAATATTTGGTAGATTGAAGCCGCTGACTGCATGGCTGACAAGTTCCGAATGATTACTGACCATTCCGCCTGCTTAACCAAATCACCTGCCGCTGAAGAGCCGAGAGGTAAATATACCTCCCTCAGTGATTAAAACCCACATCTGTATAACAAAAACTGTAAAAGCGGTATATCCGCTACAGCGAGGATAAATCCATTGTATAATAGTTCTGTGAGGGCGTTGTTCGAGTATTCCCAGTGGATAAGTTCCAAACAGGATAGCTCGGTTTTCTTCTGCTAGGATTTAAAGTCTCTGGACTCAGAAGGCAGAGAAGGCAGATATACTTCCTGTATACACATACACATATACACATATACATATACACATACACATACACATACACATACACATACACATACACATACACATACACATACACATACACATACACATACACATACACATACACATACACATACACATAC
>Ga0224501_10004736_pt1 | contig 10726 bp, 8 predicted proteins | sample SF_Oct11_sed_USG_4_FD_169105 | JGI IMG/M metagenome (GOLD analysis project Ga0224501, IMG submission 169105) | Sediment microbial communities from San Francisco Bay, California, United States - SF_Oct11_sed_USGS_8_1 | ecosystem: Environmental > Aquatic > Marine > Sediment | place: USA...
GCATCAAGGGGCCTCCATGGCATGGGTCGGGTAGAACAGCTGATAGCCCATCTGGAGATTCTCTGCAAGAGGGGGGCGATCAATATCGGACAGGCTCCTGATATGGACGAGCCTGTCAAGTCCCTCTTCTTGTCATTGCGGCCGGCACGGGCGGACGGCCCATCCCTGGAGCGCCCGAGACCTGGAAGCCAGGCGTACTGCGACGGTGAATCAACCTGATATTCGCGTGTTACCCGCCCAGAGGCGGACAGGGACGCATGATGCTGATTCGTCGGGAGCTGCCTCGATCTAGCGACGTGGGTCACCACCGGCGTGTGTCGGGGTGCCACAAAGGAGCCACGAGGGTACGCCATACCGTTGCCTCACTTCCAGGACTCGGACGCTCCAGCCCCCTGCCCGTGATGTCACACGGCCGGCGCCACAGGGAACTGCTGAGCCATCGCCCACACAAACCCGGCCAACTCACGGGCAGCCGCGACGACCGCCACTTGCGGCGGCTTATTGCGATGCAGCAGGCGCCAGAATTTCCGCCGCACCCGCTCCTGTGCCTTCCGGGCAATCTGGACGACCGGCGTCGGACAGCCTTGGCGACGCTCGCGGAGCTGCCGGCTGATGAACGGCCCATGGCGATAGCACCACGCCGCCTCCACCAGCACACGGCGCAGATGGGCATTACCCACTGTAGTGATGCTGCCTCGCCGCACCGTGTCCCCCGAGCTGTGCTCCGAACACACCAAGCCGGTAAAACTCATAAAGGCCGGCGCACGCTCAAAGCGCCGAAACTCCTGAGCCTCCACCGTCAATGTGAGCGCACTCAAGGTGTCGATGCCCTTCAGGCAGCGGAGATACTGGACCGGCGTCCGGTAGAAATCGTGGTGCGCCAGCGCTTCCACCTGCTGATCCAACGTCTGCAGTCGGGCCTCCGTCTCTTCCAGGGCCCGGACGTAGGCCTCAAAGGTCTGCTGCAGCGGCGCCCACTCGAACTGCTGGCTCTTCAGCCATGCACGATGTTTCACGCCCCACGCTTTGGTCTCCCGGTACACCCGGCCCTGCCGCAACAAGAACTTCGCGAGCCGATGTCGCGCGCGCAACCGATCCGCGACCGCGTCTTCGCGGCTCCGCACCAAGTCGCGAGCGGCTTCTTCGGCGGGGGTCGGCACACGGACCTCCGTCAGTTCTCCGGCCCGGTAGAGGCGCGCCAACTTCTCGGCATCGCGGCGGTCCGTCTTGACGCGGTCGCCGGGGCGCACCGGCGTCAGTCCGGGGGCGATGACGGCACACCGATACCCCAGGCCGGCCAATTGCCGCTGCACCTCATACCCACACGGTCCCGCTTCATAGACGAACTCCACCGTCCCGCGCCGCGCAACCCGTGTGGCCAATCGCTCCATCGCTTGCGGCTGGTTCTCGAACCGCACCGTCTCGGTCACGCGCTCCCCCTCGGCTGGCAGCACGGCGGCAACAATCGTGTTCTTATGGACATCCAGCCCAACAATCACCTTGGGTGTCTTCATGAGCCGCTCCTCCTTCTGTGGATCCGCTCCGCCATCCGCGGAGTGTTCCACCGTACCAAACCGGTACGCAGGTTGTCGGCTCGTCCATCTTATCTAGAGAAGCTCTATTTATCCCAGATTTTCCAATAGCCTTTGATTTCCAATGGAAGCCATTCGCGTAGACTCTTGATTTGGATGATGTTGGCCTCACCGTAAGAAACGGAAATTTTCGTACGCTGAGAGAGTGACTCGGTTGAAGAATCCGATACTTGTAATGCCTACACCACGCGGTCAAGAACGACCAGAGGATGACGTTTGTGGTCCGAGGAAATTCAATCTGTTACGGCTGCGCAGCGTACGGAAAATTCCGTTTCTTGAGGAGCCCCTCAGAAACACGTTCATGGTCAGACAAGCTCACCATGAACGGAGCAGCCTGCAATCACACGTCCTTCGACCAGCTCAGGCGAACGGATGATGGCAACAACGTTCAGGATGCCATCCTAGTCCTGGAGCACAACAGTGAGGAGGGAACTATGCACGTGCAAGGCGCCATTCCGACGCGACCCGCCGATGTAATCAATGAGCCCCAGCTTGCGGAACTTATTTATAAAGAAACTGACGCGCGACCGGACGCCGACCATCTCGGCCAACGTTTCCGGCTTGCCCTCCTTCCCAAAGTGGGCCAACAACAGCAACGCCCGCGCCAGCCGCTTCTCGCTGGAATTAAACACTGGAACGTCTGTCGTTCGACCTCGTTCTCGACCATCAATCAAGTCGTCAGCAAACGCTTCGTGAAAAACAAGAGGTGCAGTGGACGCCCTTCCTGCTTCAGACTCGAACTCAGGTACTCAATGGCGACCTCGATGCTGCATTCCGTGAGTGGTATCCGCCGTTCCGACAGGCAGCCGCATGCCCCCCCGGGTTTGTGATGTTCTCGAACGCCTATTACTGATACACGCGATGGCGCATCGAAAGAAGAATCATCAGGCGGCTGTGCAATGCGGTGAGATCCTCAAGCAGTTCGATCTTGGTATCACGAAGAAGGTCTCCGAACGCACGGGCTCCCTGCCCACCCACGGCAACAGGCCATCGGGTGGCCAGTGGTTCAAGATCTTTGAGTTGTTGAAACATGGCAGCCTCAGACTTTGCTTCAGTGAGAGAGAGCAGTACGAGATCGGGGCTGATCTTTTCGCAGAAGGCCACGAGGTCCGCATGCGGAAGGTTCGGGCCCAGGTAATAGACCTGACAACCTCTGGTCGCTGCGGTATAGGCGACAGCTTGGGCTCCGATTTCATGCGTTTCCCCTTCCGGACACGCGATCAAGACACGCGGACCGAATTCATTCACCGGCAGCTGATTCATGACCGAAAATAACTTCTGCTGGATGAGCTTCGTCACGTAATGCTCGACGCCGGTACTAAGACGGCCTTCGTGCCACAGGTCCCCGATGCGCCGTTGCAGTGGGAGTAAAATCCGCTGGATGGCTTCCTCGAACGGGATGACGGCCACGGCGCCGTTGAGCTTCCGCTCGAACCCCGCCTTATCCATCGGGTCAAGCAACCCCACCAAATCATCTAACAGATTGTCATGAGGTTTCTGGTCCTCTGTGGTCAAGGGGGTGGCGAGACGCATACGTGCGACGAGCGAATTACGCCCCTCCGTTGCGAGACCCCCGATCGTTTCGCCTAGTTCCATTTGGGCCTTCACAAAGCGAAGGAGTGCGACATCCTCATCACTGTACTCGCGATACCGATTCGAACTTCTCGAAGGTGTAACAAGCCCATACCGCCTCTCCCACACGCGAATAACATCCTTTGAGAGTCCAGTCAATTTTGCAACCCTATGAATTCTATGCTTATTCATAAACATTTAAACATTATATTTGAATGTCTAATGTTTGTCAAATATACTTCACTAGCACTATTGACACATTAGACATCATGCCTTATACAATAGACGTACAAGATACAAACATTGCACACACTAAAATGGAGGTCGTCATGGCAGGGAAATTCCGTCAATACTTAGGCGCATCGGGCGGCGCCCTGCTTCTTGGCGCCGTTCTTATGGTCGGAGCCATCGCCGTGGTCTTCGGCGGCGAGCATGCCCTTTCCAGAACCGAGTTCTGCGTGAGCTGTCATTCCCAAACCTACCCGTACGAGGAGCTGAAAAAATCCTCGCACTATGGCGCACTCGGGGCCGATCCAGGCTGCAAGGACTGCCACGTCCCCCAGGGCTTAGGAAACTTCCATCTGGCCCTGTGGACGCACGTGTATGACGGGACGCGGGCGCTGCTTGCGGAGATGAAGTATGACTACTCGACAATCGAGAAATTTAACGAGCGCCGGCCAATCATGGCCCACTATGCGCGCATGTCCCTCAAAAATTGGGACAGCGTCACCTGTCGGGACTGCCACAAGAATACGAAGCCACCCGGCGCATCGGCGAAGGCCGCGCACATGAAGATGGAAACCGAGGGCGCCACATGCATTGACTGCCACCAGAATCTGGTTCATAAGAAAGTCCCGGAGAGCGATCTCAATGCGAGTTTAGCTCAGGGCATGGTGGTGTTAAAGGAAACCAATAAAAAAACGGAAGAAGAAGACGACTGATCCAGCTCTCTTACCCGGTCCAATCCGACATCAAACGGCCAATGTTTGTTTCGTAGCAGGACACTACTGAAAGGTTGAACAGATGATTGATCACTTCTTCCAGACTACGCAGACTCAGGCCAGCAAACCTCAGCTGTGGAAGACGTTATCTCCGTGGACTCCTATCTCAAGCCAGCACAATTGCCAGAGCCAGAGAAGGAAGTGGCGAATGAGCTGGGGGAAGATCAGGAGATTCGTCCTGGTGGTGATATCCATCCTAATTGTAACTGGAACGATAGCCCACTCAGAAGAACTCATGCCATTGGATACCGTTCCGGCGGCTTATGCCAAGAAAAAGATGCCGGCCGGCTGGTGGACGGATTCAAAGGTCATTAAGGAGGGAAGAGACATTTATTTCGGTGAAGCCATCCCACTTGTCGCCTGTAGCTCTTGCCATGGACAGGATGGACAGCCGGTAAGCAGCGGGGGGGGGCTCCGTGACCAGAACAATGTCAGCCGTTTCTCAGACAGTTACTGGTACTGGCGAGTGGCGGAAGGGATTCCAAAGACCCCCATGATGCCCTGGAAATCACTCCTTTCAGAAGACCAGATATGGAAAGTGATCGCGTTCATCCATACCTTCTCGCATAAGGGTAAACCCTCGCAACACACGGATTATAAGGCAGAGTCACGACCGAAGAAAGTCGTCGTCAAAGATCCGGCCCCGATGATACTCGTGCCAGCAGGCGAATTTACCATGGGGAGCGATGATGGTAATGACGATGAAAAGCCAGCGCACCGAATCAGCCTCGATGCCTATTATATAGATCAGCACGAAGTGACGGTCGGGCAATATGGGGAGTTCCTAGAAGCCAACAGTTTTGACCCTCCGCCGACGTGGACAACCATGGCCCAGCCTACCAATGAGAACCGTCCGGTTGTCAATGTGGATTGGAAGGATGCGAACAACTATTGCCGGTGGGCCGGCAAGCGGCTGCCGACAGAAGCGGAATGGGAGAAGGCGGCACGGGGAACGGACGGTCGTACGTATCCCTGGGGCAACGATCCCCCCAATCAGCTCCGCGCAAACTATGGGAAGGACAAGTGGGATAACCACAGTGCGCTGGTGCCGGTGGGGCAATTGAAAGACGGCCAGAGCCCCTATGGGATCCATGATCTGGCAGGGAATGCCTGGGAATGGGTGAGCGACTGGTACGACCCAGAGTATTATACGAGCAGCCCGTCGCGAAATCCGAAGGGGCCGGACAATGGTAAGTACAAAGTCTTGCGGGGCGGCTCGTGGGACCTTGCTGCCGAGAACCTGCGATCTTCGCGCCGGGACTTCAACATATCATCGACCACCGACTATGACTCACCGGCGTATCGGAACTTCAACAGCGGGTTCCGTTGTGCGAAGAGTCCGTAGAATTTTGGTCTTCCCCCGACGTCCCAGGTTCAGCAGTATCCCAAGGCCAACTGATGACGTGGTTTCCATCACTGTCTTCTGACGTCTTTGAGAAAAGAGGGGATCTATATGACACGACATAACACACGAATAGCTCTAGGGTTGACCGGACTTCTAGCCACGGTCCTCACCACTACCCTGCCTGTCCAGTCAGCATTCGGCGAAGGTGGGGCCCGACGTGATGTGGTGCGTCACGAAGAGCAGAGCGTCAGAGATGCCATCAAGCACGCGACGGAAGCGGTGGACCACGGCAAACAGGGCTATGCTGAGCAGCTGGTGACCCATGCCGAGGCCTCGCTACAGCTGGCCATGCGAGGAGGCACAGACCCCCATGTGGCCGAAGCGATTACCAATCTGAAAGCAGCGATTGAGCATGGGATGGCTGGTCATGCGGACGTGGCCACGAAACATGCCGAAACTGCCCTCACCCATCTCTCTCAAAGCAAGTAACGGATGAACGCCGGTCGTGGGTCAGTTTGAATTCAACGACGCCACCGCATGTAAATTTGGCAACTGATTGCATGGCGTCGAGGCTCAACAAAGAGATGTTCACGATTGACCAGACTTTGTTTGACGAACATGCGACCATGCTCTTTCAAAATGACCCACGACCAAACTACGACACCAAACTTAAGGGGGCCATTATGCTGAGGGTAAAGATAACAAGTTTCGTCCTGTTTGTGTTTGCCCTGTCACACTTTGGATACGCTGAAGAGCATCACGGACCAAAGCCTATTACTGATAAGCACACGATGTCGAACCAATTCTGGTGGCCTGAGAGACTTGATCTCATGCCCCTTCGGCAACATGCAGCTGAGTCCAATCCCATGGGCAAACAGTTTCAATACGCTCAGGAGTTTAACAAGCTCGATCTAAAGGCTGTGAAGAAAGACCTCAAGGAGTTGATGACAGCCTCACAGGACTGGTGGCCGGCAGATTACGGTCACTATGGACCATTTTTTATAAGAATGGCCTGGCACAGTGCCGGCACCTACCGCGTGGCTGACGGTCGAGGCGGAGCTGGCGGCGGTCAACAGCGCTTCGAGCCTCTGAACAGCTGGCCTGATAACGCAAACCTTGATAAGGCGCGGCGGTTGCTGTGGCCGATCAAAATGAAATACGGGACTAAAATTTCATGGGCCGACTTGATGGTCCTGACGGGGAATGTTGCCATGGAATCGATGGGCTTCAAGACCTTTGGTTTTGGCGGCGGGCGTGTGGACACGTGGGAAAGCGATTTGGTCTATTGGGGGCCTGAGAAGAAATGGCTCGCGAATGAGCGACACAAGGGTGACGGAAAGTTAGACAACCCACTTGCGGCTGTTCAGATGGGCCTCATTTATGTGAACCCAGAGGGACCGAACGGTAATCCTGATCCAATAGCGGCAGCGAAGGATATCCGAGAAACGTTCGGTCGTATGGGGATGAACGATGAAGAGACTGTTGCTCTGATCGCGGGCGGCCACACCTTCGGCAAAGTCCATGGCAATGGGGATCCATCCAAATGTGTCGGGGCCGAGCCCGCGGCTGCCGCGATTGAGGAGCAGGGGTTTGGCTGGAAGAACACGTGCGGGTCCGGCAAGGGTGCCGATACCATTACGAGCGGGTTGGAAGGCGCTTGGTCTGTCAACCCGATTGCATGGACCACTCAATACTTAGACAACCTATTCTCCTTTGAGTGGGTGAAGACAAAAAGCCCGGCCGGCGCCACACAATGGATTCCAAAAGATGGCCAAGCAGCGAACCTCGTGCCCGATGCGCATGACAAAACTGTCAGACATGCTCCCATCATGTTAACGACGGACCTCTCACTTAAATTCGACTCCAGTTATCAGCAAATTGCCAAACGCTTCCTTGAAAACCCGAAGGAGTTTGAACTCGCATTCGCGAAAGCATGGTTCAAGCTCATTCATCGTGATATGGGACCTCGCGCACGTTATCTTGGCAAGGAAGTTCCCCAGGAGGACCTGATCTGGCAAGATCCCATTCCTGCGGTCAATCACAAGCTGATCGGCGCCAGCGACATGGCGAGTCTTAAGAAGACCATCCTAGCTTCTGGATTGACTGTCTCTGAACTTGTTCGAACCGCCTGGGCATCTGCTGCGTCTTTCCGCGGGACCGATAAGCGTGGTGGGGCCAATGGAGCACGTATTCGCCTGGCTCCCGCAAAGGACTGGCCGGTCAATAACCCGGATGAACTGGCGAAGATCCTTGCCCGCTTAGAGGGCATTCAAAAGGACTTCAACAGGGGGCACACCGATGGGAAAGCCTTGTCAGTGGCGGATCTGGTTGTCTTGGGTGGAGTTGCGGCTATTGAAGAGGCGGTTAAGACCGCTGGATACACGGTGGAGGTCCCCTTTACACCAGGACGGATGGACGCATCACAAGAGCAAACTGATGTCAGTTCGTTTGCCGTCCTTGAGCCGAAAGCCGATGGGTTCCGCAACTACTATGGCGAGGGCAACTATCTGTCGCCTGCGGAAATGCTTATTGATCGGGCCAATATGTTGACACTCACCGTCCCTGAAATGACGGTTCTCGTGGGCGGTCTGCGAGTGTTGAACGCCAATGCTGGACAATCGCAGCATGGTGTGTTCACGAACAAGCCTGGGACATTGAGCAACGACTTCTTCGTCAACTTGCTCGACATGTCCACCAAGTGGCAGAAGTCATCCAAGTCTGAAGGGATTTATGAAGGTGTCGATCGAAAGACCAATGAGACCAAATGGACGGCGACACCTGTCGACCTCATTTTCGGATCTCACTCTGAACTTCGCGCGGTTGCAGAAGTGTACGCTGCCGAAGATGGCAAACAGAAGTTTGTTCGTGACTTTGTGACGGCATGGAACAAGGTGATGATGCTCGACCGCTTTAACATCATGTAATCGTGTCAGGCGCTCGACGTGAGTCGGACCGGCCTCTATCGGACGGTCTCCCACGAGAGAAGGTGGCATTGTACTAAACCGCCATGGATCGAACGGTTGCGCTACTGGATTCTAACGCATCCGACGTTTGGCTATCGCCAACTGTGGGTGCTGCTGCTTCGGGCCCACCTGTAGGTGGATCGCAAAGCGATGTATCGTTGTTGAAGCGGCAGGGCAGCCCTCTAAAGAAAAATGTGCCTGGTAGCAAGTGTTTCCGTCGTTCGAGGAGGCGCGGCAGATGTTCGAGAATGGGCGTTGGTGTGATGTGCGCCTCACTTTATCTTCCAGTCGCACACTACAGAGGGCCCCGTAAGGGCTTGGGATGAAAGCCTCGTACGATAAGATGATCGGGGGTGAAGCAATCCGGACAGCCTCCGAGGATGGACAACATGCCGACAATTGCAACGGGGTTGGGAACATTGATTATTACCGGCAGCAGTGGGCTGATCGGCAGTGCGTTCCTTGATCACGTTGGAGAAAACTACACGGAGATGGGCTTCGATTGGAAAGGGCCGCCTCGTCCAGCGCCCAAGACCACACACCTCATCACTTGCGATCTCAGGTCGGATGAAAGTGTCTCCGCGGCGTTGAACGAAGTCCGTCGGCTTGGGCACGGGCAGATCGCCTCGATTCTCCATCTCGGGGCCTACTATAGTTTCTCGAGTGAGTCGAGCCCCCTCTACGAGCAAGTAAACGTGCGCGGCACTGAACGGCTGTTGCACGGGCTACGCGACTTTGAGGTCGAGCAGTTTCTCTTTGCCAGCACTATGCTCGTACACCAGCCTTGCCGACCGGGAGAGCGTATCGACGAAGATGGGCCGCTCGACCCGAAATGGGATTATCCAAAATCCAAGGTCGCGGCAGAGCAACTTATCTTGCGTGAAAGGGGCAACGTACCGGTGGTGCTGTTGCGCATCGGCGGTGTGTATGACGATCGATGTCATTCAATTCCCCTCGCGCAGCAGATCCAGCGCATTTACGAAAAAAGATTCATCGGCCATATTTTCCCCGGCAACATCACACATGGAGTGGCCTTTGTGCATATGGAGGATATGGTTGAAGCCTTGATGCTCGCTGTTGAACATCGCAAGGAGCTGCCACACGTCACGACGCTGCTCATCGGGGAACCGGAAACGCTCAGTTACGATGAGCTACAACGCGCCATCAGCCTCCAGGTTCACGGCAAAGAATGGACGACGTACCGAATTCCCAAGGCCTTGGCCAAGTTTGGCGCCTGGTTCCAGAACGTGGTGCCGGGCGCCGACCCATTCGTTAAGCCGTGGATGGTCAATCTATCCGACGACCATTATGCGTTCGATATCTCTCGCGCCCGCAGGTTTCTCGGCTGGGAGCCGCGCCACGCTCTGCAAAACACATTGCCCAGAATGATCAGGGAGTTGCAGATGGATCCAGTGGGATGGTATCGGGAAAACAATCTGAGGTGAACACTCTGCCGTATAAGTAATATCCGGTTCAACGTGAATAGATTTGGGAGGGCACCGTCGCTGCCCGTTCGGCTTAGTGGTTGCGGTCAACCATTGCCTGCTGCAAGTGGCTCCTCTCGAAGAGGGTGAGTGAAGACATCTGGAGTCTCGTGTGGCGCGCTGCATCCGGCTTGAGACGTTTCCTGACGATGGCGACGAGGCCACTGCTCTCCTCATCATTTCCACCTCCATTTTGTGAAACGGTCTCGTTCACGAGAAAACTTGCGAGCCAGGACACAGCCTTGCGCTTACCTTAAGTCGATTCTCTAGAAAAAGTTTTCGTGGCATATGTGGTCAACCTTCATGCCCTTATTGATGAGCAAGCGTTTGGCCTCCTCAATCATGGGACGCCCTCCACATAGGTATGCGTCAGTGTTTGAGGCTTGGTCCGGAGACACCTGTTCATGAATCAAATCCGTGACGCGACCTCGCAATCCGCGCCAACCCATCGGGTCTGGTTGTGAGAGGATGATGGTCGGTTCGAACCGTGGGTGGCTCTCTTTCAGGTCGCTTAGCAATTTGGTATAAAAGAGGTCAGAGACATTCCGCAATCCGAAGAACAATCGGATCCGGCGACTGCCGGTCTGTCCAAGAAGAGACAGCATCATCGATTTGATCGGCGCAATACCGGTTCCCGTCGCGATCATCAGAATGTCTCGCTGTGACCCCTCGGCCAATCGAAAGTCCCCGTAGGGCCCTTCGACCTGGATACAATCCCCTGGACGGAGCCGATGAATGAAATTAGAACAGAACCCACCAGACACGGCGC
>Ga0224501_10004737_pt1 | contig 10726 bp, 10 predicted proteins | sample SF_Oct11_sed_USG_4_FD_169105 | JGI IMG/M metagenome (GOLD analysis project Ga0224501, IMG submission 169105) | Sediment microbial communities from San Francisco Bay, California, United States - SF_Oct11_sed_USGS_8_1 | ecosystem: Environmental > Aquatic > Marine > Sediment | place: USA...
AAGCGCTTAAACACGAATGTTTGAATCTAAATATAATAATTAGTTTGATCCCATAACCATGCAGCGCCACGAACACTGCTGGAATCGCCGTGCCGCGCAGCAATAATCGGTGTTTTTAGTTGATCGCTGAATACATATTTTTCAACTTGTTGGCTTAAGCCAGTATATAACATCGGTATATTCGACATGCCACCCGCTAAAATAATGCTATTGGGGTCAAGTATATTGATCACATGAGCAAGACTGCGTGCGAGGCGATCTTGATAGCGTTGCATCGCTTCAAGCGCCTGCGGAACAGCTTGAGCGGCATTGCTGGCAATTTGTTTGGGTTCAAGATGTTCGCCATAACGTGAGGCGTAATCCATTTTAAATCCTGGTCCTGATAAAAAAGTCTCAATGCATCCCCGTTTACCACAATAACAGGTAAAACCAGGTTGTTCGTCATCCAACATCCAGGGTAATGGATTATGTCCCCATTCGCCTGCAATAGAATTTTCACCGAGCAATAGTTGTTTGTTTATGGTGATACCTGCACCTGTACCCGTGCCGATAATGACAGCAAAAACGATCGCAGCATGCATGGCGGCACCGTCGACTGATTCGGATAAGGCTAGGCAGTTGGCGTCATTGGCCAAGCGGACTTCACGCTTGAGTGCAGTTTGTAAATCGGATTGTAGTGGTTTTTGGTTTAAACACTGGGTATTTGAATTTTTAATTTTACCAGTCAATTGTGAGACTGCTCCAGGTGTACCGATACCCACACTACAGGTCACTTGAGCCTGTTGTTCTGCTTCAGCAACTAGGGATTTAATGCTCAAAATGATGTCATCATAGGATTGTGCAGGTGTGGCAATGCGTTTTTGAAATATGATTTCTGAATCACGATCTATGACCACAAGTTCAGTTTTAGTGCCACCTAAGTCAATACCAATTTTCAAAGATTTTATACCTTAATTGAGATGGTGGAAAAGAAGCCATTCTTAAGTGCCGCAATTATATGCCGATAGCCTAAGGCGTTATTATGAATAGATAAAAAGTTCTGTCAATTAAATAGTGGATTAGATGCGGGCTCTTAAAACTAGTTTTTTATTTATCACTGTTTTGCTGTTTGCAGCAATATTGTCAGTGATGATTTATTTTCAATATGGCTTTACAGAATTTGGCGTTTATCTAATAGCTTCAAGTTTTTCGATAGCACTAATTCATTTATTGGTTTTATCAAAAAGTTTGAAGGCGAGCCAGCTTGAAGCGAGTGCAGCAGATGCGCATGATGTCTCACAATCCACAAATGAGTTGTTAATCACCAAGCATACTGATGGTTTTGAGGAGTTTTGTGTTGATGCCATGCCGGTATGGGAGCGGCAAATTCAAACCTGTAAAACTCAAACTGAAGAGTCAGTTCTAAATTTATCCCAACGTTTTTCAATGATTGCTATCCGCTTGCAGCAATCGGTAGCGGCCTCAAAAGCAACGGCTTCGTCTTTATCGAGTGAAAGTGCAGAGAACAGTGTGGGTCAGGTGTTGAACCTGAGCAATGATGATTTATCTGAAGTGATAAATTCGTTAAAAAAAGCAATGAATGCAAAAAATGAATTGCTTAACAAGCTGAAAGAATTGAAACAAAACACATCTGATGTTGAAGAAATGGCGGGAGCCGTGGGTAAGGTCGCAGAAAAAACTAATCTTCTTGCTCTAAATGCCGCCATTGAAGCGGCAAGAGCAGGAGAGCATGGTCGAGGGTTTTCGGTCGTTGCAGATGAAGTTCGAAATCTATCGCAATTATCGGGTGAAACCGGCGCTCAAATCGTGAAGCGAATATCAGCCTTAACCTCTACTATGAATGCGGTTTTGGACGCGGCGGAAAAGACCGCAGAAGAAGATGTTAAGACTCAGCAAGAATCTGACGACAAAATACAAAATGTTTTAGCTCGTTTTAGTGAAATGGCGAATACCTTGGCTGGCACTTCAGAGACATTAATGACAGAAAGTGCTGGAATTAAATCGGAGATTGATGATTTGTTAGTGGCTCTACAATTTCAAGACCGCGTTGGGCAAATTCTCGAACACGTGTGTGAAGATATTAATAAATCTGTAGAGTTTATTCGAGAAAATGTTCGGCGGCTAGCAAGTGATGAAACGCTATTGAGCATCGACAGTCAGGCATGGTTAGAAGCCATGCTGGCAGGTTATACCGTGGCTGAGGAACGCAATAATTTAAGAGGCGGCAACGATGACGAAGACGATCAGACTAAAACAATGCACTTTTTCTAAAGGAGGTTTGTGTGAGCAAAACAATATTAATCGTTGATGACTCGGCGTCCTTACGTCAAGTAGTCAATATTGCGTTATCGGGGGCTGGTTATAACGTTATTGAAGCCTGCGATGGTCAAGATGGATTAACCAAACTTGATGGCACGAAAATTCACTTAATCGTTAGTGATGTGAACATGCCGAATATGAATGGTATTGAATTTGTGAAAGCGGTAAAACAAAACGCTGAATACAAGTTCACACCGATTATTATGCTGACCACTGAATCACAAGACGATATGGTGCAAAAAGGTAAAGAAGCAGGTGCAAAAGCCTGGTTGGTTAAACCTTTTCGCCCAGAACAAATGCTTGATGCAGTCTCCAAACTGGTCATGCCCTAACTGAAATAGGTTGTAACAATGGCAAAGAAAAAGGCAGCATCAAAAGCGGCTGGCAAAAAGAAAACTAAGGCAAAGACAAAGTCAAAGTCAAAGGCAAAGACTTCGTCAAAAGTCGAAACTGCACTAGATACCGCAGCAGACATCGCATTGTCTGAGATTAGCGAACACGCGTCCACTTCATCCGCAAAGGTAAATTTACAGGGTGAGTTAACGATTTACCATGCTATGGCCAACAAACAAAAACTAGTGGATATTCTTGCCAAATCTTCGGGTGAACCAGTCCCGATAGATATGTCCGGCGTGACTGAGATGGATAGCGCTGGTTTTCAACTTTTACTATTAGCGAAACGAGAAGCACGCAACAAAGGCATTGATTTGAGCTTTGTTCATTGTAGTGCTGCAGTAAAAGAAATTATAGAAGCTTTCTTTATGACTGATCACTTGAAAGCCAGCTAATGAACGGGGATGCGCGATGAGTTATGATCCGGCAAAAAATACATTTCTAAATGAAAGCAAAGAATTGCTTGAAGATATGGAGCAGGCGCTTCTGCATTTAGAAAATGAACCCACTGATGAAGATGCGATTAACGCTATTTTCCGTGCGGCCCATACGATTAAAGGGACTGCTGGAATTTTTGGTTTTGATAATACGGAATCATTTACACATGTCGTAGAAAATGTGCTTGACGCAATTCGCGGCGATAAAGTTCATATTGACACGCATTTGATTGAAGTGCTTTTGGGAAGTCGTGATCATATGCAGCAACTGGTGCAATATGCAGTAGATGAGCATGAAATGACTGAAGAATTTATTCATCAAGGTGATGCATTGCTTGCAGAGTTAAAACAGTATCTTGAAGAAACAGATGTTGATGATACAAAGAAAAAAGCTGAGACTATGCAAGCGCGTAATGAGACAGAGGATATGCCTGAGATTGATGTCAATTACGGTCCTTTGGAATGGCAGATCGAAGTAGATTTTGGTGGTGATGTTCTACGTAATGGTATGGATCCATTATCCTTTTTGCGCTATTTATCCAAGCACGGAGAAGTTGCCCATGTGAGAACGCTTTACGAGCGCATGCCAGAAATTAATATCATGGATCCTGAAGAGTGTTATTTGAAATTGGTTATTGATTTTATAAGTGAGTCAGCGACTCGCCAAGATATAGAACAGGTTTTTGATTTTGTAAAAGATGATTGTATATTAGGAATCTTTCCACCTGCCGCAAAAATATGGGAAAACATAGAGCGAATTGAACATTTGCCTGATGAGATATATGCCATCGGTGAGATGCTGACTAAATCAGGTACGTTATCGCAAGATGAATTATACGCTGCTTTAGAGAAACAAGACAGAATGCGTTCCTCCTCACCCGATGGCAAAGCACCGCCGTTAGGTAAAATGCTGGTGGATGAGAAATCGGTAGCAGAACCGGTCGTGGAAGCTGCATTGAACAAACAGCAAAAAGCTAAAGATAATCGTACTGTGGCTGCGCGGCAATTGCGGGTCGATGCTGACAAACTCGATAAATTAATTAATTTGGTTGGAGAGTTAGTAATAGCTGGGGCGACGACCAACTTGCTGGCGCAAAGCACCCATAATAATCAGCTTTTAGAGTCCATGTCATCCATGTCGCATTTGGTCGAAGAAATTCGAGATAGTGCGTTGCGTTTGCGCATGGTGCAAATTGGTGAAACGTTTTCCCGATTCAATCGAGTGGTGCGTGATGTCAGTGCGGAAATAGGTAAGGACATTCGTTTGGAATTGTTGGGTGGTGAAACCGAACTGGATAAAACCATGGTCGAGAAAATTGGTGACCCATTAATGCATTTAGTGAGAAACGCAATGGATCATGGTATTGAGTCCGCGCAAGATCGCTTAAGAAAAGGCAAGCCCGAACAAGGCCTGTTAAAACTAAATGCTTATCATGACTCGGGTAGTATTGTTATTCAGGTCATCGATGATGGCAATGGTTTGAACAAACAGCGCATCTTAGCGAAAGCGATGGAGCGTGGCTTGGTGGATTCAGATAAGAATCTTTCTGATCAAGAAATTTTTCGCTTGATTTTTGAACCGGGCTTTTCCACTGCCGCACAAATCACCAACCTTTCCGGCCGTGGAGTCGGCATGGACGTAGTGCGTAAGAATATTGAATCACTGCGCGGCAATGTCGATGTTGAATCTACTGAAGGTGTAGGAACAACAATAAATATTCGTTTGCCGCTCACACTCGCCATAATTGATGGGTTCCTGGTTGAAGTGGCAGGAGCAAATTATGTGATTCCATTGGATATGGTGGTTGAATGTATTGAGCTAAATGAAGACGATCAGAATTTATCAGTGCATAGTGATTATATTAATCTGCGTGGAAAAGTCTTACCCTTTTTGCGCCTAAGCCACTTGTTCGATGAAGAGTCAAATAAAGAATCGCGTGAAAATGTAGTTGTTGTGCAGAATGGTGGGCAAAGCGCGGGATTAGTCGTGGATGCATTATTAGGTGAGTTTCAGACAGTCATCAAGCCATTAGGTAAATTGTTTCAACATTTAAAAGGCGTCAGCGGTTCTACTATTCTTGGAAGCGGTGAAGTTGCTGTCATATTAGATGTGCCTGGACTAATACAACAAGCAGTTGAACATTCCAGTGGTGTGCAACCGCTCGCTCAAGAGTCACAAGGTGGCTCACACAATCAAATGCTTCACTAGGGTGGAAATTTATGAGCATACCTTCGTCTTCAAAACAAAGTGCTATAGATAACGATTTACACAAGTTTTTGTCTTTTCGTATGGGTGATGAAAACTTTGGAATCGGTATTTTAGCGATACGCGAAATTATTGAATACGGTGGTATGACCCCTGTGCCAATGATGCCTGATTTTATCAAAGGCGCAATTAATTTGCGTGGTCATGTGGTGTCCGTCATGGATCTAGCAGTACGCTTAGGGCGTAAAGCGCAGCAAGTGGGAAAACGCACTTGTATTGTCATTGTTGAAGTTGAGGTTCAAGGAGTGAAGATGGAAGTGGGTTTGATGGTGGAAGCTGTCAACGAAGTGCTTGATATAGCTCCGCATGAAATTGATCCAGCGCCATCGTTTGGCGGAACCGTGCGAACCGATTTTTTACATGGTATGGGAAAAATTGGCGACGAATTTTTAATTTTGCTTGATATCAATAATGTATTAACGCTCAAAGATGTGGAGTTGTTGGATGAAATTCATTCCGATGCCAGTATTTTTGAAGCTGCTGATGATCACGATGTAGAGTAAGTGATGCTATTGAAGTCAGTTGAGTTTAAATATGTGCTGAATTAATGTAGTCACTTTTATCTGTTGAGGTAAAACAATTGGGGAATTCTTATGGCGAATACAGCTGAAGATATAAAAAAAGTTCTTTCTGAAATCAGCGAAGACAATGAAACGTTAGACGCTTCACATCAGTATTTGTCATTTTTAGTTGATAGTGAATTGTATGCCTTTAGCGTATTAGATATTAAAGAAATAATTGAGTACACAACGATTACAAGAATCCCCATGACACCTAAACACGTGCGCGGAGTGACCAATTTGCGTGGAAACGTGGTGCCAATCATTGATTTGGCAGCACGTCTGGACAAAGCGTCCAGTGATGTAACCAAGCGAACGTGTGTCATCATCACTGAAATTCAAGCGGAGAGCGCTAAAATTGATATTGGTGTGGTAATTGATGCAATCAATGAAGTGTTTGCGCTACGACAAGAAAATATTGAACCTGCTCCTAGTTTCGGTGCTGGTATACGACCAGAATTTATTTCCGGGATGGGGAAAGTAAATGATAGTTTCGTGGTATTACTCAATACGGAAAAAGTGCTAAATCTTGAAGAGTTATCAGAGTTGGTTCGAGAGCAATCCAAGAAAAACTATCATAACTTGGCAATGCGTACCAAACAAATGGGAGGAAAAGATGTATTGGGATCGGCAGCAAAGAAGACGCCACCGGCTGATGATACATCAATAGAAAACGATGAGCGCGACAAATAATCCAGAACCAAAAAAACAATTTGTATTACCTTCACAAGTCACGATCAGTGACAAGGAATTCAATTTATTTCGAGAGCTGATTTATAAGCTTGCGGGAATTACATTATCTGATGGGAAAAAAGCGTTGGTTGTTTCTCGTTTGACCAAACGTTTGCGTCATTACGGATTAAATAATTTTTCTGACTATTATGCATTGGTGAATGATGCAGCTCAAACTGAAGAGCTGCAGATGATGATTGATTTGCTAACCACCAATGAAACTTATTTTTTTAGAGAAGACAAGCATTTTGAATTTCTACAACAGTTGGTCAAGCAGCGTCCTAGTAGTACAAAGCCTTTCCGAATATGGAGCGCGGCGTGTTCCAGTGGTGAGGAGCCTTATACAATCGCAATGAGTTTAGCGAATGTGATTGGCATCACCAATTGGGAAATAATGGCAACTGATATTAGTACACGAGTGTTGGCGACGGCACAAAAAGGCCTTTATACCGAAGAGCGTCTACAAAAAGTGCCCCCGCCTTTGTTGAAGAAGTATGTAGTAAAAGCAAAAGGAGAGGATGAGGGAATGATGCAAATAAATGATAATTTGCGTCAGCGAATTAACTTTCGACAACTGAATCTGCTGGGGAATTGGCCTGTGGATGTTGGCAAATTTGATGTGATTTTTTTACGCAATGTAATGATTTATTTTGATAAACCAACGAAAGAGAATTTGGTGGCTCGGTTGGTTGGACAATTAGATGATCAAGGGCATTTATTAACAGGTCATTCAGAAAGTTTGACAGGAATCAATAAAGATCTGAAAACGCTTATGCCGTCGGTTTATCAAAAGCAAAAGCCATAAGGTTCGAATTATGTCAAAAATTAAAGTAATGATTGTTGATGACTCCGCTGTGGTTCGCAATGTTTTGAGTGACGTGTTGAAAGGGGTGAGTGGCATAGAAGTGATTGGCAGTGCGGCTGATCCATTATTTGCAATGCGTAAGATGGAAGAAATATGGCCGGACGTGATTGTACTGGACATTGAGATGCCACGCATGGATGGTATTACCTTCTTAAAGAAGATCATGAATGAGCACCCAACGCCCGTTATTATTTGCTCAACCTTAACCGAAAGTGGTGCTGAGACAACCATGAGTGCCATGTCGGCAGGCGCGGTTGACATCATTACCAAACCAAAAATTGGATTAAAAAATTTCTTACAAGAGCAAAAACCGCTCATCGTGGAATCCATTCGAGGGGCGGCGCAAGCGCAATTAAGTCGGCGCAAAACCAAACCTTTAACAAAAGTTGAAGCACCACCTAAATTGACGGCAGATGCTGTGTTAGCACCACCAAGCAAAGGTGCGATGACGAAGACTACTGAGTCGGTAATCGCAATTGGTACATCGACCGGTGGTACTCAAGCACTGGAGTTGGTGTTGTCAGCGTTACCACGAGTATCACCGGGCATTGTTGTGGTGCAACATATGCCCGAGAAATTTACAAAAGCATTTGCCGATCGCCTGAATGGTATTTGCGAAATTGAAGTCAAAGAAGCACAAAATAATGATCGTGTAATGCCAGGGCGAGCCTTGATAGCGCCTGGTGGATTGCACATGATGTTAAAACGTAGCGGCGCTCAGTATATCGTGGAAATCTCTGATGGGCCTGTGGTCAGTCGACACAAGCCTTCGGTCGATGTTTTATTTCGCTCCGTTGCCAAATACGCGGGTGCCAACGCCTTAGGCATTATTATGACAGGTATGGGCGATGATGGCGCAGCAGGTCTATTAGAAATGCACGAAGCCGGTGCCATGACCATAGCGCAGGATGAAGCCAGTTGTATTGTGTTTGGAATGCCAAAAGAAGCGATTAAAAAAGGCGCAGTTGATAAAGTTTTATCATTGAATGAAATTCCACAAAAAATCGTTTCTCGTAATGATTCTTAGACTACATAAGATAATAATTGCGAATATTGTGCGTAAATAACAGTATCTAATATTTTTTATTAATTTTTATTTTGGATTGCCGATAGCCATTTTTAGACATAGTTCAAAATGGAAATCGGCTTGAAGTCACAAAACTCAGTAATTTTTCAATTCATTCTAGTCTTGTTTCTAGGCTTGGCATTGCTCGTGAGTGAGGCATCGGCCAAGCCAGTCTCGCCAATCAGTATTAGCTTGCAAGCTCAAGGTGAAGCCCATGCCAGCCAATGGTTGGAAGTGGAAGCCCATGTTCAAAATCGTCAACCGGGCGTGATGGTGCAAGTCCATATTAAGTTGCCGGCGAATGTTGCTCACCGGGGTGAATTGACTTGGACAGGCGAACTCAACACAGCCTCGCCACAGGTTTTACGCTTTTCCATTTTAGTACCTGTGCAAGAAATTAATATCACAGCTGAAGCCGCCATTATTCTTAATCAACAAACGCTTTATCGTGCACTTGATCAATTGCAATTGAATCAAGGGCCAGTTTTATATAAAGCCACTAGTGAAAAACCTGCCGTCACTCGTTCGCGTTTTGGGCGTAATATCGTGGAGTATGAATTACCATGATTGCACGTGTGCTCACATATGTTTTGTTAAGTTTTATCTTGAGCGCGTGTTTCCATCAAAAACAAACGGAAAAAGAAACGTTTCATTTGAGTTTAACGCCATCTCATACCTTAATTTGGGCCATCGGCAACACCACACGCCTACGCGCCAGTGTGGTTAATCAACACGACGAAGCAGCAAAAGCGCAACCCACGCCAAGTTTTGTTAGTGCTGATCCAGCTATCGCGACTGTGGACAGTGAAGGTTTGGTGACGGCTGTTGCGGTTGGTGAGACCACAATTAGTGTCTCCGCTGGAGATTATACTGCCAGTGCAGCCATCACAGTGAATACCGACGTGTTGGTTTTAAGCGGAAAAGTGCAGTACCAGGACCGTGAATATAATAAAAATGGATTTACCGGTAACCAAGCTTATCAATTGGTGCGTTATGCGATTGTGGATTTACTCGACAGCAATAACAATATTGTGCAAACCACAGTGACGGATGCCAATGGTGACTACTCGTTTGGTTTTACCAGCGATGGCAGTTATCGGGTGCGCGTGTTAGCACAAACCGATATTGGCAGTGGTTTGGATATTAGCGTCGCCAATCATTCGGGCGCTGTTTATTCCGTCAGTAAGAGTTTAGATTTAGCGGATAGTGCCTCTGCTAATCTCAATATCAGTTACGCTAGCGGCGTCGCTGGACCTTTTAATATTCTCGACGTTTTTTTAAGCGCAGGTGAAATGACCTTGTCATATTTGCCAGGGGTGAATTTGCCTGCGCTCAGTGCTTTTTGGGCCGAACGCCAAGGCGCTGGTACTTATTACTGCGAATATTATGATGGAACGTATTGCAAACAAGGCGAAGGCATTTATATTTATAATGCAGGTTCGACCGGTGATACGGACGAATTTGATGATGATGTCATTTGGCATGAATATAGTCATTACCTCGCCGCTAAAATATCCAAAGATAATTCCCCCGGTGGTTGCCACATACTCAGCAGCAATGATTTAGATTTACGTTTGAGTTGGAGCGAAGGTTGGGGTGATTATTTTCCTGCGGCAATGAAATCCTGGTTAGCCGCCGACATGGGTCGCGCCAGTCGTCTATCGATTGATGCCACTACGGTTGAATCCATTTATGTCGATACTGCAGGCACAAGCGCGCAGATCGCTGTCGATATCGCCTTGCCGGGTGGTAGCCCTTATGTGTATGCGTCAAACGAATTGGCCGTAGCGAAAATTCTTTGGGGCGTGCAACAGCAAGTAGGCTTGGCTCAATTGTTACAGGTCATGAATGGTTATTTGCCCGGCGTAAGCCAGGCCGTTAGTCTGGAAAATTTTTGGGACGGTTTGCTTGCCGTGGTATCACCGGATGCGACCTTGTTAACTAATCTCGAAACGGTTTTTGCTGATCGTTTGGTGTATTACGTTGAAGACAGTTATGAAGCGAATAACGACAAGGCATCAGCCGGTAGTTTGTCCTTAGACTTGGCGCAAACTCACTTTTTATACCGCAGTGATGGCAACCCCGACA
>Ga0224501_10004738_pt1 | contig 10725 bp, 12 predicted proteins | sample SF_Oct11_sed_USG_4_FD_169105 | JGI IMG/M metagenome (GOLD analysis project Ga0224501, IMG submission 169105) | Sediment microbial communities from San Francisco Bay, California, United States - SF_Oct11_sed_USGS_8_1 | ecosystem: Environmental > Aquatic > Marine > Sediment | place: USA...
GTTCAAGCAGGGGCATTGATACTCCCAGTGACCTCCACTGGGTCAAAGAACGGGTTTCTAAGAAGAGTTCTATGGAGGGCTCTTCTCAACTTACTTAGACGGAGACAAGAAGGATTAGAAAATGGCAGCCAAATTTATATTTGTGACCGGGGGAGTCATCTCCTCTCTGGGCAAGGGGTTAGCATCTGCTTCGTTAGGATGTCTGATGGAGAGCCATGGTTACAGGGTTGCCCTTCAGAAGCTGGACCCCTACCTGAATGTTGACCCCGGAACTATGAGCCCTTTCCAGCACGGCGAGGTCTATGTCACCGACGATGGAGCGGAGACTGACCTCGACCTGGGGCACTATGAGAGGTTCACCCACTGCAGGACCACCAAAGACCACAATTACACCAGCGGACAGGTTTACGAGACATTGATTCTCAAGGAGCGGAGAGGAGACTTTTTAGGGAACACGGTACAGGTCATCCCTCATGTTACCGATGAGATAAAGAGAGTCATCACTAAGATCTCACACGATGTGGATATAGTGATTGTGGAGATAGGGGGGACGGTGGGGGATATCGAAGGACTTCCCTTCCTGGAGGCAATCCGCCAGCTCAGGCAGGAGGTGGGTCCCCACAATGCTGTAAACATCCACCTCACCCTGGTTCCCTTTATCAAGACCGCCGAGCAGTTGAAAACCAAGCCCACCCAGCACAGCGTCAAGCAGCTCCGGGAGATCGGCATTCAGCCGGACATCATCCTCTGCCGCACCGACCGCTTCCTCCCCCCGGAGATAAAAGCCAAGATATCCCTCTTCTGCAATGTATCGGAGGAGGCGGTGATCACTGCCAAGGATGTGGAGTGCCTCTATGAGGTTCCCCTGATCTTCCGACAGGAGGGGCTGGACAAGATCGTCTTAAAGCTCCTCAATCTCCCCTACCATTATCAAGATTTGAAGGAATGGGAGGAGCTAATTGGCAGTATAAAGAACCCTGCAGATGAGATAACCATTGCAGTGGTAGGGAAGTATGTCCGATTCCACGACTCTTATAAAAGCCTTATTGAAGCGTTGAAACAAGGGGGCTACCCTCACAATCTAAAGGTGAACATAGAGTGGATTGAGGCGGAGGATATTGAGAAGGGTACTGCCCTTCACAGATTAAATGAGGTAGATGGGATTCTGGTTCCGGGAGGATTCGGAAAGAGGGGAGTGCTGGGGATGATAGAAACCATACGCTATGCTCGGGAGAATAAGGTTCCCTTTTTCGGAATATGCCTGGGGATGCAATGCTCGGTGATAGAGTTTGCCCGTAATGTCTGCCATCTGGAAGGCGCTGACAGCACCGAATTCGCTGAGCAAACCCCTCACAAGGTGATCCACCTCCTTAAGGACCTGGAAGGAGTCACGGATATGGGGGGGACTATGAGGTTGGGACAGTACCCCTGTCGTCTTGCCAATCCCTCCTTTGCCTATGAAGCTTATCAGCAGGAGGAGGTTTACGAGCGCCATCGCCATCGCTACGAATTAAACCGAGAGTATGAAGAGGTATTGGCTAATAAGGGAATGAGGATTGTCGGCGAGTCCCCGGATAAACGCTATGTGGAAATTGTGGAGGTAGCAGACCATCCCTGGTTTGTTGGCTGCCAGTTCCATCCCGAATGGAAGGCCAAGCCCCTCAAGCCCCATCCCCTATACAGCAATTTTATTAAGGCCTCTTATAGCTACCGGCAGAGGAGAAAGCGTTCTGATCACTGATGCCAACCAAAAAAATCAATATAACCGATAAATTAACCATGGGGGGAGATTCCCCCTTTGTGCTGATAGCGGGACCCTGCGTGATTGAAAGCGAGGAGCACACCCTCCACCTCGCCGCCAGCATCAAAGCGTCGGCAGATGAGCTGTCCATACCCTTTGTTTTTAAAGCCTCTTTTGACAAGGCGAACCGCACCTCCCTTGCTTCCTACCGGGGACCGGGGCTGGAGGAGGGGCTGCGCATTTTACACCGGGTTAAAGAGGAGTATCATCTTCCTCTCCTCTCCGATGTCAGCGAGCAGGGGCAGGTGGAGCGGGCAGCCGAGGTGCTGGATATCATTCAGATACCCGCCTTCCTCTGCCGGCAGACCGACCTGATATTGGCTGTTGCCCGAAGCGGAAAAGTGGTCAATGTGAAAAAGGGGCAGTTCTTAGCACCCTGGGATGTGGGACAGATCATCAATAAGGTCGTCTCTACGGGAAATGAAAAGGTGATGATAACCGAGAGGGGGACCTCCTTCGGATACAATAACCTGGTAGTCGATATGAAGAGCCTTTCCATTCTTAAGGGGTTCGGCTATCCGGTAATATTTGATGTGACCCACAGCCTTCAGCTTCCCGGCGGGCGGGGCGATTTCTCGGGAGGAAGGGCGGAGTTCATCGAGCCTCTTGCCCGGGCGGGGCTGGCTATCGGCATTGATGGGCTATTTATGGAGGTGCACGACGACCCCTCGGAGGCTCTCTCCGACGGGACAAATGTCCTGAAGCTGGAGCTACTCCCCCAAATTTTGCCTAAGCTCAAGGAGATAGACAGGGTAGTGAAGGGATTCTGATGGAGGTTTCGGAGAAAATCTTAGCCAAAGCCAGGCGGATTAAGCTCATCCTGATGGATGCCGATGGGGTTCTCACCGAGGGGAAGGTGACCTATGGGGACGGGAACCTGGAGTTGAAATCCTTTGATGTCAAGGACGGAGCCGGCATCGACCTTGCCCGCAAGGCAGGCATCAGGACCGGCATTATCAGCGGTCGGCAGTCTGGGGCGCTCCAGCGGAGGGCTAAGGAGCTGAGAATAGACGAGGTTCATCAAAAGGTCATCAACAAGGTGGAGGTATATAAGGAGATATTGGGGAGGTATTCCCTGCGGGATGAGGAGGTAGCTTATATTGGTGACGATATTCTCGACCTCCCCCTTCTGCTGCGGGTAGGCCTATCGGCGGCAGTAGCTGATGCTCATCCCGAGGTGAAAAAAAGAGTGGACCTGGTAACCACCTCTACCGGAGGGCAGGGCGCGGTTCGGGAGTTGATTGAGTTCATACTCCGCGCCCAGGGAAGGTGGGATACCATAGTGCAAGAGTTTCTAAGTTAAGCAAAAATACCGATGGAGCTTAAAAAGCGCTTTTTCAGGTCTCTTATATACTACGCGCTGCGTGGGGTGAAATGTGTGGGGTGGTTGTTGCCTCGCCAGTGGAACCTATGGGTAGGGGCTCAGATAGGACTGCTGGGGTATGGTGTTCTGAGGGCTGAGCGGCGAAAATCCATAAAAAATTTGGAGCTGGCTTTTCAGAGTGAAAAATCAGCCGAGGAGCTGCGAGGCATAAACCGAAGGGTTTTCGTCAATCAGGGGAGGAACCTCTTCGAGTTGTTCTGGCTGGCCAGGGTCTCCCCTTCGGAGCTGCTGCAGCAGGTGCATTTTCAGGGGATGGAGCACATGCAGAGAGCGTACCAGAGGGGGAATGGAGTCCTTCTGGTCACCGGGCATATAGGTAACTGGGAGCTCATGGCGGCGGCGGTAGCTGCGGCAGGCTACCCTCTGTGGGTGGTTGCCGCTCCCCTTTACGACCCTCGATTAGACGGCGTAGTAGCCGGCATCAGGAAGAGGTATGGGGTGCGAACAGTTTATCGCCACCACCCTTCAGCCCGGCGGACAATTCTTCGGGTTATAGAAAAGGGGGAGGTGATGGGGCTGTTGATTGACCAGGACACCAGAGTCAAGGGCGTCTTTGTCGATTTCTTCGGTCGCCCTGCGTACACTACTTCGTCTGCTGCGTCTTTAGCTCTGCGTTCCGAAGCGGAAGTGGTTATTGGTTATATTGTCCGCCAGCAGAACAATAGTATCACCATTGCCTTCAGACCCGCGTTGCTCCCCCTTCGCAGCATCAAGCGGGCGGAGGAGCTGGTGGCCAACACCCAGCTCTATACCTCTGTTTTGGAAGATATCGTCAGGAAGTATCCCGAGCAATGGACCTGGATGCATCAACGGTGGAAGACAATAAAGAGAGCACACAATTAACCGCCTTTCAGAGGAGGTGATTAATGAATATCTTGAGAGCAGTAATAATAATTATCCTCTTCTTTGCCCTGCTTATTCTGGCAGTGCTCAACTCCAAGGAGTCGGTGTCGCTCGATCTCTATTGGCGCACCATACCGGACATTCCGTTGATTTTTATCATCTTCGCCTCTTTGCTGGTGGGGGTGATAGTTGCCGGTATTATCGGACTGGCCGAGAACATGAAACTCAGGCTGACCCAGCGGCGTTTGAGGCAGGAAATAAGAAAGCTGGAGGAAGAGGTCAACTCACTGAGACATCTCCCTATCGCCGAGGGCATAGAGAGAGAAAAAGAGAACTTTAATCAGCCAAACAGACTGACAGAAGAGTTATAAGAGCCTAAACTTTCGTGCCTCATCTGTGTGGAGGGAAGGGGTTTCGGATGTTCTGGTATATATTAATTGCCCTGCTGGTGGGAGTTTTGCTGGGTAGAGTGTGGGCGATGTTCATACGCCCAGAGCCAGCGAGCTTTCGTCGGGAGGGGAGCCGAGGTTCGACTAATTATATTTTGGGGTTGAACTACCTTATATCTAACCAGACAGATTTAGCCATTTTGGAGCTGGGAAAGGCAGCCAAGCTGGACAGCAAAACGGTGGAGGTTTTTATCACTCTGGGGAACCTGTTCCGGGAAAAGGGTCATGTGGAGCGAGCGATTCAGATTCACAAGGGGGTGCTTCACCGTTCCCATCTGAGCGGTGTGGAACGCAACCAGGCGCTGCTGTGTCTGGGGATAGATTTTAAAAAAGCGGGCATCATCGACCGGGCCATCGGCATTTTCGAAGAGCTAATCCAACGTGACCCCGATAACATAAACGGCTACCTCAACCTCGCCGAACTGTATGAAGAGCTGATGGAATGGGAGAAAGCCTATGCTGCCCACGAGAAGGTATTGCAGATGGGATATACCGCCAATCGTATGGCATTGGGTTTTATTCAAAATGAGCTGGGGCTTATCTCCCTCGGGGACAAGGATAATTCAGGTGCCATTAAGAGGTTTCAAAAGGCGATTTCGAGCGACCCGACTGTTCACCCTGCCTACATCAATCTGGGGGACGCTTATCTTGAAAATGAGGAGGTTCACCCGGCTATCAACTGCTGGGAGAAGCTGGTAGCTATCACCCCGTTGAAGTCGTACCTGGTGTTTGACCGCCTGAAGAAGGCTTACGAGATGATAGAGGAACCCGACAGGTATGAATCTCTGCTGGTACGATTAGCCGGGGAGAATCGGAAAGATTGGCGAGTGAGGATAGCCCTGGCTGAGCATGACAGAGAAAATGGGAGAGCCAAAAAGGCTTATCGCTGGCTGCTGGAGGCTTCCCGCATTAATCCTCACTCTCTGACCATTCACCAATTCTTCTGGAGATTGCTATTAGAGGAAGGGCTGCCGCGGGAAAAAGTGGAGGAGTATGTTGATACCACACGGGAGATGGTTTTCTTTATTGACCCCTATATATGTCTGAAATGTCACTATAAGACCACCGAGATCCTCTGGAGATGTCCTCATTGCCACGCCTGGAATAGCTTTGTGGAGGAGAAGCTATAGTTTTCCCGTTTTGAGCTTATTCTCTTTCTGTGTAATAAACCCGGCTGGTCTCGGTTTCGAAAACCTCCACCGCCCACAGATAATAGTCCTCAGTATCTATTTTCCTCTTGAGATTATCATAGAGCCATTTGGCGATGTTTTCGGAGGTGGGGTTCTCTTTGTCAAAGGGAGGGAGGTTATTCAGCGACTTGTGGTCGAGCTGTCCGGTGAGCTCGCAGGTTATCTCTTTCAGGCGGCGGAAATCTATCACCATCCCCAGGCTGTTGGTGCGGTCAGCCCGGACATACACCTGCACCTTCCAGTTGTGCCCGTGGGGCTGGGCACAATCACCCGGGTAGCCTCTTACTTGGTGAGAAGCTGAAAATCCGGTCTCTATCATTATCTCGTACATTCTTAGCTCCTCTTCTTTCCCCAAAAAGAGATGCATCCTCTAAAGATTTTTTCCGGGAGGTATGGAGGAAAATTTTCTTCTCCAATCTTCCTTAAGGGATTGAAAGACCTCCTCTACCTGTCTCTCTGTGTCTTGCAAGTTTCCTGAGGTGGAAATCTTATAGTTCGCATAAAGGAGCTTCTCCCTGAGGGGGAGCTGGGCTGCTATTCTCTTTTGGGCTTCCTCCGGGGAGATTCCATTCCTCTCTATAAGCCTTTTGAGCTGGGTCTGTTCATCTGTATAAACCACCGTTATTTTGTCGAAGCGATGGTGGCTCCCGGTTTCTATCATAAGGGCGGCGTCCACTATCACTATCCCCTCGCCGCCAGAGAGAAGGTATTCCTCAATGAGCCTGTTCTCTTCCGCTATTACCTGGGGGTGAACGATGGAATTGAGCCTCTCTCTTTTCTCTCTGTCCGAGAAGACGATCGCTCCCAGCCGTTTTCGGTTTATTGTCCGGTCGGGATTTAAAATCTCCTCACCAAAATACTCTACCACCCTCTTCCAGGTAGGGTTCGGGAGTTGGAGGAGGTGATGGACTATTTTATCAGCATCGATGCAATAGCATCCTCGCTCTTCAAACATCTTGGCTATCGTGCTTCTGCCGCAGGCTATTCCACCGGTTAACCCTACCTTGAGGATTTTACCGCGGTGGGGTTCAGCCTCAGCCATCTCCTCTCCTCCTTCGGGCGGCTATCAAGGTGTTTTTCAGCAGCATGGCGATGGTCATGGGTCCCACGCCACCGGGTACCGGCGTCAGTGCCGAGGCGACCTCTTGAACCCTCGCTTGATGCACATCCCCTACCAGGGTATAGCCCTTTTTTTGGTGCTCCGCTAAGCGAAGCGGGTCGTCGCCGAAGATTCTTTTAATCTCCGCCAGGTCGCTGAGGCGGTTTACGCCGACATCGATAACCACCGCTCCCGGTTTGACGAACTCTTCGGTGACCATTGCCGGGCGTCCGATAGCCACCACCAGTATATCCCCCTCGGAGGTGACCCGGGGGAGGTTCTCGGTGCGGGAGTGGCAGATAGTTACTGTGGCGTGCTGGTGCATTAAGAGAATGGCAGTGGGCTTGCCTACTATGTTGCTTCTCCCCAGCATTACCGCCCTTTTCCCCTTAAGGGGGATGCCCTCTTTTTTCAGTATCTCCATAATTCCCGCAGGGGTGCAGGGGACAAAGCACTCCCGACCGGCGAGCAGGTTGCCGAGGCTCACAGGATGAAAGCCATCGACATCCTTCTGGGGGTCGACCGCCTGAAGGAGGAGACCCTCGTCGATATGTGATGGTAAGGGGAGCTGAACCAGTATTCCGTCGGTCTGGTCATCGCGGTTTAACTGCTCTATCTGGCGCAGCACTTCCTCGGTGGAAGAATTTTTCTCTATCAGAATGGTGGTGGAGCGGATGCCAATCTCCTCACAGGCTCTGGCTTTCATGCGGATATAGACCTGGGAGGCGGGGTGGTCTCCCACCAGAACCGTTGCCAGCCCCGGTTGAATGCCTGCGGTAGCCCTGAGCTTCTCTACGCCGAGCCGGACTTCGTCTTTTATCTGCTGGGCTATCTTTCTGCCGTCGATTATTCTGGCGGTCATCTTAATGTGCTATTTCCTTTTGTAGGGAAATCCCTCCCTAATTTATCAGGACAATAGAGGTATGCTCGCAAGCGGAGAGATTGTCTTCTTATAATTGATAGCCAAAGGTGCTATCCCTGACCAGAAAGGTCGTTCTATTATTTTTATACAGAGTTAGTCGGTTTCTCCCCATAGACCCCCTGGAGGACATTTTCTATGGCTATCATAGCCATTTTGGTTCTGGTCTCCAGGGTGGCGCTGCCGATATGAGGAAGCAGGACTACATTATCCATTTCAAGCAATTCGGGTTCTATACGGGGCTCGTTTTCATAGACATCAAGCCCGGCACCGGCGATGTTTTTTCTTTTCAGAGCCTCCACCAATGCCTTCTCGTTCACTATAGGACCCCGGCTGGCGTTTATGAGATAAGCTCCCGGTTTCATAAGCTGAAATTCTTTCTGGTCGATAAGGTGGTAGGTTTGGGAAGTGAGCGGCGGATGGAGGGTGATTATGTCAGAGGTTTTCAGCAGCTGATCAAGTGGTAGATAGGTGACTTTTAACCTCTCTTCCAGCTCGCTGTTGGCTCGCTGGATATCATAATAAACTACCTCCATCTCAAACCCGAAGGCTCGTTGGGCCACTGCCCTTCCTATTCTTCCCAGACCTATTATTCCTAACCTCTTTCCTTTTAGGTCGGACCCCAGGAAGAGGAAAAGCTGCCATTCTTTGAACTTGCCCTGCCGGGAAAACCTGTCAGCGGGGATGATGTTGCGGACTATGGAGAAGATGAGAGCCCATGTCAGGTCGGCGGTAGCGTCGGTCAGGACTTCGGGAGTGTTGGTGACATAGATGTTTTTTTGGCGGGCGTACTGATGGTCGATGTTGTCGTATCCGACAGCGACATTGGAGATGACCTTGAGTTTTGTGCCCGCATCGATGATATCGCGGTCTATTTTGTCGGTGAGAAGGGTCACCATCCCATCTTTGTCAGCGACCCGGCGAATGAGCTCTTCTCTGGATAAGGAAGTATCATCATAGTTGATGTCCGCCTCACACTTAGCTGTCAGCTTCTGGAGAACAGGCTCGGGTAATCTTCGGGTTACCAAAACAGAGGGTTTCATTCCATTCTCTCCTCTTCAGAATACATAATAGATATATAATGCTGATGAATTATCAAATCGCCCCTGATGCTAAGATTTGTTCTGAGATTTTAAAAACTTATCCCGGCACTGCGGAGAGCAAAAATGGTAGGTTTGCCCCCCGATGTTTTCAGTGATGGAGTTTCCTGCCGGGATATAAGTATTGCACACCGGGTCTTTGACCATATCCCCGGCATCGATTACTCGCTTGCCCCCGGAAGCCCCACCCTTAGCGGTTCCCCCCCTGGGGGAGGAGATGCGGGGTGGTGAGAAAGATATCAACTTCCATATCAGATAGATTACCAGAGCCAAAGCCAGCCAGAGGAGCATTCTCATTTGACAGCCTTCTTTCCTTACGACCTGTTAGCAAGTTTAAAGGATTTATAGCGTTATGTCAAGGGGAATGCCCCCTGGTGCCTTTGCGAAGCTGTGAAGGAACAGTATCCCCTTTTTGAGGAGTTCCACTCGGTTTGGTAAGCGCTATCATTCAGCTTAATTTCCCCTGGTCAGTTCCCGGTAGACGGCTTCCACATTTCTTGACAGGCTGGAGTTATATCCGCTGAAATGGCTGTATTTGGGAAGTCGGAGGTTCTCCTTGGTATCTTCCAGGGTTTGGCCCTGGTCGATGAAGTTTTTTACCTCCTGTCGCAGGTCGGATAAATAGTTGATAAACTCCTCCAGCCCGGCTATATCGGTCAACTCCCCATGTCCGGGGATGATGGTTTCCACCTCCATTTCCTTTACCTGGTTGAGTATCTCAATCCAGTGTGCAGTATCCGCTCCGGCTGCTACATCTATATAGGGAATTATCTGGTGAAAAAGGAGGTCCCCCAGGTGGATGACCTTTTGCTGAGGGAAGTAGACGACCACATCCCCGTTGGTATGCCCTGCTCCCATGTAGATGAGTTCCACTATGTAATCATCGAGGTATATGGTGCACTGAGTCTCAAAGGTGAGGCTGGGTGGGATTATCCGCAGCTGCTCCAGCTCCTCTGCCGTTCTCTTCAGCTCTTCCAGTCTCTGACGCTCCTCCTGGAGCTGGGGGGAATTCTGGGCTTCTAACTGAGCCACTTTTGCCTCCTGCTCGCGCAGCATCTGGGGGAGGCGAGAGGTACGGGATTCCTCGTTTCTGGGAAGGTCAAATTTGATGATGTTTTCCCGTGTGTTCTGATGAGAGATGATAGTAGCCAGAGGTGAGAAGACTTGATTTCCATGGGTATGGTCGCCATGGTAATGCGTGTTGACGAGATATCGGACCGGGGCGGTAGTGAGCTTCTTGACCTCCTGTACGATTTCTCTGGCGGTGGTCGGGTCGTTTTTGCTGTCGACCACTAACACAGCTTCTGAGGAGAGCAAAAAGGCACCATTCCCACCGTTCCCCACCAGGAGATAAAGGTCGGTGGCTATCTTCTGAACCTTTAATGCTGGGTTCTGTGCCTTTGCAGGGGTAATGCAGAGAAGGATAACACAGCCGAATATGATAGAGATTAGAGCATTACACTTTGTCCTCATTTCATCCTCCTTTGGTACAACCTAAGTGAATTAAGACCATACATTTGCTTTGCTGGAGCCTTTACACTTACAAGGGAAATAATATCATAGGACGGGGGAGATTCAAAAAGTTTTTGATATTAGAAAGGGTGTGATGGGAAGGGGAAGAGGGTTGTTTCTACTGCCAGCGGAAAAATCAGTTGCAATGAGAGGAATTTCGTCTTAAAATAAATGAATCTAAAATTTGGGGGTAAGAGATATGAAATTGATGGATAGAGCTAAACAGAAAGCTTTAATCCAGATGTTAAAACTCCTCCCCAAGGTTTCCGATAAAAACCTGATTAGACTTACCTACTTAGCCGAAAAGATTGATTATAAAGAAGGGTATGTTGAGGCCATCAAGACTATCAGAAGAGCCTTCGAAGAGCAGACCCCATATGTGGTTCTTGGCAAAAGAATACTGACCAAGCTCTCTCCTAAATGCCGGG